>Ga0222634_1000156_pt1 | contig 40511 bp, 36 predicted proteins | sample AntAcemetageno50_FD_179807 | JGI IMG/M metagenome (GOLD analysis project Ga0222634, IMG submission 179807) | Saline water microbial communities from Ace Lake, Antarctica - #50 | ecosystem: Environmental > Aquatic > Non-marine Saline and Alkaline > Saline | place: Antarctica: Ace Lake | collected... | reverse complement strand
TAAACGGCGGCACCCAGCCCGCCGGAGAGCTTGCCGTGGAAGGCCGTTGTGGCGTCATTCATTCCCACCAAAACGACCTCTTTGCCGTAGGTCTCATATTTCGTCACAATCGCATCGATTGCGGCCACGGTCGAAGCATCCCAAATGTGAGACGCGGACATGTCGATGACCACGCGTCCAGGGTCTGCTGTGTACTCAAACTGGGTGGTGAGGTCATTGCTCGAAGCGAAGAACAACTCCCCATCCACGGCGTAGTGGGCCGTGGCAGTGTCCTCTGTTTCGGACAGAGTCCGGGTAACAGTCACAAAATGTGCCACGCGGCGGGCGAACAGGACCATCGCAACGACCACTCCGGCTATAACCCCGATTGCCAAGTTGTGGCTCACCACGGTGATGACCACGGTCGTCACCATCACTCCCGTTTCACTTTTCGGCATTTTCTTCAAAGTGGCCGGGTGAATGCTGTGCCAATTAAACGTAGCTACCGACACCATGATCATCACGGCCACCAGAGCGGCCATGGGAATCATTGCCACAAGGTCGCCCAACCCCACCACGAGAATGAGAAGGAAAATCCCCGCCAGGAAGGTGGAGATGCGGGTGCGAGCGCCCGATGCTTTCACGTTGATCATGGTCTGACCCACCATCGCGCAGCCACCCATGCCGCCGAAGAAGCCCGAAAGCATGTTGGCAACGCCTTGAGCCCACGCTTCGCGGGTTTTCCAGGAATGGGTGTCGGTCACATCATCGACAAGTTTTGCCGTGAGAAGAGATTCCAACAGCCCCACGGCCGCCATGGCCGCCGCATAGGGAGCAATGATGGTGAGGGTTTCCCAGGTCAGAGGGACGTTGGGAATAAACAACTCGGGCAAGCTTTGGGGCAAATCTCCCTCGTCGCCCACCGTGGGAACGACGATGGCGGACACCACCACGAGACCGGTGAGGACGACGATGGCCACTAAGGGGGCTGGGACCACTTTGGTCACCATGGGCATCAGAACCATGATTGCTAGCCCTGCCGCCACCAACGGATACACCAACCAGGGAACGCCCAGAAGGTGTGGCACCTGTGCGGTGAAAATCAAGATTGCCAAAGCGTTAACAAAGCCGACCATCACGCTGCGCGGAATGAACCGCATCAGTTTTGCCACGCCTAAGGCGGCCAGGATGATCTGGAAAATCCCCCCCAAGATGACGGTCGCAATGAAATAGTCCATCCCGTATTCCCGGGCAACGGGAGCAATTACGAGAGCGATAGCCCCCGTTGCGGCGGTAATCATCGCTGGCCTGCCCCCGAGGAAAGCAATGGATACAGCCATCACAAAGGAAGAAAACAGGCCCACCCTGGGATCTACGCCGGCGATGATGGAGAAAGAAATTGCTTCGGGGATAAGTGCAAGTGCCACCACTAGACCGGCTAAAACTTCCTTGGTGAGAATGCGGGGGGTCCGCAGAGCCGTGAGAACCGAGGGTCGTGGGGTGTAACGACTACGGTCGTCTTCTGGCATGCGAACAGCAGTCATACAGGAATCCTTGATCGAAGGGCGCTTTCGGAGCGAAAGCGAGAAGTGTCTTCGGGATGCGCGAAAGCGCAAAAATGTCCGTACTGATCCACATCACTGGGAAACGCTAGACGGAGTCGAATTACTTTTCACTATATCGGGTGACAGAGCAAGGCCCTGCCAGACTGTGCGGATAAGTTTCCCCCGAAAGACACCCGATTCAGCTGTCTGGCCGCGCGAGTAGCCAAGGAAAATAACACTCTCAGTGATGCTTCAGTGGATTCGCACCCGCCCACTGTGGGCGGATGAAACCCTCTATCGGCACCGCTAGCGCGCTTTGCCACCCCCAATAGGTCCGTTGGCTTTGAACCATGCGCGGGTTCTTGGCTCATTAACCTCCGGTGTCTCCTGTACTTCGGGTTCCTCCGGCGTTACGCCCTCACCCTGGTCAATCAGCACCTGCTCCAAATCCGAAGAATCTGTCACGAACGCAGCCACATCCGCCGGCTGCGGTACCTGAGGCTCCGCCAGAGGTACACCCTCGCCCTGGTCCATCACCGCGGGCTCCCGGTCCGAAGAATCCGTCACGAACCCACTCACATCCGCCGGCTGCGGTACCTCAGGCTCCGCCAGAGGTACATCCTCGCCCTGGTGCATCACTGCGTGCTCAAGACCGGAGACATCGGTCATGGACCTGCTCAGGTCAGCAAGCTCATTGATTTTCGCGGACTCGCTGGTCCTCGGTGCGCTGACGTCCGTTATCTCTTGTGCCGCGGGCTCGCGCACCGACAAACGCTCTACCTGGTCGGTCAACACCTGCCTGATACGAGAAACATCCGACAGGGAACCGTTCACATCAGAGAAGATTGTATTCACCAGCCCCAAGGAGTCCTCTAAGTGCTTGCGGGCATTGCTGATGGCACGAGACGTCGTATCGTGCGCTGCTCTTCTCGCATGCATGAGGACTTCCTCCGCTTGCTTTTCTAAATCGACTGCGCGCTGCTCCGCAGCTTTGGAGTACTGATCCGCTTCCCGGTACACCCGCATTGCGTAAGCATCTGCCTGGTCCCGAACTTCGGCTTCCTGACGATCAAGCTGCGTTTTTTGCAAACGCAATTGGCCGTCTTTGTCCTGCGCCCTCTTCGTTGCCTCGTCCCTGGTTGCTTGAGCATCGCGCTCGAGTTGGTCAGCTCTGGCCTGAGACTTCGCAACAATGGCGCTGGCATCCCGTCCGGCAAGAGCGATAATCTCCTCCGCAGAAGCTTTTGTGCGCGCTTTTTCGGCGAGCGCCTCGGCTTTGGCCTCAGTCGCGTCCTGCACGAGTGAGTTGGCGGAAAGTTCGGCTTGTTCAAGAATTTCGGCGGATTGATTTGTGGCTGCTAATCGAATCCGAGTCGCTTCGCTTCTTCCATGCCCCAAGACCACAGCGGCTTCGGCGCTGGCCTCCTCGACCTGTTTCACCATGCTGAGGCGAAGACTGGTGTTCACCGCAGTGGCTTCACCCAGTTGTACGTATATGGAGGCGATTTCTGCTTCAAGCTCGCCCATACGGCTATCAACGGCTTGCGTGTCATAGCCGCGCATCACTTTAGAAAAAGTTTCTTCACTCATTGTCCTACCCTAGCCGGTGGGAATTCTTTTTGGGTAAAATTATTGTCCCAATCGGGAGGGTCCCGCCCTAGTCCACCGGTTATGACCCACGACGGACATGAGGCCCACACAATCGGCCCACCGACCGGGCACCAAACTTCTTGTGTCACTCTTTCGTTTTTTCGCCCATGGCGCCATCGCAGCTTGACCGTCTGACTAGGGCTGCACCGTATTCCCGGAGCAGTGTCGAGACCAGAAACCTTCACCCCCGTTGAGGGCCTAGTGCTTTGTTGCCTTCGTAATGGCGTCAGAGTTCTGTGCACGACTACCTGCCGCCTTTTTGTCGGCTTTGGCGACGCGTTTCTCTTTCAGCGACTTCGACGCCACAGTTTTTGTGGTGTTCTTGCGCGCAGATTTTTCACCCATCGTACGTCTCCTTTAGTGTGGGCCTCTTCGGCCCGTTCAGCTTGATCGTACGCTGATGTTGCCAGATGTGTGCCGTGGGAGTGCCCCTGCCTACGAAGCCACCTAACCCAGAAACATCTGCACACCGACGGTCAGTAGCGGCGCGATGATGAGTGCGGGAAGCATGTCGGCGACTGCGACTGCGCGCAGGTTTAGCAGGCGCAGCCCTACTCCCAACAGAAGCACGCCGCCCGTCGCGGTAAGAGCCGCGATTGCTGCCCCCGACATGACGGAGCCGAGGCTGAAAGCAAGCACGGTCAGTATGCCCTGCCAGATGCCCACGGGTATAGCCGAAAAAGCGACACCCCAGCCGAGTGAGGCGGCAAACGCAATCGAGGCAAAGCCGTCGAGGGTTGATTTGAGGGCCAGCTGGTCGAAGCCCTGACCGGTGCCATCCTGAAAAGCTCCCAGTATGGCGAGGGGTCCGATTGCGAACACCAGTGACGCATCCACGAAGCCGTTAATAAATCGCTCACGGGCAGTAACGGTGAGCGGGGCATCTGTCAGGCCATCGGCGGTCGGCGGGGAGGCACCGGCGCCCACCGCGGTGTCGGATGCCGCACTGTCGTCTCGTCGCGTCAGCCTATTTTGTAGCCAACCACCCAAGCGTTCGAGCCACGACTCGATGCCCGCCAACGACCCGATGATGCTGCCAATGAGCAGAGCTCCGATGACGACGAGAAACGTGCCACCCGCGCCAACCACGTCCACGAAGTCCGCATCAGTGAGCGAGACCAGGTTAAGGCCGCCCAGCACGATGGTAACCAGCCCGAGAGCGTCAGTGACGACCCGGGTGGTGCGCTCTGGGAGTCGCTTGCCGATGAGGACGCCGATGGTGGCACCAACCACGATGGTGGTGATGTTGAGCAGGGTGCCGAGTCCGATCACTGGACAAGGATAATCGGTGCCACGCGCCCGGGGGTATGTCGAGTGAGTTAGCGGGCATGTAGAGCACGGCGCCTCGGCTGGCAGGGATGTGAATCTCGGTGTAGTTTCCACCGCACTATGTCTAGGTCAAGTACTTTTTACAGCCAAAGCGCAGGTGGCAGCTGGTGAAAAAGCAACAACTAGGCGGTGGCGGTGAGACCGGTAACCCCGGCGGTCGCCGTAATTGTTGCACCCAGTTTTTTCCCGAGTGCTTCGTAAAACATCGAGAGGGGAAATTCATCATCATGAATATGATCGGTGAACTCTCCGGGTGTGCCGTCCAATGGAAGATCTCCGGAGAGGAACTGTGATGCAGGGTGGGGCGCCAACACCTCCGCAATGAGTTCGTGTGCAGATATCCAATGCACAATTTTGGGGCGATCGATGCTGCGCCAGTAGAGAGTGTTGATCCGATCAGAGAGTTCGACGACGACATCGGGCACGGCGTCCCAGTCAATAGTCAGTTGGGTATCTGTCCAGTGGAGGACTCGGTGTTGATGCAACCACGCAAACAGCAATTGGCCGGCAACACTGTCGTAATTGCGGACCCGACCGCCGGTGAGGGGAAATCGAAAAATCCGGTCAAACACCACCGCGTACAGCACCAACTGGGAGTGCTTACGGGTTGTCGCATCTGTTTTCTTGGCGCGAACCAAAGTGACCGCCTCACGAAAAGCTGTCAAATCACATCGGAGCTCCTCCAGACCGTAGAGGTAGAAAGGCATGCGTTGTTTAATCATGAAGGGATCGAAAGGGAGGTCACCTCTCATGTGGGTGCGATCGTGGATTAAATCCCACATGACGAAAGTCTCTTCCGCCAGGCCCTGGTCATCGAGTAGTCCTTTAGCGTCGGCTGGTAGTTCGAGTTTGGTGATCTCAACCGCATGCCGAACCACCGAGCGAAACCGCGCGGCCTCCCGATCGGCAAAGATTGCGCCCCAACTAAAGACCGGTAACTCAGCAGAAGCCCCCTCCGGTGCTCCGGCAGGGACTCGGGGCGTTACGGCCACGGACTCCGGAAAAAGCACCGCCGAGTTTGACTCGTATCCCGGCGTGTAGTCAAGGAATCGGACCGGAACGAAAAGAGCGTTGCTGTACCGGGAGGATTCAAGAACACCCACAAACTTCGGCCAAATAGTCTCACAGAGCAAAGCCTCAAAGAATCGATTGGTCGAACCGTTTTGCGTATACATCGGGAACACGACCAGGTGTGGGGTGCCATCCACCCGGGTCCGCTCGGGATGAAACGCTGACAGAGAATCATAGAAATCGGGGATGCCAAATCCGGCGCTCTCCCACGCCGCGCAGTCACGGGCCACCGCGTCAAGATACTCGGCGTCGTGAGGGAAACGAGGCGCAAGTGTGGAGACAGACCCGATGATGGTCTCCACAGCCTTGCGGGCACGAGAATGGTCCTCCACCTGAGCGACGCTGCCGTCTTTGGCTTGAATTGCCTGGAGGTCGATGCACGCCTCTTTCAGCTCAACCCATGGAGAATCTGTGACAAGCTCACGCGCGATTTGTGGGGAACGTTCGGTGGTTATCGACATAGCAACCTCCCAGCTCGGTGATTTCAGTGTAGAGCGGTGGTTCCGTAATCATGGGTGCTTACCGCGCTTGGCTCGTGCGTATTATCCGGTCAGGGAGCACTTTTTTTGCGCAGAGCTGTTTTTGCGTACGCTGTGCGCCGGAAGGTGCCTGCTGACCTGCGCACACAGCGAGGGCCCTTATAGCGGACCTGCCAATTTCCCGCCCTTTAACGGCTCACGAAGCCTCTAGCTCTCCTCGTTCCGCGCTTCTGGTGGCCCCGAGTCTCCCCCTAGCTGTCTGCGTAACTAGGGGTCCTAATTTAAGCCCCAGACAGTCCCGGTAGGTCTAATTGGTTGGTGTTCGCTGCGCTTGCCGATACCCGAATGTGGAGTTATTTACTCGGCTATCTAGCGATTTACTGGAGCCACCTGAGAGAATCGAACTCTCGACCTTCTCATTACGAGTGAGACGCTCTACCAACTGAGCTAAGGCGGCCAGCCCCGAACCAGGGATTTCCATGCTAGCCGAAGTTCCCCAAGGCGCCGAGGCCTCAGAAATCCGCAGGCGCTCTTTGGCCGAAAGACCGTCGGCGGGATTCTCACCTACAAAGAGGCTGAGCTGAGAGTGTGCCGGGCGAGGCTCACCTTAGCCACACTTGGTCGACAGTGTGACCCCGTCGGGCTGGAGGTCACGGAGCTCTCGCAGTGCGCCTCGCGGGTGTTTTGACCGCCCCGCTACTCCTCGGCCTGGACCTCAGCGGCTTTCGCAAAAGCCGTGTTAAAGGTCACCTTTGGGTCTCGATTATCCGCGTTTGGTGACGTTTCAATTTTGAGGGTAATATTCTCCCAACCAGCCGATTAGATTTTGTTTGTCCAACTCTTGAACCCTAATCAGCGAGTCGAAGAAGATTACTAAGAGGAAGGGGACCTTCGTGGCGATGGCTCTCTTTTCTGCTGAGAAAAAAGCCCAGGAATGGGCGGAAGAATGACAGCACTCACGGTCGGAGCAATCGATCTCGGAGCCGAATCCGGTCGGGTTGCCCGGGTTGATTTTGACGGATCAAGTTTGGGCCTAACTGTCATCCGGAGATTCACCCACAAACCTGGCAAGCGAAATGGACGTCTGCACTGGAATTTTGACTTTCTGTGGTCGGAAATTTCCGCCGGTCTTCGCGATCTTGGAGAGACTGCCACCGTAACCTCGGTAGGGGTCGACACTTTTGGAGTTGATTACGGTCTTTTTGATTCCGCAGGAAATCTCATGGAAGATCCCCTGGCCTACCGAGAGGCAGCCCGAGGCGAGGCTTTTACTCGCGTCGTTGCCACAGTTGGCCGAGATGTGCTTTACCAGCGCACCGGATCTCAGGTAGCACCCATCAACACGTTATTTGCCCTGGCTGCAGATCAAGCACTGCGGCCCGAACTACTCAGAGACGCTTCTTACTTTTTGATGCTCGCCGATGTTTTTCACCGCAAGCTCTCGGGCAGCAACGTAACTGAATACACGATGGTCTCTACCAGCGGTATGTACGACATGGCCCGCGGCGATTGGGCGTGGGATCTCATCGACGAGCTATCTCTACCCCGGCATTTATTCCCCGAGGTAGCTCAGCCTGGCGCCGTGCTGGGCAACGTGGTTGGCGACCTGGCCTCAGGAGGTTTAGCTAAGACCCACGTCATATTGCCCGCAGCGCACGATACTGCCAGTGCTGTGGTGAGCATTCCCGATGTCGACAAGAACTGCATGTTTATTTCCTCAGGAACCTGGTCACTCGTGGGTGTGATTACCCCTCTACCCGTCATTACCGCGGACACTCTTAGGTTCAACCTCACCAACGAGGCGGGTTATCCCAACAATATCCGGCTACTCCGTAACGTGATGGGGCTCTGGATGTTGCAAGAGTGTCGTCGCGCCTGGGCCGAGTCGGGGGACTCCAAGGACTACGCCGATCTGGTGGAGTTCGCCGCCCGAGAACCAGCACTTCGTAGCCTCGTGGACCCGGCAGATAACGCCTTCTTGTCCCCCGGCGGGATGCCAGGGCGCATCCAGGAATACTGCAGGGCTGCTGGCTACCCGGTTCCTGAGACCCAGGCTCAAATTGTGCGCACCATCATCGATTCTTTGGCGATGAGCTACCGAATTGCGGCCGAGGACCTGGCCGAAGCGAGCGGTCAAAAAATTGACTCCATCCGAGTGGTCGGGGGCGGTGTCAACAACACTTTGTTGCAACAGGCCACCGCCGACGCGACGGGGCTCCCCGTCATCACCGGTGCTTCCGAAGCCACGGTGCTGGGTAATGCTGTCGTACAGCTGATGGCACTGGGAGAAATAGACACCATCGAAGAAGCGTGGAAAGTCGTGTCGGCAAGCGTTCAAGAACGCACATACGTCCCCCGCAACTCGGAAAAGTATGCTGATTTGGGCAAAGAATTTAGGGCACTGTCGGCCACTTTGGCGGCCAGAGTGATCTGAGAAAATGTCTCCAGCAACACGCTGGTTACACAGAAGGCAAGAGCATAAGCTCTGCCCCAGAAAAATAAGAGAGGCAAGAAATAATGGTAATAAAAAACCTGTTACGGGCAGCCGGCGCAACCGCCGCGTTGTCAGCACTGGTTCTTACGGGTTGTGCCGCTGGCACCACCGCAGAGACTCCTGCTGCAACCGAAGAGGCTCCTGCTGCGTCCAGCGAAATGCTGAAAGTTGCATTCGTTCCGAAGCTCCAGGGTGTCCCCTACTTTGAGGCCATGAACACTGGTGGCATTGCTGCTGCTGCAGAATACGGTTTCGAGTGGCTCTACCAGGGCCCTGTCGAGGCTGACGCTGCTGCACAGGCTGACATCGTGCGCTCTTTCATCCAGCAGGGTGTTGACGTTCTGATTGTTGCTCCCAACGACCCCGACTCCATGGCTCCTCTGCTCGAGGAAGCTGCTGCAGCCGGCATCAAGGTTGCAACTTCTGACACTGACGCCCCGAACTCCGTGCGTGAGGTCTTTGTGAACCAGGCTTCCGAAGAGGGTATCGGACAAGGAATCATCGACGCACTGATGACCGCTATGGGTGGGACCGGTGAATTTGCCATCGTTTCATGTGGTGAAACCGCAGCCAACCTCAACGCGTGGATTGCTGTTCAAGAGGTCTACGTTGCTGAGGCATACCCCGACGCCACCCTCACCGAGATTGTGTATGCCGGTGAAGACCAGGCCAAGGGCACTGAGTTCGCAACCAACCTGATGAACGCAAACCCCAACCTGACTGGTCTGATTGGCCAGTGCACCACCTCGGCTCCGGGTGCCGCGCAGGCAATCCGCGACCTTGACAAAATCGGTCAGGTCTTCTCCGTTGGTCTGGGTACTCCCCAGTCCATGAAGGAATACCTTGCTGATGGTTCCTCCAGCGCCGCCATTCTGTGGGACGTTGAGAACCTTGGGTATCTGACCGCGTGGGCTGGCTTCCAGCTTGCCACCGGTGGCGACCTCGCCCCTTCGGGCGCCGTTGCTGAGCGTATTCCAGACGCATCGTTTGACGCCGCTACCAAGGTTCTTCTGCTCGGCCCTGCCCTGCAGATCACCTCGGACAACGTAGATAACTTCAGCTACTAATCCAGCGGTTGGTGTGGTGCCCGGTTCGCCGGGCACCACACCTCTGGTCATCGAAATCCCTAGACATAGCCCTAGTCTTTAGCTCCTAGGCTTGTCGTTTATTTCTGAGAAAGTTGTATTTCCGTGGTTGACAATGAAGTTGCAGCGACACCGCCTGGCCCCCGCGTCCAAGTAACCAACATCTCCAAGAGCTACGGCGGGGTGAAAGCTATTGTCCACGCCGATATGACCATTCGGAGCGGTCGAGTACACGCTCTCGTAGGGGAAAATGGCGCGGGAAAATCTACTCTCATCAAAATAATTGCCGGTGCCGAAAAAGCAGACGGCGGAACCATTGCCTTCGACGGTACTCCCGTAACCATCAGTTCCACCGGTGAGGCCATCAGCCTTGGCATTCAAACCGTGTACCAGGAGCCGCAGCTGTTTCCCGAGCTCAGCGTCGCAGAAAACATTTTTATCGGCCGCGAAATCACCAAGAGTGGCCGTATTCAGTGGAAGCAAGAAGCAGACCAAGTACGCGAACTCCTCGAGACCGTCGGTCTCGAATCAAACATCGCGGCCACCGCCGTGGGGGCTCTCTCCGTCGCCCAACAACAACAAGTGTCCATCGCGAAAGCGCTAGCAACCGACGCAAAAGTCCTCATTCTCGATGAGCCTTCCGCCATCCTCACCGACGCTGAAATTGACGTCCTCTTCGAAGTGGTGAGAAGGCTGGCGGCTCGCGGTGTCGCAATTATCTATATTTCGCACCGCCTCGATGAGCTCTTTCGTATCGCTGACGAAGTCACCATCATGCGCGACGGCCACACTATTGACTCGAGGCCAATATCCGAGCTCACTGTTCGCCAGATTGCCGAGATGATGGTCGGTGGAATCCTCTCAAACCACTCCCGGACCCGCACTAATGTATCCGACGAGATTGTTCTGGAGCTAAAGAACCTAACGCTGAGTGGCAAATTCCAGGCAGTGAATCTCACTGTTGCTAAAGGTGAAATTGTCGGCGTCTTTGGCCTAGTGGGGTCGGGGGCAGAGAGTATTGCCGGGGCGATCTACGGCATGACTGAGCGACCCCAGGGAGAGCTGATTTTTCAAGGAAAAGCAATGGTGATTCGGCACCCTGCTCAAGCAAAGAAGGCCGGAATTGCGTTACTGCCAGCTAACAGGTCACAACAGGGCATCTTCTCGTTCCAGAGTATTGGCTTCAACATCACCATTGGGCGCTTAGAAATGCTCTCCAAGGTGAGAGGCTGGGCTGAGGCTCGGACCGAAAAAAGGTTGGCCGAAGAGCAGGTGGATACGTTGTCCATCAAGACCCCCAACACGCTTCAACCGGTCAGTGCCATGTCCGGTGGCAACGCGCAAAAGGTGGTGTTGGCCCGACAGTTACTCAAACGCCCCGCGCTAATGGTTCTGGCGGAACCAACCCAGGGTGTTGACGTCGGCGCAAAAGAGGAGATTCACCGTATCGTCACAGAACTTGCCGAAAAGGGAACCGGTGTTCTGGTGGTGACCTCGGACCTAGGTGAGGTGCAGCGCATCGCAGACCGAGTCATCGTCATTAGAAATGGCGCCATCGTGAGAGAGTTCGGACCAGATGCAACGCAGGTGGAATTACTGGCTGCCGCGGCTGGAGAGATTGTGAAGGTTGGTTCATGAGCGAGAAACCCCTGACGACCCCAGCGCCTGAAATGGAAAAGCCCGCACGCATCCTGCCTCCCCTGGTTTCTGGTCAGGAATGGGCGCTGGTTGGTGTCTTGTTGGTTTTGTGGATCCTGCTGGGTTTCTTCACCCCGGCGTTCCTCACCGCCAGCTCTGTTCGGCCTTTATTGGGCTCAGTAGCTCCCATTGCGCTGATTGGTGTGGGAATGACGTTCATCATCATTACCGCGGGTATCGATATTTCTGTCGGAGCAGGCATCATGGTCACCGCCGTCATCTCAGCTCGCCTCATGGTTGAAGTCGACCTGCCCCTCTGGGGCGTGATTCCGACGGCCATTGTCCTCGGCCTGATACTGGGCTTGATCAATGGCCTCTTAGTCGCCTACGGAGGGGTCCATGCGATCATCATCACCTTTGGGACGTTGAACCTCTTCCAGTACCTTGGGCTTCGAATTTTCGGCTCTCAAACCGTGAACGGCATTCCGGGCACCCTTGACATTTTTGGAAACGGAGCCGGTGGCCGGGTATTCGGAATTCCCGTCAGCTTTACTATCGCCGTCGTAGTGATGATTGCCGGCTGGTGGTTCCTGCGCAACACAGCCTGGGGTCGCAGCTTTTACGCCATTGGTGGTAATCAAAATGCTGCCCGCTTAGCGGGCATCCCAGTGCAGACGAGAGTCTTGAGCGCTTACGTCGTCACCGGTGGGTTGGTAGGGCTGGGGGCTTTGATGGTGGTCGCTCAAGGAACCAACTCCCTCATGCAAAACGTCGGTCAAGGCCGAGAACTCGCGGTCATCGCAGCCGTGGTCATCGGTGGGACAACAATCATGGGTGGTCGAGGCTCCGTGTTTGGCACGCTACTGGGCGCGATCCTGGTGCAAACAGTCGTTACCGGGGTCACCCAGCTGGGCTGGCCCTCAAACTTGGCCAACTTTTTTGTTGGTCTCTTCATCATTATTTCCGTTGGTGCGGATATGTTGCGAGCGAGGGCTAGGAAGAAGTCGTTATGACACAGACAACAGTAAAAAAGAAGGCACCCCAAAAAGAGCCAACCTCCGAACGGGGCCACGCATTATTGGGTGCCTTCCAGCGCTTTGGGATGACCTTGCTGACACAGCGCCCAGCGCTTCTGGGTCTTGTGACAGTGGTGTTGCTCCTCGTCATGAGCATCATGGACGCCCAAGGAACCCTCAGCGGACCCTACGACGTCAAATACTTAGCCTCCAGCACCATTTCCTTGGTGGGTCTCGCAATGTTGGCCCTCGCCCAGCTGATTGTGATTGTCTCTGGGCGCGGTGGCATTGACCTCTCTGTGGGGTCGATGGTGTCACTTTCCGGGATTTTCTTTGGTTTTTCCTACGGTGTGTGGGGGTGGAGCTTGTTCGCGGCAATTGTGGCGACCATGCTTATCGGTGCGGTACTAGGAGGCATCAACGGTGTCCTCATCGCCTATGCGGGTTTCCCACCGCTCATTATGACGCTCGCGACCTATTACGCGTACCGCTCCTTGGCGCTGGTATTCAGTGGTCAAAAGCCCGTCAACTCTGAGAGGATTCAAGAGTTTTACGGAGCAGCAAAAGCCGTTCCGATTCCAGGGCTGTCTTTTATCCCACCGATTCCCCTCGGCGTTATTACCTTCTTGATTCCCACCGCCATCATCGTGTGGATCGTGATGAACAAGACTGTCTATGGGCGCAAGCTTTATGCCATTGGCACCAATGACGTAGCCGCACTCTGGACCGGGATTAATGTCAAAGCTACGCGGATGGGGGCGTTCGTGCTCTCTGGTCTCATCTCAAGCCTGGTCGCTATCTATACGGTTGCCCAGTTCGCGTCCGCCAGGCCAGACGCTGGAACATCGGGCAGCGGCATGGCTCTGCCCGCGATTACCATCGCCGTGCTCGGTGGCGTGGCCATCACCGGCGGTATTGGACGAGTAGGTGGAGTGTTAATAGCGGCCCTCTTAATCGTGTGGCTCAACGCTGGTATCTTGCTCGCCATCCCGGGCAACATCGGAGCGCAGACTCCGCTGTTGGCTTTAGGTTTGGTGCTGATTGGCGCCTCGCTTCTTAACGCGGCGACCAAGAAACGTTTCGGCGGTATTTAGCTCCGAGCCGTGAATGTTCAAAAAAGCGTAGACCGAAAGACAGGTGTCTTCCGGTCTACGCGACAGCAGGCCTAACGCAAGAAAGCGGCCGCCACACCACCGTCTACGGGGATATGGAGTCCCGTGGTGTGTGTCAGGTCACCTGCGCACACCGCAAACACCGCATTTGCGACATTCTCAGGCAACACCTCAAGCTTCAACAAAGTGCGGTTAGCGTAGTATTTTCCCAGCTCTGCCTCGGGGACACCATAATAAGCTGCCCTCGCAGCGCCCCAACCCCCAGAGAAAATTCCAGATCCCTGAACCACTCCGTCGGGGTTGATGCCGTTGACTCGAACCCCATATTCACCCAACTCCGCCGCTAAGAGGCGGACCTGGTGAGCCTGGTCCGCCTTGGCAGCCGAATACGCGATGTTATTGGGGCCCACGAAGATCGAATTCTTCGAAGAAATATAGACAATATCTCCCCCAAGCTTCTGGCCAATAAGCACCTTGGCCGCGGCTTGGGACACCAAGAACGACCCCTTGGACATCACGTCGTGCTGCAAATCCCAATCGGCAACCGTTGTCTCCAACAACGATCCGGACTTCGAAAGACCGGCGTTGTTCACCACCAGATCTAAGCCGCCAAAAGCCACCACGGTGTCATGGACCGCAGCTTCCACCTCGGCTTTGTTAGAAACGTCCGCTTTGAGACCCACGGCAACGTCGGGACCACCAAGCTCCTTTGCAGTCGCCTGCGCCTTCTTCAGATCAAGGTCAACCACCGCCACGCAGGCACCCTCCTGAGCAAGCCTGATAGCAATTGCTTTCCCGATACCCGACGCTGCACCCGTGACTAGGGCGATTCGGCCTTGAAGGGGTTTGGGCTTGGGCATCCTCTGGAGTTTGGCCTCTTCGAGAGACCAGTACTCAATCCGGAACTTTTCCGCGTCGTTAATCGGCTGATACTTTGAGATTCCCTCGGCAGCGCGCATGACGTTGATGGCGTTGATATAGAACTCTCCTGCAACGCGAGCGGTCTGTTTGTTTGCGCCGAAACTGAACATGCCGACGCCAGGGACGAGCACAATCGCCGGGTCAGCACCGCGCATCGCTGGTGAATCTTTGCTGGCGTGCTTCTTGTAGTACCCCTGGTACTCCTCACGGTACTCCTCGTGAAGCTTCTGCAAACGCTCAATGGCCTGCTCAACGGGCGCGCTGGGCGGCAAATCGAGAAGCAAAGGTTTTACCTTGGTGCGCAGGAAATGGTCTGGACAGCTAGTGCCAAGGGGCACCAGCGTGCTGTGCTTCTCGTGTTCCAAGAACTCCAGGACGATGGGATCGTCGACGAAGTGGCCCACCTGAACCTTCTCCGTCGACGCCATCGCACGAATCGCAGGTGCGAGGGCAGCTGCACGGGCGTGTCTGCCTTTGGCGGACAGCGGTTTGTGCGCGGGAATCTTTTTCCCCAGCGGATTTTTTTTGCCGTGTTGCTTGATGTACTTTTCGCATTCAGCAATGATTTTGAGGCTATTGGCTTCGCACTCTGCGCTGGTCTTGCCCCATGCAGTAATACCGTGACCACCCAATATGCAGCCGATTGCTGTTGGATTCTCCGCTTGGATTTTCTGGATATCGAGCCCCAATTGAAAACCCGGTCGGCGCCACGGCACCCAAGCCACCGTTCCACCGAATATTTTCTTCGTCAGCTTCTCTCCATCGATAGACGTCGCAATCGCAATACCGGAATCCGGGTGGAGATGATCAACGTGGGGTGCATCGACGAGCCCATGCATCGCCGTATCAATCGACGGTGTCGCTCCGCCTCGACCGTGCAAGCAGTATTCCAACAACTCGACCATCTCGTCTTCGCCCTGAACACCGGGATAGACGCCCACAAGGGCCAAGAACCTATCAAGGCGCAGCGTGGACAACCCCTCCTCCGTGAGAGTACCGAGGTCGCCTCCGGAGCCCTTCACCCACATCACCTCAACGGTGCCGCCGGTGACCGGGTCCTTAACTGTCCCCTTGGCGGAGGTATTCCCGCCCGCGTAATTTGTGTTCTGAGGGTTTTGGCCAAGCCGATGCGAGCGATTAAGCAGTTCTTTAGCGGAGTGCGAGGTCATTCTTGTTCTTTCTTGTTAGTCGGGCTCGAGCGCTTAAGCGCCCCAGCTCATTTGCGTGCCACCGGAACGCTCCTGGTGAATAGTGGTGCGGTAGTCAGAGGCCATGTAGTGCGCTACGGGGTCTTCGGGAAGACCCCGAGAAGCTCGCCACGTGGCCAACTGGGGGCGAACATCGACATAGAAGGCGTTCATAAAGATGTCATTTGCGCCCAAGACATCCCCTGCGAGCTGAGCCTCGGTCAGCGCGTCGCGATCAAGCAAGAGGGCCCTCGCGGTCATTTCCTGAATGTTCAGAACGCTACGAATCTGCGCGGGCAGTTTCTCTTCGATGTTGTGGCACTGATCGAGCATAAATGCGACTTCAGAGCCTTTATCCAAAGCCCCTCCTCGCACAACCTCGACCATGATGCGAAAGAGCTGATACGGGTCAGCAGAACCTACGATGAGGTCGTCATCAGCGTAAAAGCGTGAGTTGAAGTCGAAGGAGCCAAGCTTTCCCAGACGAATCAACTGGGCCACGATGAATTCGATGTTGGTCCCTGGCGCGTGGTGGCCCGTGTCGAGGCATACCTTCGCACGGTCTCCTAAGGCGAGACAGTGTGCAAACGAGGTACCCCAGTCCGGCACATCAGTGTGGTAAAACGCCGGTTCGAAGAACTTGTACTCCAGAATCAAGCGCTGGTCGTCACTCATATGGGAATAAATCTTCTGGAGAGAGTCAGCTAGGCGGTCCTGGCGGCCTCGCATATCGTCCTGACCGGGGTAATTGGTGCCATCGGCGAGCCAAATTTTGAGATCCCGCGAGCCAGTTTTATGCATAATGTCAATGCACTCGAAGTGGTGGTCAACTGCTTTTTGCCGAATCTTTGGGTCTGAGTGCGTGACACTGCCGTACTTGTAGTCCTCATCCTGGAAGGTGTTCGAGTTCAGCGTCCCCAGCTCGACCCCGAGGTCCGCAGCGAACGAGCGCATGTGGTCATAGTCATCGGTCTTGTCCCACGGGTAATGCACTGCCACCCGGGGAGCAATACCGGTGAGTTCGTGAACCTTCGCAGCGTCTTGCAGCTTTTCGAACACAGTCCTGGGCACCCCCGGCTGACCGAACACCCGAAAGCGCGTGCCAGTGTTGGAAAATGCCCAGGAGGGAATTTCAATCTCTTGCAGCGCCAAAGTATCCAGTTGCGCATCGGTCATTGCCATGGGGTTATCCTTTTTTGTCGGTGCCTGTGAGGGCTGTGAGCTGAGTTTCTAAATTAAAAACTTCGGTCAGTTGGGCAAAACCCTGGTCCGGGGTTCCCTCCAAGTCGACAAAAAACTCGGACATCTCTGCCTGCCAGAGCGCGTTGACGTCGGTGGCTGCCATGCCAGAACGTGCTTTTTCCAGGGACTCGGTCTCAAAATAGCCAATCAGTAAGCCGTCCTCACGCAGAAACAGCGAGTAGTTGTGCCAGCCGGTGTTAGCCAGGGCTACCAACATTTCAGGCCAAACCGGCTGATGACGCATCACGTACTCGTCGAGCCGGTCGGGCTTCACCTGGAGTTGAAAACACACTTTCTGCACGGGCTACGCCTACCCCTAGTGCATCGAGATGGTCTCGGTGGCACGCAGCTTGCCCTGAATGAAGTGATAGGCGTGCTGGGCCAAGTCAGCTGAGTCGTCCCACAAATTGCGCCAAATACCGAGCATTGAGCTCAGGTCCGGACTCACCACAGCACTAGAGAACGACTCGAAAGTGATGGGTCCGGAATATCCGATGCGGTCGAGTGCCTTGTGAAAGTTATCGAAATCAACATTTCCCGAGCCTAGGTAGCCACGGTGGCTTTCGCCAACGTGCACATATACCAGCTTGTCCCCACAATCGAGGACCGGCTGGAACATATCCGACTCCTCGATGTTCATGTGATAGGTGTCGAGATGAATCCCAACATTTGAATGGTCCAGTTCCTTTAGGTAACTCAGTCCCTGACGTGCAGTGTTCATAATGTTGGTCTCGTAGCGGTTGACCACTTCGAGTCCGAGTTGAATGCCCATCCCCTGCGCCCGCTCGGCTACCCGCCGGAGCACATCCATACTGTTTTGGCGGCCTGCGGCGCTCGCTGGCTGCTGGTACTTGTTGAGCGCGCTGTAGATGACACCAGCGAGATAACGAGACTCCAGTTCGTGCAGAATCTCGAGGATTTTGTTGAGCTTATTCTCGCCCGCCTTGACAGCATCAGGATCTTCACTCGATATATCCGAATCGAGGCTGTGCCCCATGGAGGACGATATCTGAAGGTTAAAAGGAGCGAGCGACTTCTTCGCCGATTCAACATCAAAAGAATAGGGATCGAGCAGGGGAAGCTCGAGCAGGTTATAGCCGGCTTCAGCCGTCATCCGTGCAGCTTTATCAACACCCGCTTGATCAAAAACACCGCTAAAAACTAATCCGTGGCAACCGATTAACATCGTTGTTTCCTTCTGTTGGGAAAAGGTCAGTGTGTCGCTTCCGTGAACTTTTTTAGCCCGTCTGTCGGAAAAAGTCGGCTCCGAACCCGCACATTGAATCGTTCAAATATACTTTACGTCGGCTGTTTGCGAGTGTCAACATGACGCATAGGTGTCAGGGCTTCTCTGTAGGTCCAAAAGTTGCTAGCTACCGATACCAGCCAGCCAGCCCACCCTGGCTCAAGCCTTGAGAGCCAACAATATCGTGGCTGACAGTAGTTCTCTGTCTCTGTAAGACGTGGTTTTGATCAGCACTTGGAAAGAGCAGATTGCGCGGTGACCATGCCGATTGTCCCGGCTTAGGACTAGCGCTACATCACCAGCCACAAGTCCCTGTGTTCCCTCCGTGACGCCGTGCGCATCACAAGCTCAGGGGTCCACAACGCGGGCTTGGTGCGAACGTCCTCGAGGCCCAGTTCCCCGTGAATTTCGATATCCCGAAGACTCATTTTCCCCTTTTTCCTATAACCAATCTCTCCATAACAGAAGCAATCGTGCCGTTCTCCCGGGTGAGAGAGCCCCCACCCAGCCCGTCAAGACGAGATTAGAGGACCAACGGTACGTGGAGCGCTCTCTCTGCCAACAGAAGACCTGAACCCCCGGGGTGGAGAATAAAGGCATGCGCCCATTAGCCACCGTTCGAGGTATGCTCGCGTGGCGAACGAGCGTTGCCCCCCGCTGAATATTTGGGATTTTCGGGGCCCCGGGGAGTGGCAAAAGTACCCTGGCAGCAGAGCTGTCTCAGAACTTATCTACTCCCCACGTGGTCATTCCAGCGGATGGTTTCCACTACTCCCAAGCGACGTTGGTATCGCTGGGTCGCCGGGATCGTATGGGAGCACCAGACACCTTCGACACTGCTGGTCTTGCCGCGAAGCTCGCCGTGGTCAAGGCGGGCGACAAACCTGTTTTGTTCCCCACCTTTAATTGACACGCAGAAGACGCTATCGATGACTCTATTGTGGTGGAGTCTGCGCACCAACTCATCATTTTGGAGGGAAACTATCTGCAGCTCAAAGACGAGAATTGGCGACCAATCAGCAGCCTTCTCAATCTGTGTATCTATGTCGATATCCCTGAGACGGTGAGACTTTCGCGGCGAATCAAGCGCCATGTTGATCCTGGCAAAACCCTTCAGTCCGCAACCGCTTGGGTCGAAGGTTTCGACAACGCCGGTGTGATTGAACGCTCTGCTGCACCGGCCGACGCAGCGTATCGGCCGCTTAATGCTTAGAATTCTCCCAGGGCCGGTGTCTTGAGGCCTCTGGAGCTTCAATCTTTAACCGACGTTCGCACAACCGAAGCGAATGCTGCCCTTGCTCACAATGACGGCTCCCCGGGCGTCTACGCGGGCCCACAGGTAGGTATTCGAGGCGACAGCACCCACCCTGAAAACAGGGTGCCGCCCCCTCCAATCGGGGAAGCCACCGGCAACCGGGGTGAGTTGCCGGACCATCGGGTAGAGGAGTGGGTGGGGCACCGGGAAGCGTTTTTCACCCGGTGAAGACCGTATAAATCTCACGGCAACGTCAGCGTTGAACAGAAACGGTCACGTGGTGCTCCGGCATGTGTTGTGTTTCCAACACGACACCGCGGTGGAGAAGCAACTCGTTAGCGGACCGTATTCCTCTGTTCAGGGTGCGGTCAAATACGCGCGGCACGATGCCACCTGTGCCCGACAAACCCCACGCCCTGTGACGACGAATCATCCATGCAGCCACCACGGTCGTCACGAGTGTCGCCAAATTTATAGTCCTGCTCGACGCCACGAACTATGCTGATTTGACCCTCACAATCACCACAATCCAAACCCTGCTCACCAACCTCGCTCAGGACAAAGCCAACGCGGTCACGCCATCGTTTAGCGAGCAAAAACCAAAGAGGTATGCGCCCCACCTGTGTGGGCAAGTTGACCTCAGTCGCCCCTTATTTCACGATGTTCAGAATCGTCTGCGTACCAAAGCGAAAGGCTCACTGGCCTAATCCGCCTTCGACTCCCAGATGACCCTTGCGACCGCCAAATCGGGCAACGAAAGAAAGACGCATTTCCTAGGTTTGTTTAACTTTCGCAAACGAAAGTATTGTGGTTCTATAGGGTCATCATTCGAAGTCCAACCGACGAGGATTCTCATGCCCGCGAATACTGAGCGAGAGCGCGAGTCCGCCGTCCTGAAAGACCTGGCGGCCTACGGTGTGGTCCAGGTCCAAGAGCTGGCAACTAAATTGGGCGTCTCCAAGGTTACGGTGCGTAAAGACTTAGAGGCGCTCGAGGGGCGCCAATTGTTGCGGCGCATCCGCGGAGGTGCAATCAAAGTTTCTTCGTCAGACGAGGGCCACTTCAGCTACCGCCTGCAGCGCCGCGCCACAGAGAAGAGAGCGATTGCTCGACATGTTGCCCGCGTCGTGAACGACGGTGACACGATTGCCATCGATTCTTCCACGACAGGTTATTACCTCGCTCGGGCCCTGCTCGACCGGAAAAACCTGGTCGTCATCACTAACAGCTTGCCTTCGGCGTCCTTGCTGATGGAGGAATCCGACGCGATGGTCATCATGCTCGGCGGAGTCCTACGTCGATCCTCTGCTTCCTTGGTCGCGACATTCGGACCCTCCCTTGAAGGCCGAGGTCCGATCACTCACGGCTTCTTTGGTGCGGTGAGTGTCTCTACGCAGCTTGGGCTGATGGAGCTAGACCACGGAGAAGCGGTGACAAAACGTGCGCTTGCCGCCTCTTGCCTCAATGTGTACGGGCTCATCTCAAGTGAGAAAGCGGCCCAATTTGGTCTGAACTCCTTCGCGGTTCCCGCCCAAGTGACCCGTATCTATACCGATGAAAACGTTTCCTTAGAGTTTGCCCAGACATGCTCTGAGGCGGGAATGCCCATCATTGCCGTTCCCATCTCGCAGGATTTACTCTCGGGAGACGATGTTGCGGACCTCTCCGGCGACTAACCAGCCACTCAACCACCATCAAAAGGAACCCCATGGCATGCACCTGGAATCCCGAAGTAGTGTCCCCCGAACTCGTTGCGCTGACGCACTCCTTGGGTGACCGAGACAAAGATTTCGTGATTTTGGCAGAGGGGAATACCTCTCAGCGCCTTGATGACCAAAGAATTGTGGTGAAGGCTTCCGGAGCGATGATGGCGACTGCGAGCCCACAAGACTTTGTGGTGTGTGAGGTAGAGCCCCTCATCGAGCTGATGGATTCCCCCACTGCTACCCAAGGAGATCTCAGCACACATCTCGACGCAGGGGAACACGATGGTCTCAAACGCCGCGGCTCGATTGAGACTCTCATTCACGTCGCAATCCAGTCGCTTCGTCCCACTGCGTTCGTCGGCCACACTCACCCCACAGCGCTCGTCGCACTCCTCGCCAGTGTGCACCAGGAGACCGCCTTTGAGAGCTTCGTCTACTCCGACGAAGCCATTGTCATTGGCCACACCCTTTACGTTCCTTATGCCCAACCGGGCATCGATCTGGGTCGACTTTTTCTTGCGCGGGTGCGCGAGTACTGGAGCGCCCACCAGGATTTGCCCTCCCTGATTTTGTTGGGAAACCATGGCATTGTCGCCCTGGCAGACACTGCTGCTGGAGTAGAGGCAGTCACCGAGATGGCGTACAAAGGAGCCCAAGTTCGCCTGCAAGCCTTCGCCGCTGGCGGGGTGGTGGCCTTAGGCGCCGAGGCTGTCGAGAGCTACTTCCACCGAGAAGACATGGCCGAACGGCGCCATAATCTCTCTGGGATTTAAAGTGAGCTCACCGCTTCGTGCGGTATTCCTCGACGTCGGCGGGCCGCTATACCCCGACGAGAATTTTCTGGGAGCAGCAATCAGAGCTATCAACGAACTGCGGAAGGAAGGTGGGCGCGAGTCCGTAACAACGGCCCAGGTCGGTGAGCTCTTCGACTTTGTGCGAAACACAGAAGGCGCTTCAATGCGAAAATCTTTTGCCCGAGAGTTTCTCGGCGACCAGGACCGAGCAAGCGAGCTACACCACGCCCTTGCTCCCTATTGGCGCCACCCGGAGGGCACACTCTTTGCCGATGTGTTGCCGTTTCTTCGTGCGATGTCTCCTCATGTCCGCGTTGGCATCATCGCCAACCAAGAACTAGCCACCCAAGAGGCTCTCACCAGGGATGGTGTCGCTCCGTTCATCAGCTCCTGGGGGCTCTCAGGTTTGGTGGGATTCGAGAAGCCCCAACCCGAGATTTTCCACTGGGCACTTCGAGACCTCGGTGTTGAAGCTCACGAGGCAGTCCACATTGGGAACCGCTTTGACACCGACGTGTTGCCTGCCTCCACTCTCGGTCTGCGGTCTGCATGGATTTTGCGCGGCGAGGCGCCGGATCACCCGACGACCGACCAGCTTGGTGTCGCCACCTGGGTAGTGAGTGGACTCGATGAGCTCCAACCCCTGCTGTTCACCGCACTAGGAGTGCAGCCCACCCCATGAACGTCGCAACGATTGCTATAGGCATTGATGTCGCTACTGCACACCTCAGAGCAGTGGCATTGGACCCGGACTCTGGTTCCCTACTCGTTGGTCCGGTCGAGGTTTCGTTACCCGCTCCAATGAGGGAGAGCGGCGCACGCGTTTCTCAATCCCCCGAATACGCCCAAGCTGCGAGGAAAGCCCTCAGCGCACTCGTCGACGCGCTCGGGAAACGCGCTCGTGGCGTGGGCGCAATCTGCGTGACCGCGACCTCGGGGACCTTGGTTCCTTGTGATGGAGCAGGACGGCCCCTGGGGGACGCGCTCATGTATAACGACGAGCGGGCCACTGCCGACGTTTCCGAGGCTGTGCGCACCCTCGTCCCTGATACTCCCCATCAGTCAGTCGGGCGACTCTGGTGGCTAGCTCGTAACACCCCCGCCGTAAAGATTCTTTCCCCCGCCGATGTTATCCTCGCGGATCTTGCGGGCGGGATTGTACTCATGGCGGATAATTCCCACCATCTGAAATCTGCGGTGAACCCTCTGAACCTAACGTGGCCAGACCAACTCTTCTCGGCCCTCGATATTCCCCCTTCGGTACTGCCTGGGTTGGCGAACGCTGGCTCCACGCTGGGCGTCCTCGCTTCCACGCCTGCGAGCACGCTTGGTCTTCAGCCAGGGGTGGCTCTTGTGGCCGGGATGACCGATGGGTGCACCTCCCAAATATCAACCGGCGCAATGAGACCCGGTGACACCGTGGGTGTGCTCGGCACCACTCTGGTCCTTAAAGCCGTCAGTTCCTGCCAGGTAATCGACACCTCCCGGGGTGTGTACTCACACCTTTCCCCCGATGGCCACTTTCTGCCCGGTGGGGCATCCAATGTAGGGGTGGGTTCTCTACGCACAATCGAAGGCCTCCATGACGACGAGGCACTCCACCGATTTGTCGATATCGCGAGCCGCGCTGAGCCTGCGGGTATCGCTCACTACCCACTCGTGGGGGTCGGTGAACGCTTCCCTTTCAGCAATAAAGAGGCCACGGCTCTATCCTCCGCTGTCGCCACCAGCCCAGCCAATCGCGTTCGTGCCGTAATTGAGGGCGTGTGCTTTGTGGAACGCCTGGGGCTAGACATCCTGGGTCAACTGGGTGCCCCGTCGCTGCGCCACCACGTCAGCGGGGGCGCAAGCAAGTCCCGTGGCTGGAATAAGCTTCGAGCCACCATTCTTGGCAGGGAAATATTCTTACCCGCACACACGGACAGCGCCATTGGCGCCGCACTGATTGCCTGCGCCACAGCTAACGGAGAAAGCCTTCACGACATAAGCCAGGCGCTCTTACCAACCCGCCGAACCATCGAGCCCGACACCAAGCTGGTGCAGCGTCTCGACGCGAATTATCGCGAATTCCTCTCTCTCCTTCACTCAGCTGGTTACGTCAAAGCCCAGCCCGGAGACAATCTGACCTAGACGGCGAGATATCCACCGTCGATGACGATGTCGGCGCCGGTCATAAAGTCTGATGCGGCGGAGCCCAAAAACACTGCCGCTCCCTGCAAATCGGTGGGGTCAGCCATGGCTTTCATCGGGGTCATCTCTATCCACGTCGGATAGACCGCTTGCCCTTCTTCGGTCTCAAGAAAATGTTCGACGAGGTTCGTTCGCGTGTAAGTGGGAGAAATACTGTTCACCCTGATTCCATGACCCACCCATTCCACCGCGAGGGAGCGAGTAAGCCCGATGACGGCGGATTTTGACGCGTTGTAGTGCGCTTGGGATTGCGGGGTGTTGGCAATGTGGGCTGAGATTGAGCCTGTGTTGATGATTTTGCCGTATTTCTGGTCTTTCATGATGCGGGCCTGCGCCACAGCACCGAGAAAAACGGAATCGACGTTGACCCTAAACATCTTCTGAAAATCCTCATATGGCATGTCCAAGGCATCCATCCACTGGGCAATGCCAACATTGTTATACGCGACATCCAGTCCTCCCAAGGTGTCCTTGGCGGCTGCCATCGCATCGCTGACCTGCTGCGGGTTCGTCACGTCAGCGACAAGAACAAGCGTTGTGGCCCCCGGATTTCTCGATTTAATCTCTGACTCGATTATTTTTGTGCTGACTTCGTTGGCATCAATCAGCGCCACTGCGCCGCCGGCATCGGCAACAGCGTGGGCCAGAGCCCGCCCGATACCGCTACCGGCCCCCGTCACCACGCATGATCGGTCTTTCAGGGACAACCGTTGCATAATATTGGCAGCCGACAAGACAGAATCCATGGGGTTCCTTAGTCCATATCAATTTGAATTTTGACGGATGTCGGCCCCATGTTCAAAAAGGCGTTGACAGCGTCTACGCTCTTCTCAAACGGGAATCGGTCAGTCAGCAACGGCTTCACATCTATTTTTCCTGAGCCCATCAACGCGACGGCTCGGTCATAAACGTTGGTGTAGCGAAAGACATGCTCTACCGTTAATTCCTTCACCGAGCCCTGCAAGAGGTCGTAGCTGATTGGGCCATCGGGGAGGCCAACAAACACCACGGTAGCCCCCGGAGCAGCATGATCAAATGCAGATTCCGCAACCTTCTTATTACCGCTGCACTCAAACACTATGTTGACGCCCCGGCCCCCGGTATTATCCCCCACGGTCTTCCCTAAATCCTCTGAAGCCACGTTCACGGGCGTAATGGCTCCCAACGTTTCAGCGAGAGCCAGCTTCTCGGGAATCACGTCGGTCATGATGACCCTGGAGCACCCGCCAGCAAGTGCGGCCAAAGCTGTGACCATGCCGATTGTTCCAGCCCCAAGAACCAGCGCTACGTCACCCGGGGCAATTTTTGCTTTGTTAGCCGCGTGTAGACCCACAGCGAGGGGCTCAATCATGGCGCCCTCGGCAAACGAAACGTTATCGGGCAGCTTGTAGGTGTAACTGCCGGGGTGCACCACAGACTCGCGCAGCACACCGTGTACGGGAGGTGTCGCCCAGAAGCGGACTTTGGGGTCGAGGTTGTAGTGACCAGTCTTCGTCTCGATACTGTCGGAGCTCGGAATACCAGGCTCCATACATACTCGATCACCCCTGCTCAGATGAGTAACATCCGAGCCGACCTCAAGAACCGTGCCGGACGCCTCATGACCCAGGATCATGGGCTCGTTGACAATAAATTTTCCAATACGACCGTCGGTGAAGTAGTGCACATCGGAGGCACAAATGCCCACAACCGCTATTTTTATGCGGACATCATCAGGGCCGAGGTTTTCATCAACCTCAATATCTCGAAGGGCTATTTCCCCTTTTTTTTCGACAACCAGTGCGCGCATGACGACCACGATTTTGCCTTCCACTTTGCCGCAGGGCTATAGCCTCATAGGTCACCAAATATTACCAGAGAGTGTCCTTCTGTGCCTCGCGGAGGTGGAGAATAAAGATATGCAGGTCTTATCCTCAGTTTCCGAACTCCTCTCTTGGCGAGAGCAAGCTAAGCCTCATCGAGTCCTCGCAATCATCGGTCCGCCCGGGAGTGGTAAGAGCACTCTCGCAGCCGAGATGTCCGAAAACTTATCTATTCCCCACGTCGTAATTCCCATGGACGGTTTCCACTACCCACAGGCGAAATTGGTTTCCCTGGGCCTCCGCGATCGAATGGGAGCGCCAGACACGTTCGACACCGATTCTCTTGCCGCGAAGCTAACCCTTGTCAAGATGGGCAGCCCAACAGTGCTGTTCCCCACCTTCGATAGACACATCGAAGAACCCATCGAAGATTCGATTCCTGTAGGCCCCGCTCATGAAGTTGTTATCCTGGAAGGGAACTATCTCCTTTTGAGCGATGAACGGTGGCACCCCGTCGGAGACCACCTTGATTTGTGCGTCTACGTGGATATCCCCGAAGCGGTGAGACTCTCCAGGCTCGTCAAGCGCCATGTTGATCATGGCAAGTCCCTCGAAGACGCAACGGCGTGGGTCGAACGAGTCGACAACGCCAACGCCGCCGTAATCGCTCGCTCAGCTACGCGGGCACACGCAATCTATCGTCCGGCGTAAGTGGACCAGCTCAACTTTTCGGTTTGGGCCTCAGCACATGAAGAAAAATTATTCGGGTCTGCGCAGGATGACCAGCATTACGACTACTTTAGCGCTCCCATGGAAAGCCCACGCACAAGGCGCTTTTGTGCCACCCACCCAGCAATCACAACGGGGCTCACGGCCAGCGTGGCCGCGGCAGACAAGGTGGCAAGGAATTGTCCACGAGCATCGATGAAGCTTCCGAGGAACGGAGGAAGAGTTCTCGCCGAGTCGGCTGTGAGGTTGAACACTAAGAAATACTCGTTCCACGCGAAAATAAAGACGATGAGTGCCGCCGCCGCTGCTCCCGGCGCAACTATGGGCATCACTACACGAGTGATTTCCTTGAAGATTCCGGCTCCATCGAGTTGAGCTGCCTCGATAATCTCTCTGGGAACTTCCTCCAGGAAGGAGCGCATCATCCAGATGGCAATCGGAAGATTCATACCGATGTACAGCACCATAATCACCCATATGTTGTCGAGCAGTCCCAGTCTGGCAACCAGTAAATATAGAGGGATAATGACAGCCGCGAAGGGCATAAAGCGCGTCGAGATGAGAAAAAACAAAGCATCTCGCCACTTGAAGATGGGTCTAATCGTTAGAGCGTAGGCGGCAGGAATCGCCAAAATCATGACGAGAATCGTGGAACCGACCGAAGCAATGACGGAATTCACAAGAAAAGGCCAGAATCCTCGGTCAAACACCTTCTCGAAGTTCTCCAACGTGATCGGCGAGAGCCACTGGGGAGGGAAAGACGCAGCTGCCGTCTCCGTTTTGAACGCTGTCAGAACCATGAAAGCTACGGGAAACACCATTAATATGACAACCAGCCAGGTGAACGCCGTAAGAGCCACCTGACCCAGTCGTAACTTCTTGCGGCGTCGGGGAATCTTTGCTTGCGTCCGAATCAATGACATCACCGAACCCCTTTCTCAGAAAAAATACGAAATACAGTGCGCAAAAGAAGCGCCGCGAAGACAATAGTGATAGCCACAGTCACTACACCGTAGGCTGCGGCTTGACCCACTTCAAGCGCTATAAACGCTTTCTCGTAAAGAAGAACTGGGAGCGTCTTGGTTCCGCCACTGCCACCGGTCAAGATAGCGATTGGGTCGAATGCGGCCAGAAGCAAAATCGCCCCAAGCAGGACACCAATCTCGATGTATTGGCGCAGGTGCGGCAGGGTCATCTGAATGAATATTCTTAGGGATCCGGCGCCGTCAACCCTAGCTGCGTCCAGGATTTCTTTATCCTGACTTTGGAGCCCCGCCAGCAAAATCAACATCATAAACGGCATAAACTGCCAGGTCAGCACCATAATCACGGTGACAATCGGAATGTCCGTGTTCCACTGAACGACCGGCAAACCCAATTCCATAAACAGCCATCGGAACAGGCCAAAATTTCCGTCCAACAAATTCCACTTCCAGGCCAGGGAAGCGGCGGCGGGCATCAACAAGAATGGGGTAATGAGCAATGTTCTGGCAACGGATCGACCCACAAAGTTACGATCCAACAAGAGGGCTATACCCAATCCTAAGACGAGCGATAACAGCACCGACGTGCCTGTAATCGTTGCCGTGGCCTGAATGGATTCGTAAAGCTCATCCGTGGTGAAAACGGCGATGAAATTATCAAAGCCAACAAAGCCACGGTCCAACGGTCTTAGAAGGTTCCACTTTTGAGTCGAGAAATAAACGGTGGCGAGGAACGGAATCTGCGTGAGGATGATGGCCACCACGAGAGCTGGCCACAGCAGAGCGCGAGGGATAGCGAGGCTCCTAATTCGCCTGCCATAGCGGTCCGCTAAAAGCTTTTTACCCTTGGGGAGCGAATTTCCGGCAAAGTCAGTGTTCGCGGTAACCATCAATCAATCTTCTCTCGTATTCACGCAATGTTTGCGTAGAGGACACCAGCTCAGCCCGCAAGAGAAGGGGGTGCCGGAACCGATTGGTACCGGCACCCCCCAAACTTCTTAGGAGCTAGAAACTAGTCCTTTTGCGCATCTCCAGCAGCCTGCACATAAGCAGCAGCAGAGTCCAGAACTGACTGTGCACTGGCTGTACCGGCAAAGACAGGCGCTAGATCCTGGGACAGCTTGTTGCCAATGTCCGGGAATTCAGGAATCGACACGAACTGGATACCAGTCCATGGCTGGGGATTAACGCCCGGCTGACCAGGATTGACATCGTTCATGATTTCCACCGTGATGTTAGCAAATGCACCAGCAGCTTCCTGGTACTCAGGGATTTCGTAGGTGGAGACACGTGATCCGGGAGGAAGGTTCGCCCACCCAATCTCATTGCCCACGAGTTGGATGTATTCCTTGCTTGTTGCCCACCGAACAAAGGTCCACGCTGCGTCAAGCTTTTCTGAGGAGGCAGGGATGGCAAGGTTCCATGACCACAACCAACCAGACTGTGCTGTTTCCTTGACCGGAGCGTACACATAGCCCATCTTTCCAGATACAGGAGAGTCAGCAGCTTCGAGCGACCCGGCAGCTGAGGTGGCGTCGTACCACATTGCTGAGGTTCCGTTCTTAACGTTGGTTAAGCATTCGGGGAAGCTAGAGCTCACCGGGTCAAGCTGGCCGTAATCACGAACGAGGCTGGTGTAGAAGTCAACTGCCTCAACGAATTCAGGTGCGTTGACCGTCTGGTTCCACTCGTTGTCGAACCAGTTTCCGCCGAAGGTCTGCACAACCGTCGTCAGTGGTGCGAACTGGTCACCCCAACCGGGCTTGCCACGGAGGCAGATGCCAGAGTCAGCAAAACCACCATCTTTGATCTGCTTAGCAAGGCCAGCTACTTCATCCCAAGTGGGACGCTCGGGCATCGTCAAACCAGCAGCCTCGAAGATTTCCTTGTTGTACATGAGAAAGGAGGACTCTGCGTAGAAAGGAACAGCGAAAAGGCGGTCGTTTGCCGATAGCCCAGCACGCACGGGAGGCAGAATGTCTTCGACATCGTAGTCGACATCTGCAGAAGCGAGATCAGTGAGGTCAGCAAGCCAACCATTGGCGCCCCAAATTGGAACCTCGTAAGCTCCAATGGTCAGAATGTCGTACTGACCACCACTGGTGGAAATGTCACGCGTTACCGAGTCACGAAGGTCACCCTCCTCCATCACGATGAAGTTCACCTTGATTTCAGGATATTGCGACTCAAACTCGCCCTTGAGTGACTCCATGTCGACCATCTGGGGGTTGTTGACGGTTGCGATGTTGAGCTCAACTACCTCAGCCGAGACCGAGTCGTTTGACTCGGTGTCTCCGTCGGAGCCTTCTTCGCTGGCACAGCCAGCGAGCACCATAGCGGTTGCCGCAAGAACGCCCATACCGGCTACGCTGCGGCGTCTAATGAATCCTTTAAACATTTCATTTTATGACCGCAAGATTGCGGAGTGAACTTAACGTAGCAAGCATTTCTCAGCTACGGAAAGATATCTGGGGCCTGTTATAGCATCGTGATACAAAGTCAACAAAAAATATATCCACGGACCTCATGGCTGCTTACTGGGGCCGTCATCAAAGACGAGAAGGAGGTCGATGTATTGGGCGCCCACCTCGGCGCCCATCTCGGCGCCCACTGCTGGCCTGACGCCATCCGCATGGTTGAATCGGGAACACTGGCCCTCGACGAAATCTGTACTCATCAGCTCCCTCTAGAAGACTTCCAGAAAGGCTTCGACCTGGTGGCTTCAGGAACAGAATCCATCAAGGTCACCCTGATTCCTTGACAACATGGGGCGCGAGCCGGTCTCGCGGCTCTCGCCCCATGTATGTCTAGAAGATGGAGTAACCCCCGTCGATGACGACGATGGAACCAGTCATGAAACGAGACCCGTTGCTGGCGAGGTACACCACCGTTGTCCCGAGCTCGTCGGGCATTGCGTAGCGCTTCTGAGCGGAGTCATCAATCCAACGCTGCTTAAATCGAGGTTCGTCAACGGGGGCCATCTCTGTTTTGATGTAGCCCGGAGCAATGGCGTTGACCCTGATATTAAGGGGAGCCCACTCGGCCGCGAAGCTCTTGGTGAGCTGGTGAACCGCAGCCTTAGAGGCGTTGTAAACCGGCTGCCACTGCGGCCTGTTCACAATGAGCGACGAAATTGACCCGATGTTGATGATGTTCCCGCCACCCTGCGCGGACATCACCTTGGCCGCCGCCTGGGAAAGAAAGTACAGTGCCTCCATGTTCACTCCCATGACGGCGTGATAGTCGTCTCGGGTGACTTCGAGGGCGGGTTTGTGAATGCAATAACCAGCGTTGTTGACCAGAATATCCAGAGAGCCAAGCTGCGAGACGGTCTGCGACACCGCCGTCTCCACCCCTTCGTCGGTGTTAATATCTGCCTCTACCGCTACCGCTCGACCGCCAGATTCAACAATCCCAGCCACAGTGTGAGCCGCAGCCGCGGCATCGCGACCGACAACGGAAATCGAAGCGCCCGCTTGCGCCAGGGCAACAGCCAGAGCGCGCCCAATGCCGCGCCCCGCTCCTGTAACGATGGCGCTCTTGCCATCGAGTCGAAATTCATCCAGTACTGGCATAGCTTTTATCCTCCTTGATAGTGGGTTTTTAGGGTGTGAGCTCGAAGACGGCTTCGTCCCCCAGCACAACGCTCAGTAGTTCTTCCGGTGTGGAAACCATGCTCGTGGCATGCGCCCATTCTGAGGCGTTACCGTAACCCCACGTCACGGCAATGCTCGTCAAATCATGCTCAGTTGCGGCTTCAAAATCATGGATTCTGTCTCCCACCATGACGAGCCCGGATGTCGGTATCTCCTGCTCTGCCAACTCGGAGAGCGCGTCATCCACCACTTCAGACTTGGTGCCCCGTTTTTCATCATCCGAGGCGCAACCTTTGGCAGTGAAAACGTGGAGCAATCCAATTTGATCCAGCATGCGAAGCGCTTGGCTTCTGGGTTTCGACGTGGCCAATCCCAGGGTCAACCCGCTCCGCCGCATTGTGTGGATTGCATCCACCATCCCGGGGAATGGCGCCGACATCGATTCTCCGACCTTGGTCTAGTAATCCCTGTAGGTCGCCACAGCCCGAGCAATTCCGGAATCATCGAGGTCAGTCCAGTTCCTCAGTGACTCAGGAAAAGGTGGGCCAATCCACCCAAAGAGTTCATGTGAGTCCGGAATCCCGCACCCCATTTCCGCCAGGGTGTGCCTAAACGTAGCGAGGATTCCCTCTTGCGAGTCCAAAATAGTCCCATCGAGATCCAGCAACACACCACGGGTTTTAATGCCGCCGGGGAGGAATAGTGCCACGGGAGCTCCCTTATAAGGAATGTAAATGCGCTAACAGTATTCCAGTCTACGACGGAAACTCAGTTGATTATATCGATTCAGAGGCAACCACTCAAAGGCCAGGCTTACCGGTTGGTTTTTCAGCCGAGATTTGCTTAACGACGCGCTTCGTGCGCGCCGGTGAAGCAAATCGACCACAGCATGATTTTCTCATAGAATAGGGGGGTGCCCAACGAGTCTCGCAAGTCTCCACCGCCCAGCGTGAAAGATGTGGCGAGCCTCGCGGGAGTTTCGGTGGGCACCGTGTCGAATTCTCTTAATTACCCGGAGCGGGTTTCTCCCGCTCTCGTGAAGCGGGTGAATGACGCGATTAACATGTTGGGGTACGTTCCCAACGAGGCGGCGCGCCAGCTCCGCATGGGACAAAGCCAGACCATCGGATTGATTGTTCCAAATTTTCATGATCCCTTCCACGCAGAAATTGCGCGCGGGGTGGACGATAAGGCTAGTGAGAATCAGCTCTCCGTTCTCATCGGAACCTCCGGCAAGGAGGCTTCCCGGGAGGCTCATTTTTTATCTCTTTTTGAAAAATACCGGGTCGCGGGGATTGTCATGGTTCCCAACGAGCTCCCGCTGTTACTGAGTCCGTTCTCGAACCCAAGAATCCCGCTGGTATTGGCCGGCAGCGACGGCAGGAACGCAGACATTTCCTCCGTGAGTACCAATAATTTTGCCGCCGGCGAGAAGGCAGCAGAATTTTTGCTCTCTCGAGGGGCGCAGAGAATCGTCATTGTTTCCGCAGCCGCCGGTTCGCAAGCTCGCTTTGACGACCGCGAGCGAGGAGCACTGGCAGTGCTCGCTCAGCGCCACGCCGGTTCTGTTGAGGTGGTCAGAGCGCCGGCGCTCACCGTCCGGGCCGGGCGAGAAATCGGCGATCTTCTCCGCGCTCGCGGCGCCGCAGACAGGCCACAGGCAGTCTTTGCGACCCACGATTTATGGGCACTCGGTGTGGCCCAAAGTTTTGATTCCGATTCCGGCAAAACATCGGGGTTGACGGTGGTCGGTGCGGAAGACATTGACTCCCACAATCTTTCCCCGGTTGGAGTGAACTCGCTTCGCCTGCCCGCCTACGAAATCGGTCGAGAGTCCGTGGCTACGTTAATCCACGCGCTTGACTCTGAGGACCTTGTCGCTGAGCACAAGAGGTTGGTCCCCACCCTGGTGACAGAGGACTCCTCTCACTCCCCGGCACCAATGTTGACGGGCAGCGCTGATCGTCATCCATCCCCCATTCGATAAATCTCGCTCGTGCGAGCGAACCTGAGAAAAGACAGTCCAATGGCATTTCGTGTTCTCGTCGTGGGCGACAAGTTTATCCCTGCCAGCGCATACGAAGAGCAATGGAAGAAGATGAAGGGAGATAATCTTCAGGGGGTTGACCTCGATCTTCGCACCGTTGAATGGGACCTTTCCAAAGCTGAACAACATCGTTCGCAGCAAGTTATGGAGTGGGACGGCGCCAACGCTGTCGCAGCTCCGCCACAAATACTTTCCGAGCTGGATGGCGTGCATGCCATCGTGGTGCATTTTGCGCCCGTGAATGCCGAGATTATTTTGGCCGCTCCCGAGCTCAAGATGGTCGCCGTAGCAAGAGCGGGATTAGAAAACGTCGACCACGAAACAGCCGCAGCGGCTGGAATCTTCGTCACGGGTGTAGCCGGGCGCAATGCTGCCGCGGTCGCTGAGCTGGCCATCGGTCTCATGCTCGCGGAATGTCGAAATATCTCTCGCGCAGATCACTCCATCAAGGACGGTGGCTGGCGCAAGGAATTCAGTGTCCCCATGGTTGAACTTGGCGAATCGACCATCGGCATTATCGGTTGGGGGCAGGTGGCGAGAAAGCTTGCCAAGAAGCTTGCAGGGCTTGCTCAGGAAATCCTGGTTTACGACCCCTTCGTCTCAGCCGCCGCTATTAATGCTGCTGGAGCGCGGGCTGTCAGCTTTGATGACATTTTCGAGCACTCTGACTTTGTGCACGTCATGGCCAGGCTCACGCCTGAAACTGAGCGCTTTATCGGACGTGAACAGTTTAAGTTGATGAAGGCCAGCGCCTACTTCATCAACACCTCTCGAAGTAGGTTGGTGGACTACGAAGCCTTACTCGAAGCACTCACGCTCAATACCATCGCAGGGGCGGGGCTTGACGTCTTTGATAATGAGCCTCTGCCCGATGACAGTCCGTGGCGAGAACTTGATAACGTCACCATGACGACCCACTATGGCGGTGAGACAGCCGGGACCAACTCGACCTCCGCACGCCTCGTCCTCGACGCCATCACGGCCTTCATTCAAGCTGGAAAATAGGACTATTTCGATGGGCCAGGGGACCTACTTTCTGGGAATTGACGCGGGTCAGACTGTGGTCAAAGCAGTGGTGCATGACGCGCACATGAGGAGGATATCCGCGGCGAAAGCAGCAAGCTCAAACCATTCCCCTTCAGCACGATACGTCGAGCGCTCCCAGGATGATCTCTGGTTGGGAGCCCACACCGCCATCAAAAATGCTCTGGCGAACGGGGTGGTCGATGCGAGTGAAATTGCCGCAGTGGGTATCACCGGTCACGGTGACGGCCTACACCTCGTGGATAGCGGCGGCGGGGCTGTGGGTCCAGCCATCATGGCTGTAGATTCGCGCGCGTGGCGGGAAATGGGGGAAATTCTTGGTGATGAGGAGCGTTCCGACACCATTTTGCGGCTTTCTGGGCAAGTCCCGTTTCTGGGTTCCCCGGGAATTATGCTCGCGTGGACAGCACGCAACCATCCAGAAAGAATCAGGCAAGCCCATGCCATGCTGGCGTGTAAAGATGTTGTGAGGCTCAGACTTACCGGCCATATCGGAACTGATTTTTCTGACGCATCTGCGTCCTTCCTGGACACCCAAACGTCCACATGGTCCGACGAGCTCCTCGCCGCCTACCGGGTAGAGCACGCGAAGCATCTCCTGCCCCCACTGCACTCGAGCACCGAAGTTGTAGGCGCCGTTAGCGCTGAAGGCGCATCACAGACGGGTCTCCGCGAGGGTACTCCAGTCATCGCCGGGTCCCATGATGTGCACGCATCAGCAATCGGCATGGGCTCACTGCGCGACACTGCACTGTCACTCATTGCTGGGACTTTCAGCATCAACGCCATCACCACCCGGGAACCTGCAACTAATCTGGCGTGGCAAAACCGATTGTCAGTGGAACCTGGGCTGCGAGTTGCCATGTCGACCTCAGCGACAGCGTCAACGACGCTCGAGTGGTTTCTCTCCACCTTTGGAGTAACAACGGCGCAACAAAGAGACAGGCTTTTCGAGCAAGCACGAAGGCTGCCTCATAGTCACGATTTGCCTATTCTTACTCCGTTTCTTTTTGCCTCACCCTTTGGCGAAGCGCCCTCTGGAAGCTTCCTGGGGCTGAGAAACTGGCACACACCAGCCCACCTCCTTCGAGCCACCCTCGAAGGAGTCGCATGGATGCACGTCTGGCACACCCAAGCACTGAGCCGCTCGTTTAGTTGGGAGCGAGTCGCGAGGCTTAGTGGCGGTATCGCCAACTCCTCGTTTTATTCCGACATGGTGGCCCAGGCGCTCAATCTCGACGTTGAGGTTGTCGCCAACGATGAGACGGGTTGCTTCGGAGCGGCCGCAATGGCGGCTACCGGGGTGGGCCATTTCACCCACTTCAGCGATGCCTTCAAGCACGTCTCGGTGGAGCGCCACCATAACCCCCGCGAGGAGGAAGTCTCTTATTGGGTCGGCCGAAGTGCCCGTTTCCAGGAGGCGACAACTGCCCTAATGCCATTATGGAAATCGTGGCAGCAAGACGCCTAAGCATCCAGCCCGGCAACCACCCTCATGGAGTGGGCCACGAGCCTCGCCATCTGTTCTCTCGCAGGCTCAAGGTATCGACGGGGGTCGCTGACCTTTTCATCGCCGGCCAGCACCCGGCGTATTTCACCGGTGGCAACCTGGTTGAGCGCTGTGCCTATATTGATTTTCACCACTCCGGCACGGCAAGCCGCTTGCAACATTCCATCGGGCACGCCGGACGATCCATGCAACACGAGGGGAACATCCACCTGTTGGGAAATTTGGGAGATTAACGAAAGGTCGAGGCTCGCGCTCTTATCGGTCATCGCGTGAGACGATCCGACCGCAACAGCTAGGGCGTCGACCTTTGTCGCCGCAACGAATGCGGACGCTTCGTCCGGTCTCGTGCGAACACCTGGCGCATGGGCATCATTTTTCCCACCAATTTCTCCAAGTTCGGCTTCAATCCAGATACCGTGGCTCTTTGCCCACGCCACGATTTCGCTGGTGGTGGAGAGATTCTCAGCTACGTCACTTTCCGAGCTATCCCACATCACCGAGGAGAAGCCCCACTCGATCGCCTGGTGCGCCAAGTCCCGCTGGGTGATGTGATCGAGGTGCAAGACACAGTCAACGCTGGATCTGTCAGCCAAACGGACCATCGCGGCAGCGACTGCCGTGGCATCCCGATGGTACGCGATGGCATTCTGACTCAGTTGCAAGATGACGGGCAAGCCCACGCTCTCGGCACCCCAGACAATAGCTTGAGCGTGTTCCAGAGTGATGACGTTGAAGGCGGCTAAGGATTGTCTAAGTTTTATTGCGTGAGCAAAAGCATCCGAGCTTCGAACGATTGTCACGAGAAGCCTCCTCGGTGGTCACGGGTGCGGGTCTTGACAATACTCCAACGAAATGCAATTATATGCAACTAAATCAATAATGACCCGGTAAGCGTCAGGAGTGCACCCTTCGTGACTACGCCACCACGGCCCGGTCTCACCGCAAGTAAGCGGGTGGAATGGCTGATGAAAAAGCTCGCTCTCTCCGGCGCCCTCGAATCAAAAGAGGCCGCCGCGGAGTGGGGTTGCTCCCAGGAGACCATTCGAAAAGATCTGGTCATTCTTGAGTCACGCGGAATGTTGCGCCGTGCCCATGGAGGAGCGTTGCCTGTGAATTACGTGGTCCACGAAACCGACGTAACCCAGCGCGTCGACCACAGGGAGGGGAAGATCCTGATTGCCCAGGCCGCCCTCTCAGAACTGGCTGAGGGAAGCACCGTTTTCATCGAATCAGGTAGTACCACCGCAATCCTCGCTCAGCTGATTCCCGCACACTTCGCTCTGACGGTGGTCACGAACTCGCTGGCGATCGCCAGCACACTGATGGTGCTGCCCTTGGTCACCTGCCATATGGTTGGCGGCCAGGTGCGCCACGTGACCCGCGCTACAACGGGGTATTGGGCGCTGCGCGAACTCTCAGATATCGCCGTGGACACTGCGGTGCTTGGCACGAACGCCGTCTCGGACACGGGCGAGCTGTCGACCCCCGATGGCGAAGAAGCGACTATCAAGGCGTGTGCACTTTCCCTGGGTACGCGCACCATTGTGGTGGCAGACCGGAGCAAGTTTGGCCTGCGTGCTCTGCACCGTTACGGCACCATGGCCGAAGTTTCCTTGCTCGTGACTAATGCTTCACGCCAAGACCAGCTACTTCTTTCTCTGGAGCACTCCCCTCGCGAGACAAGGTTTGTATGATTCTCACGGTCACCCCCAGCCCCGCCGTCGACCTCACCCTGGAGCTTGGCCAGCTCGAACTCGGAGCAGTCAATCGCAGCGACCACAGTGAGCAAGAAGCCAGCGGGAAGGGAGTCAATGTATCCTGGGCCCTGCATCGGGCGGGCATCGAAACCCTCGCACTCTTTCCCGCTGGCGGGACCGGAAAAAGCTTTATGACCCGGGCGCTCAACGATGCACAATTGCCACACCGAGTCGTGCCCATCGCCGCCGAACTTCGGGCCAACGTGACGCTTCGCCCACACCTCGGTCTTGAAACAAAAATCAATAGCCCCGGGAGCCCCCTGAGTGGAGAGGAAACCTCCGCCTTCTTTCTCGCCATCGACCAAGAACTGAGCCAGGCCAGCGACGTATGTATCTGTGGGAGTGTTCCTCAGGGTGCCCCAGATGACCTCATCGCCGACATTGTGCGCAACGCCAAACGCCGCGGCGTGCGCACTCTGGTGGATACCTCCGGTACCGCGCTAGATCGAGCTATCGACGCTTGCCCCGACATCGTGACACCTAATGTGCACGAATTGTTTGAGATTACCCACACACCCCTGACGACGCTCGGCGAAGTCATAACCGCCTCCGAACTAATCAGGTCGCGCGGAGTGGAAACTGTTGTGGTTACGCTGGGCGCCGCTGGAGCCCTGCTGGTGGACAGTGACGGCGCACTGTGGGCTCGCGCGACGGGTGTGAAACCCATCAACTCGGTAGGGGCCGGCGACGCCCTGCTGGCTGGACTGGTGTCCCAAAAAGAAAGCCCCGCTGAGGTGCTCAGGACTGCTGTGTGGTGGGCTTCCTCAGCAGTTGAGTCCATGACAACTCTCTTCAGGCTCAACCCCGCACTCCTCGAAGGCGTTAAAGTGACAAGAGACTTCAGTCTCTCTACGACCGTCAACTGATGGTCAACGACGAAAAGAGTAGCCATGCCTACGCCCCGCCTATCCCGTGACACCCTCCCTCTCGTGGCTTCGGGGGTGGCAATCCCCCGTTACCAGCAGTCTCACATCACTCCTGGCATAGTGCACTTTGGCGTAGGAGGGTTCCATCGAGCCCACGAGGCAATGGTGCTTGACACTCTCATGTCCCAAGGCAAAGCCTCAGACTGGGGAATCGTTGGGGTTGGGGTTAGGCCATCGGACCTTTCGATGCGAGACGCTTTGATACCCCAAAACTGTCTTTACAGCCTCACCATTAAAGATATGGGTGGGCAAACTACCCGCGTTATTGCAAGCATTGTGGACTTTCTCTATGGCCCCGATGACCCCAGCCGTGTTCTCGAGGTACTCTGCGACCCGGCTATTCGGATTGTGTCCCTCACAATCACCGAAGGTGGATACAACTTCGACCAAATCACCGGTGAATTTGACTGGTCACACCCTGACATTGCGGCAGACCTGGATCGACTCTCCGCCCCGCACACTGTCTATGGATTCATCACCGAGGCGCTGCGGAGGCGTAAAGAAGCGGGGACGAAGCCCTTCACGGTGATGTCCTGTGACAATATTCAAAGCAATGGCCACCTGGCAAAAAAAATGTTTGTTTCTTTCGCTTCTCGTGTGGACCCTAAACTCGCCTTGTGGATTGAGCGCACCGTCGCCTTCCCCAACTCGATGGTGGACAGGATTACCCCGGTGACCACTCCAGAAGACATTGCTGAGGCCAAGAGCATCACGGGGCTCTCTGACAACTGGCCCGTGGTTGCCGAATCTTTTTTCCAGTGGGTGATTGAGGATGATTTCCCGGCGGGTCGGCCACCGTTTGAAGAAGCGGGCGCCCAACTTGTCGCAGATGTTGAGCCCTACGAATTGATGAAGCTTCGGCTCCTCAACGCGAGCCACCAAGGTCTGACCTACTTTGGGTACCTGATGGGCTACCGACTCGTTCATGACGCTGTAAACGACCCGTTAATTCACACACTGTTGCGGCGATATATGGCCGAAGAAGCCGAGGCCACCCTGCGCCCAGTCCCAGGGGTCAACCTGGCTGAGTACCAGAACACTCTCATCTCTCGGTTCGCCAACTCGCGGGTCAAAGACACCATTGCTCGCTTGTGCGCTGACTCCTCTGACCGAATCCCCAAATGGCTTGTTCCCGTCATTGTGGACCGGCTCGATAACGGACAAGACGTCTCACTCAGCGCTGCCATTGTTGCCTCGTGGGCTCGATATGCAGAGGGCCAGGACGAAGAAGGCAACGCCATCGAGGTTGTCGATAATCTCAAAGTAGAGGTGATGGCTCGTGCCGCACGCCACAGCGAAGATCCTCTCGCTTTTGTGAGAAATGAGAAGTTGTTTGGAAATTTAGTAAACCAAGAAGAGTTCACCACCCCCTACCTCTGGGCTCTGACCATGCTGCATGAGAGTGGAGCGCGGGCAACCCTCGCCTCCCTCATCCACGGGAGGAACTGACATGATTCTTGTTGCTGGCGTAGATTCTTCAACCCAAAGTTGCAAGGTCGTCATCAGGCGTTCAGACAGCGGAGAAGTTTTGCGCACCGGCTCTGCCCCCCACCCGGAAGGCACTGAGGTGGACCCGGAAGCCTGGTGGAAAGCGCTGAAAGCGGCCATTGCGCAAGCGGGTGGGTTTGCCGATGTCAGTGCCGTCTCCATTGGCGCTCAGCAGCACGGGCTCATCACCCTGGATGGCGAAGGTGAAATTGTTCGCAAAGCCTTGCTTTGGAACGACACCAGAAGCGCCCCCTCCGCTGAGCAGCTCATTGCGGAACTTGGCCGAAGTCGTTTTGCCCGGGAAACAGGCTCTGTTCCGGTGGCATCCTTCACCGTAACCAAGCTGCGTTGGGTGGCTGATAACGAGCCCGAGAACGCTGCCCGTATCCACGCGATATGCCTGCCCCACGACTGGCTCACCTGGCGCCTCATGGGATATGGGCCAGTCGGAGACTCTGTGAGGGGGCCGGATTTCAGCGCTCTCATTACCGACCGATCAGACGCATCTGGCACCGGGTACTACTCGAGTGAAACACACTCATACCTGCCCGACTTCCTCACCCAAGCCTTGGGTCGAATCCCCCTGCTTCCTCGGGTTTTAGGGCCCTCCGATATCGCCGGGGAAACCCCCGAGGGAATCGTCGTCGGTGTCGGCGCTGGCGACAACGCGGGAGCAGCTTTAGGTCTGGGA
>Ga0222634_1000149_pt1 | contig 41393 bp, 66 predicted proteins | sample AntAcemetageno50_FD_179807 | JGI IMG/M metagenome (GOLD analysis project Ga0222634, IMG submission 179807) | Saline water microbial communities from Ace Lake, Antarctica - #50 | ecosystem: Environmental > Aquatic > Non-marine Saline and Alkaline > Saline | place: Antarctica: Ace Lake | collected... | reverse complement strand
TGCATGGAGGAAGTAGGAGACGGCTCGTATCTTAAATGAGCCCGAATCCGATACTCAAGGCATTGGCTCACTGCCAGACCACGTGCTGCTTTTTGTTGTCGTGATTTCAGCGGGATTCATAAGCCACTTGCTTCCCAATACAATTCAGCGTCAGCTCAACAACCGCGCTTGGACGAAACATATTGTCGCCATTGCGCTCCTCGCTCTTACAGTCGTCTGGACTCAGGATAATGTGGGTCCAGCGGCTATTCTGGGCAACACAATCGTTTCATATGCTTGGTTTTTGGCCATGTTTGAGATGAACGAGTTTGAGTTTTTGACTGTCGTGACTCTTCTCTTGCTCACCTTTGGAACGGGCAAGATGAGGTAGCGCGCAGAGATCCAGAAGAAACCCAAAGAAGCCGCAACGCTAGGTTTTTGGGAGAAGACAGCACTCGTCGCGGCCACGGTCTCCACTATCATGTTCGCAGGCAAGCAGATACTACACAGGGCACTTTCTTCAGGCACACATCCGTGGGTTAGGTCGACGCTTGGCGATCCCCCTCGGACCATTGGTTTTGGAGGAATTTCGAATGGTCCTCTTCCACCACCACATCTTCGCGGATAACAACCTGATAGGATGTACAAACAAAAAGGGTTTTAAAATATGGGGGTGTGCTGGTCCCAAGAACCAGAGTGCCCAAAACTTGATGTTGGTGTTGCTCTATCTTCCGACTTTCCACACAATGATTTTGCATGCATCCGAGCACAACTTGTGCAAAATCTGCTCTGGACAGCGAAGGAGATGAATGCAAGCGCAGAGCATTGGTTTGGGAGCCGCTTGCTGCGCTCGACACCCGTGCATGCACTTTTCGACATTGCACTCGCTCACCAACTGCTGGTGTATACAGGCCAAAAGAGTGCGCGGCATTTCTTCGGCCTTGGATCCGCCCTGGGAAAGAATGGGTGGGAACCAACGGTGTTGTTCGCGCTTCCGCCCGAAAACGAATGCATGACATTAATCCTTTGCCCACAGAAAACAGCAGAGGAGGCGACGTCTCTGCCAGTATGTGGTACAGAGTTTGATGATCCCGTTATTGGCGTGCACCCAACACGATCAGGAAAAGTTCTTCTGATTGGTGCGAACCTTGCAGCGAAAGAGTTGCTCGCCGACAGCGACCTGTCCTTTTTGTCTGATTTGGCGGGCAGTCTGGACAGTGCACACTCTGCAAGCAACCTGCTATCGAATAATCGAGTAGAGGGGAAACTAACACTGAGTCCAAACAAGACATTTTTGGATATCTCAAGTTTCCGTGTTGGTGGACGCTCGCATTATCTATCGTTATGTCCTTCAACGACCTCGCCGATCGCACCGAAACTTCCGAGCCCCATACTGACTTGGACCCTGTCAGACGCGAGAGTGAACCAAACGTGGACCCCGTCCATCCTAACCCATTTGGGGTACTCTGAAGACCAATGGGTGCTAAAGCCATTTGCGCAGTTTGTGCAGTCAAGCCAGGACACGTCTGACAACCCGCAAGTCATTGACATGCTGCACAAATCGGGCAAGGTGATTCGAATCCTAGCCTCAATCTTTCGACCCATTCCAAATCGCTCTGACTTCGCGGTGCACGCAGTCGTTGCCAGCCGAGATTTCACGGTGCCAACCAGACTCAGGATGCGACGAAGCTTATCTGATCCACAGCTCACCCCTCGGACCATTGACATGCACGTGTCTACTGACATGTGGATGTTCCTCAGCCACGAGGTGAGAACTCCTATGCAAAGCATAATCGGATTTGCTGAGGAATTACGGCACGATGAAAGGCACCATGTAAAAGAAACGGCAAACCGTATTGATGCCGCGTGCACAATGGCGATGGAAATGATCAACCACACCGCAAAATTCATGTACGAAGACGTGATGGACGAAGACGCCGATCTGTCAAATGTTGTGGCTGTGACCGAGCGAGCATGTGTAGCCCTGCGAGGAGTGTCGGCCCTGAAGAAAGTTGACGTCTCCGCGACATTTTCGTCCGACGTTCGCGACTTGTAGCCGATGCGCCTGTGTGCCCCCGCTCAATTCTTCCTGCATGTTTTAATCAACGCGCTCGCCAATGCCATCAAACACAGCCATCCCAAGGGGAGTGTGGAAGTAAGCTTGTCAATGGCAGAGCCTCACGTCTTGAAGCTAGAGGTATTGGATAGGGGGTCAGGCATGGATTCTGACGTGATTGAGAAGATAGGCGCGATTTGGAACCACAAAACGGCGATCCGTCCCAATCGCTTCGGATGGGGTGTGGGCATGCTGGTGCTTCGGCACAGGATCTGGCAACTGTAGGGTCACATCGAAATACGCACCGAGCCGACAAGAGGCACGACATTCACGGCACTCGTCCCAACTGCAAAGTCTACCAAGAGCTTCTCCCAGTCGCCCATCTGCATCTACGCCCCAGACGGGACACACCTGCTCTCCGCGCCTCCTGCGTGCGACCCAACGGTGACAACGATGCACTGCACAACCACCCCGAATTCGGATATGTTGTCCGTGCAGATGTACGAGGCGGATGATTCTGCGTCTGAAAAACATGGGTCATTCGAAGAGTCTGGCGGCGTGGTGCTAATCGCGGAAGACAACCCGATGACAAATTAGCAGCTATGTCGCATCATCAAAGCGGCGGGGTACAGCGTGCAGTCGGCGTTGAATGGAAGGCAGTGCATCGAATTATTCGAAAGCTCCATCAGCAGCGGCACCGACGTGCTTGCGATCCTGATGGATTTGCAGATGCCCATCCTGGACGGCATGTCGGCTGCCGATTACATTTTGCAGCAATGGCCTTCAGCAAACATCGTCGCCATCACTGGGACCGACACGCCATTCAAATCGCGGAAAAGCAAGTGTTTGCAAATGGGATTTTCCGAATACCTGTCCAAGCCCGTGCTTCCATCGCAGCTGCGCGACACTCTGCGCCGAACAATCGCGAACAGAGTTCGAGTTCGTTCGCCTCTCCTCCTTGGGAATGATTCCATGCACCTAAAACCAATTACTTGACTGAAATTACAAATAGTACAGTAGAATCATGAAATTTTTACTCAGCTCTGGCAATGCACTTGGACAACCAACTGGGTATGGAGCACAAACCACAATTTTGGCACGCGCCCTACGTCGGGCGGGCCACGAAGTCATCAACTTGGCGTGGTCGTCCACGATGTGGAACACGTAGCCGTTCACCTTAATGGCCATGAACAAGTTCTTACGGCAAATGCCACAGCTGGCAAAGAGCATGCTCGATGAAGACAAGGAGCTCTTCAAGGAGAAGACGTTCGTCATGGGCAACCCGTACAAGAAATGGCCCGTTCTTGTCGAGAAGCATGTCCTAAACCAGATCCTGCTCATGACGCAAGCCGACGCGTTCATTGCGTTTTAGGACATTTTCCTGTTCTAGCCTGGGCCCTTCGTCACTCCAGCTTTTGTCTGGATGCCGTTCCACTTCATGCCTCTGGAGCACAAGACGCTGCGCTCGCTGGAGTGCTTCGATGGAATCGTAGCGATGAGCCATTACGGACGGCACTTGTCAACGCAATACTTTGGGCAGGAGCGCTGCGGACCTCTGGCAAAACAAATCCACTATGTGCCACACGGTCGCGACCTTGACGTGTTTAAACCCCTGCGCGGTGCCATCCTTGGAGACGAGTCCATCTTGCGATCTGAACAAAGTGTGATGCGTGAAAAGCTCAAGTGGCCTCAAGAAGCCTTCGTTGTTCTCATTGTCGCTGCCAACACGGAAGGGTCGAACCGAAAGGCGTTTGATGCTCAGCTCGCCGCTTTTTGTCGGTGGGCGCAAAGGAGAGACGCGCGAAAGTGCATTGGAGAGCGCGATGCGCCTCCTCGCAGGGGGTGGGAGAGCTTTTTGCACATTCATTCAAATGCGGCAGGAGATATGGATCTGCCCCGCATCTTGGAGTTCCACGGCGAGTGCCCGAACCGCCACGAATTTCTTGATTTCAACGGAGATGGTGGGAAATCCATAGTGCTGTTTCCAGAGGTCGGGGCAAGGGGTCCGCGATTCTCCATCACACCTCCTTCCAAGTACGGGAAGTTGTCCGACCCAGAAATGGTGGAGATGTACAGAGCCGCGGACGTGGTCATGGTGGGGTCGTGCGCGGAAGGGTTCGGGGTCCCCATCATCGAAAGTTAGCTCTGCGGCACACCAGTCATTACCAATCGGTCAACGGCGATGGCTGAGCTCACAAAGTACGGGCTGACGGTGCGCCCCGCACAGTACATTGCTCGGAACGACTTTGTGAGCGGATGGCAACAACCTTCTCGCGACGGACTAGCACAGGCACTAGACAAGGTGGCATCGTGGGACACCGCGCGGCGCCACCAGTTGCTTCGCAGGCACCTCCCTGTGCTGCGCCGCAGGTACTCGCAGAAGGCAGTGCGTGACGGGTGGACCGATGTATGTCACGACATGGAACAGAAACTTCAAACGGATGGTGCGTATCACGGATTAAGCAAGAAGAGGAATACCGCGCTGCGCCTGGGGACTATTCACAAGAAGGTGCATCGGGAGGTGGCTGAGTCTTCTGGCAGGGTGCAGGAGCTCGAGCAAAAAAGCAAAACTGCGATACAAGCATACAAGACTGCATGCATTCATCGAGACACGCTTCGGGCGCTGCTCAGGTTTGCATCTGCGTGAAACAATGTTATTCTCTGGTTTGTCTGGACAACCCGAAATGCCTCATTCACTCTTGTATTTACCGCCAACGATGGAAGAAAGTCCACCAGCATCTGTTTCGATGCATCAACTGGAGGACGATGCAGACGACGACCGCGATTCCTTCTTCAACAAGGCGGGAGAGGAGGAAGAGGGGGGAGCGCCTGCACTGTTATCTTCGATGCTGGCACAGTACGTGCAAAAGGAGTCGCAGCAAACCTTCAAGGGGAAGCATGGAAGGAAGCGTCTTGTGTTGGTCGTGAACCACATCAACGACATCACACAGATGGAGTGGGGCAAGCATGCAGATCCCAATGCAACCACTGCAAAGGCTCTGGAGCTATTCACTCTGGCGGGCGACTTGCAGTGGTCTTCCAGCCCAACTCTCAAGTCGCTGCGCGACTGCGCGATTCGATGGGCGGCAGCCGTCATGCGGCTGTACATTTACATTGACAACGTCGAGACGGAGTCGGCGTTCGGCATGGACCAGGAGAGTCGAACCCTGCGCGTCGAGATGAAGCAGAAGATGAACGACTCCCTTCGTCGCATCAACGCCTTTCGGCTCTTCCTCGAAGCACAGCTCTCTGTGCAACAGGCGCAGGACAAGTCGAGCGCGTGCATGGGCGTGACGGCGGACCTTGACCTGGACAACCTGGTCTCGCCTGAGCTGACGGCGCACTCCATGCGCAACCCGCAGTCCCACATCTTGAGCTACCTCCTTCACAGGCTGGGGCACATGGGGTACGCCAAGATGGGGAACCACCTGGTGCAGCAGGTGTACGTGCACGACCCCAAGACCAAACAGGCGGTGGCCACCCACGCCTGGCGAGTGATCGAGGGGTCCAAGGAGCAGCATGGCGAATGCCTCTCGCTGGAGACGTTTTGCTGGGAGCAGGTAAACCGCGTCACCGAAAACCCCATGTGGTAGCTTGCTATGTCCAAGGGCAACATGCGCACCGCCATCGAAACGCTTTACAAGATTCACGACGTGCAGTTCCCGATCGTGACGAGGCAGAGGGAGTGGTTCGCGTTTAACAACGGCATTGTATGCGTGGGCAGCCGCGAGGCAGAAGACAGGCGGGCGAAGAAGGCCGAGGAGTTGGCCCAGAAGATCACGCGCGACAGGTTGTTTGAGGCAGAGAGAGCTCTCGGAGGTCCCGACAAGCTCACCCAAGAGGACCGCGCGATGTGTCATATCACGAGAGAAGAGGTAGAGGGGTTCTACTTGGAATACCTCTAGGATCAGTGGTTGGAGGAGCTGCAAGAGCACGACGAGGAGAACGGTCAGAAGATCCAGGACGCGCTGGGAGACCAAGGAGAAGACTGGCAGCAAGTCACGAAAAACGAGCTCGAGTCCTTGAGGGATCGCTTGTATCCCGAGTTTGAACCGTGTCCCGCGGTCGAGCCGTTCGAAAAGCATTGCTGCGACGGGACTCGGTTCTACCCATGGGGCGACCCATCTCTCCCGAAAGGGGTCGTGTGCTGCAATCACATTACTATGGACTGGCCCGAGGACCAACCCGACGACCCCATGGACTTGGACACGTCGGCCGTAGACCAGGTTCTCTTGGACCAGCTCGAGCGGCACGAAGCCATCAGACTGGATTCGGACGATGCGCACATTTTGGCGGGTCTCAAGAAGGGGACTAGCGGGAGACGAGTTCCTTCTGGCACGTTCGAGGCCATGCTCAAGGAGATTAAGGTGCGTGTGGTGCTGGAGTGGCTCTACGTGCTCATGGGTCGCATCATGCACTGGGTATCAGAGCACGACAACTGGCAGGTCATTTTGGCTCTGGTTGGCAAAGCGGGGACTGGTAAGAGCACCATCCTGGAGCTCATCCAAAGCATCTACGAGTCCGAGGACGTTGGCAACGTCGCGGGGAAGGGAGATAAGTTCAGCATATCGTCTGTGGCAGAGACTCTCCTGTGGACCTGTGCCGAGATGGCACGCGATACGGACATCTCGCAGCAACAGATCCAGCAGATGATTTCGGGAGAGCGCATCTCCATCCGAGGATTTCACAAGGACTGGAAGCAGGTGCGATGGAACATCCCAGGCCTGCTCGCGGGAAACTTCATGTTCGGATTCACCAACGACCAGGGGTCCCTCACGCGGCGATTCCTCATGACTTCCTTTTAGCGATCCATCTCGGCTAGCATGAAAGATCCGACCCTGCCACGCAGGATGAAGCGAAGCCTGTCGCGTTTCATGGCTAAGGCGGCTCGCATGTACATGAGAAAGGTGCGGTCTTGCGGGCAGAAAGATTTGTGGGGCATGCAGCGCGTCTTTAAGATGGACGGGGGCAGCAGCGGGGTTTCGCCCGAAATATGCAGCAGGCTTAACATCCCCGTGCTGAGAGAGCAACCAGTTCTGCCAGCGTACTTTTACGCAATGAGGAGAAAGGTCGGGGCCCAGACAGATCCGCTCGTGCAGTTCATTGAGTAGTCGCAGGACATCACCTTCGAGCCGAACGGTGTTAATATGTGCAGATAGGCCGAGGAAAGTGCCAAGGACTTCTTGGACAAGGGGGAGTCTCTCTTCAACAAGGGAAAGCTGGAGAGTCGCACGCTCATTAAGCGCGCGCAAAAAGGCAAGCAACGGGTTGGGCTCGACATCAAAATCGAGTTCCCTTCCTTCTCCACGCAGTACCGCAACGGCACCTTCTTCATCAATCGCGCCGTGCCATTCACAGTGTTCCGAGACAAGTGGAAAGAGTGGGCGACGAACAACATGACGCACGAGGACTGCAAAAAGATCCAGTTCTCAATCAAGGCCATGTAGGATCAGTACCTGCCGACCATGCAAGAGATGGGCATGTTCCTTTTCCAACCGCGTCGAGCAGAGTACTAGGGACGAATCATGGGGGGATACTGGATCGCCAATGTCACCATTGGGAAAGCAGAGGAAGAAGCCGAGGAGCAGGAGGAGAAGGGGCAAAAGGGTGGGGCCGCTGGTGCCAGGAGTGCACTTGTTGACATCGACGAGGACGATCTCAGCAGTGAGAGTGACGCGAGTGGGGACTCTTCGGACAGTGACGAAGAAATGATTGTGGATGGAAAGTAATTCATAGTTTAAGTATTGATATCGTAGAATTCAATTGCTGCATCAGGCCTTCCCAGTCTCTCCGCGAATACGACGGACAAGGCTGACGTCTTTGGGCTGGATCGTAACGCGCTTGGCGTGAATCGCAGCAAGGTTGGCGTCTTCAAACACGCCAGTCATGTAAGCCTCGGCTGCTTCCTGCAGAGCCAGAATGGCAGTTCCCTGGAAGCGCAAATCGTTCCTGAACTCCTGCGCAACCTCACGCACAAGCCTGGAGAACGGAAGTCTCTGAATCAGAAGTGCCGTGCTCTTCTGGTACTTGCGGATCTCGCGCAGAGCTTGCGTGCCTGCGCGCGCTCGGCGGGGTGCACGTTTTACGCCACCACTAGCAGGTACGCGCCTGCGCCGACCTCTAGCAGGTACGCGCCTGCGCCGACCTCTAGCAGGACTACGGCTCGGGCTACGCCTCGGACTACGGCTCGGGCTACGCCTCGGACTACGGCTCGGGCTGCGCCTCGGACTACGGCTCGGGCTGCGCCTCGGACTACGGCTCGGGCTGCGCCTCGGACTACGGCTCGGGCTGGCGACCGCAGCCCGCGCATCCTATGCCGCCTGTGCTGCATCTCTTGCTGCACGCGCGGCCGCAGTGGCAGCAGCTGCTGCTCTTGCTTTGTCTTCCCTTAAACTTCTAATGAGTCTAGTCTAATAATCCCATTGAGCCTCGTTTGCCCTCTGAGGGTACTACTGTTTCATTGCTCGCAATGTTCCCATTTCCATGTCCATGGCGAAGTCCTTATTTGTCATCCATGTCACATCCAAAATATTCATTTCCCGCTAAATTTGCGCTTGGATTTTTTCTTGGACGTCTTTGCCTCTGGTTGGGCTGCAGCGCGCTTCTTCTTGTATGACTCCAGGATTGCAGTTGGGTCCACCGCAATCATATCAATGAGTAAGGTTCGGATGTCGTCTGGCGTCTTGCAGCGCAGAGCTGCGGTCATGGTTTCGTACAATGACGCCAAAGTCAGCTTTTTCACGACAAGTCGCTTGATAATTTCGTTGGCGTCCTGTTCTTTGATTACCTGCATCTGCACCAACTCCTTCATGATCGAGAATGCAATGAACTGCTAATACCCATCCTTGTTGAGCTCTAGAGACGTGAATTTTTTGAACGTCTTCGGGTACATGTTGTGCTGACTCATTTCGTCGTAGACCTTGGAGCTGTCGCAGAGTCTCTTGCGAATCTTGGGGATTTCCTTTTGCAGCTCCTTGGACAGCAGCGTTTCGAACTCGGCTTGTGCCATGGCATCCTCCAGCTCGGGGCCGATGCTGTCCGATGCTTTGGCTGCCTTTGCTTGCGCGGCGGCTGATTTGGCTATGGTGCGTGCTTGGGCGCGAAGTTCAGGGCTTTGCTAAAGAGTCGCTGTTTTTGCAGCTACCAGCTTCTGGAAGTCTACGCGCAGTCTGACGAAAACTTCCCTCACGAATCCCGACGGCAAGATCTTCTTTGCCTCTGTGTACTCGAACCCGTGATAATCAACATTTTCTCCCTATTCCCGCCTTTGGCGAAGTTCCGCGTCAAGACCAGCGATGTCTTTGGTCTCCAAAGGCACAATCGAAGAACCCTCCATGCAAAGAATTTGTTTCATGGCACAAACGAATCGAAAAACGCCCGATACGAAAAACCATATTTTTGGACTCAGCAAGTGTAAACAAAGCATTTGCGAGATTGAATAAACAACGACATGCCAAGGCTACAAAGCATCAGCGGAGTCGTAGTTCGGCAAACGGGCACACTGGATTCGGTTGCTACGCACCTTCGCGGACACTCTAAAGCACCTGCCGAGCGCGCTTTGAACTGTTCAAAGGCAAAATTCATCGGGTCGTGGGAAAACGGGAGCATTGTTGCGCTTGCACAAGACACAAAAGATGACATTTCCTTGAACTTGGGCTTTTAGCACCTTCCGCCTAACATCCGATACACCGCAACTGGCGATGTGGTGTTTTTCAAGGCGGTTCGAGAGGGAGACGACATCAAACTGAGGTCTTTTGACATCAAGGATCTGCAAGATCTCGTGGCGGCGTGCGAAGCAAGGAACGCGCCAATCCCTCCCTCTCAACATTTCGTGGGCCAAACAACATGCCTGTTTGATTGCGAGTGGCCCGACGAAGATAGTGAAGTGGATCCCGAGTACAACCCCGATGAAGAATAGGAATCTTGGAGTCACGAAGACGAGGAGCGAGAATTGGAAACATTGGTTGAAGAGTAAAGTTAGTCTAAAACTCAATGCAATGCAGAAATGGGTGAGGCGGTCGGCAGGAGATGCATCCCGATCATGCTAGCCACCATGAAGTACTTGTACGAGCTCGCCATGAGGTTGTAATGTGCCCCAGACCACACGCCATTCATTGTGTGAAACATTCCCCCGACATCCCTGTTGAAGCTTTGCACCACCACCATGTTGGGTTGCTTGGGTAGCACCGTAGCGCCCTTGACGACGGGTTTCTCCTCGATTTCTCCCACCACGCGGCGGTGCACCAGTATTTTGTGATCAAGGATGGCGGAAGCCGACATGCCCGTCAGTTCATCTCCCCACACACCGATCCTCGACATGTTGGCCAGGTATTGCAGTCGGCGCACGTGCTGCTTGGGGTCCTTTCCTCCGTCTAGCAGGATTTGTTCGGCGTCCACACCTTCTTCGACAGCACCCGTCTGCGCGAGGTACAAGTCGAGTGTCGTGCCTCGATCCAACCCGTTTGGGGCCTTTTCGTCGAATTCGGTCCACCAGTCGACGGCTTTGGTGCGCAGGTCGAGGCCTTCGGTCTTGCACGCGCTCGAATTGCCGTCGAGCATGAACGTGTCAAAGTTCAAGTCTTCTGCCGAGAGGATGTGGCCCTGGCGCACCCCCTCCAGGCAGGCAGCCACGGCTTCATTCAGCCGCTTGCCCAGACAGAACGTGAGGAATTGGCAGTTCCCATCTCCTGGCACCCGCAGCTCGAAGTGGGCGCAACTGCGAGTAATCCCATTCCGAATGTCGCGCCGAATGTCCGAGTAAAGATCGGTCGTGCTGATCGCGCTGATGACGCACGCGCTAGGGAGCGGCGCCGTGGACTCGGTCTCGTACTTGTCGTCAAAGTCGCGGAGCATCTCCTCGATGAACATGGCGCCAAAGCGCATGACGGCAGCTCTGAGCTCCACCTGAGCGTCTTCCGTAACACCCTTTTCGAGACCATCATCTCGTGCCTCGCCCTGCACGATGGCTTGCATAGTAAATGTCTCCAGCTTGCTTTCACTCATTGTGCTAGGCTAGTGTTGATGTGATTGTATTCTGTGCTACAAAAAAGTGGGAATTATCAATATTGAGAATGTTTCGTTTCGACAAACAATGTTGTTGGGTTGGCGCAAAAGAATGTTCACGGATCGCCGAACCCGAACAGGGATCGTCCCTGCCGCTTCAGAGCGTAAATAATGTCTCTCGCCTGAACAGTCTTTCGATCACTGGAGCTGCTTTCCGTCATGACAACCGCATCTTTGACCACATTGTGCAAGAAACCTTTGAGGACGCCACGCATCTCGGCGTAAACCAATCCGCTGATACGTTTCACACCACCACGACGAGCCAGGCGCTGCAGCGAGGGATTCTTGATGCCAGCGACGGCGTTTGTTATGTGTCTCTTTACCCTGTGCCTCTTCGAAGAGTAGTGCTTCTTGCCACCCTTTCCTTTCCCCTTGCCACCCCAATAAGCTTTGCCACCTTTGCCACTCATTCTTTTTTCCTTATGATTTGTGGTTACACACACTGCAGAAATCTGTCATTTGCGAGTAAAGAATACCACAACTCCGAGACCCTCTTTCCAAGGCTCAACCCTGGCATAAAAACTCCCCCCCTTCTTAACATGACCTCCCCCTGCGAGCAATTTGTGTGCGAGTTCCTGCAAGTAACACTCGGGGATTTGGTAGCCTGCCTTGACTGTTCCGTTGCTCTCAATTATTGCCAGCCTGGCCCCAGTGGGAAGACCCTAAATCTCCACACGATCTTTGTGCAACGACTCTAAGAGAGGTTCTTGCAGGCACAACGCAGCGGTTCGGGCCGCCGCATCTACCTGCGACACTTGAACATGGTATTCGCGCACCTCTTTTTGTTGCCTCAAGTATTGGACGACGAGCACCAGAGCGACTGCTCCAATGACACATGCCAGTAAAATATCATACGGAAAGCGAAGCATTTTGTACACAAAGAATCAATGAATGGAATACTTCGACTGCTCCTGAACAGCTCACTCACAGTCGGGGCTGCGGCACTTCTTGCGGATGGAGAAATGCAAGGCATGGGAACTGGCGATTGGTATCATGACGACAAAGCGACAGCGAACTCCGTCTTGGCGGCAGGTGCCCTCCTGTGGCCAGTAGCGTTCGATGCCATCGTCGGGTATGACAAGATCGGCACCCTCCCAACCATCGGCTTGGGGTTTTGTATCCCGCTCGTGCTTGGCATGTTCAACCTGGCAGGCCCGCGAAGCGTACACTGTGACAAGGCAACTAATGATGCGGACCGACGCGTCGAAGCCCAGTCCATCATTCAGGCTGCCTTTGCAGCAGGCATTCTACTCTTTAACTCGTCGGACGGGTTTTTGCAGCAGAGGGGCATCCGCATTATCATGTTTGCCATCCTCATGTGTGTCGCGGCCGTGATCCCCCAGGGAATTCTTGGAAACGGAATCTCGGGCGAGCGCATCGTGTTGCAGGCGGCACAACGGGTGACGCTGAATTGGAGTATTGGTCTCATCGTGGTTGGCATGCTAACGGCAGTGCCGTCGCAGGTAAAGACATGGGACAGAGCTAGAGCGAGAGCGAGAGCCAAACCGATCACGTCCTTGTAAACAGCTCATTTCTCTTCCTCTCCCACCGAGTCATCTTCTTCGGGTCCTGTTGGTCCTGTTGGTCCTGTTGGTCCTGTTGGTGGTGTTGGTGGTGGAGACACGCTCTTGAGCAAAGCGATGGGCCGAGCGGCTGCAGGCGGAACTGCAGGGATGTAATTTCTCCAGTCAATCAGGCTGGGGTTATACAACCAGCAGGCATGGCTCCTAAAGTTGCTGTTGTTTGCAACCATGCTCTCGAGAGTGACATAGTCCTTGTGGTTTCCTGGGAGTGCGAGCGCGTTCCCACCCACAGCCACTGCATACTCAAAGTTGGTCGATCCCAGCCTCTTCTCATCTGCCGCACGATCCTCGAGGTCCAATATGTCGCGTGATTGCTTTCGACCGCTGACCAGAAAAATGCGATGTTTTGAAAGAGCTGCTCGCGCCTCTTCGCTCAGAGCATAGGCGTGGTTTGGGGTGAAGTCGGGGAGCTCGAGAGCAGCCAGAAAAGTGGACCAGAACGGCGCCTGCTCGATCACAATGTTGGACAGGGCTTGGGCAAAATAGCGCACACAGATGGCATGCTTGAGGGACGCGCCGAATGGTAGGTACGTGTAGACCGCGGCTGCAAGCGGTGGCAGCTTCAGCCATAGCTTCCGTGCACGCCACTTGGATTCGTTGGAAGCTGCAAAGAACAAGATCCGAAGGTCGGCTTCGACCATAGACTTGAACATCTTGGGCAGAAACCACACGTTTTCTTGTGGGACAACGAGAACGGCCCCTGGGTCGATCGTCTTGGCACCCAGGTCATTGCCGACAAACACAACCGCCCCTCCTTCGAGCAAAGGGTGGTCGAGTTGTGGGACGACTTGGTGCAGAAACAAAACATTGACAGGACCTTTGGAATACAGCGAGTAGGGATTGCGCTCGTCGTTCGGAAACCCGCCCTTGGCAAAGGCTTGGCCCCAGCAGCATATGACGCGACCGCGCGCTTTGCACCGCTCTGCATGCGTGCTTAGTCCAGCGAGAGGGAGCGCCTCCGTATCTAAAGGGCCACGCATCTTCCGACCAGACACCAAAGTTAAGAACGTCTCTCCGCCCGAACGCCCTGCAGCCACGGCGGCGCACCGAGTGATGGACCGCAAGACGTCGGACGCACTTTGGAGCCGTGAGGGGTCATAGTACACTCGGGCTGCTGTCGCAACTGCAACAGTCCCAATTTTAACCTCAGTGCTGGACGGAGCTGTTTTGGTGCCGCGTATCTGTTTGCAGATTTCGCTCTTGATCGATAAAAATGGGTGGGTGCCAAGCCCGCTCGCATCGTTGGCACCACTTGCGAGCAGGAGTTGTTGCCAAAAGCCAAAGGTTTGTATGGCGTGTTTTTGCATGACCGAAATAAACCCGCTTTCCGCAAAGGGTGGCATGTGTGACCCCTCCATGCTGCAGTGAAGATTTGTTTTGTTCATTGAGAGCAACGAAAGAAAAAGTTTATCGCATACACCAATCTCTGTCCGTGTCTCGGTGCTTCTAACAAACGCGCATGGTGCTGACTGATGTTTTCAAAATTGCTATCGCCGTGACCGCGGCACTGGTTGTGCTTTTCTTGGTGGGACTCTTGCAGCATCAATGCCTCGCTCCCAAATGGGACCAACCGATCAGCCAAGCGACACATCCACCCAAGAGCGGAGACATCTTGCTCTTCCGAGAAACCACACTCTTGCCCAGATGGCTCAACGTCGCCACCCACGCTGCGCTCGTGTGGGACCACCCTGATCACGGCCTGTGTGTTATTGAATCCATGCCATTCACGGGCGAGACGCCAAGGCTTCGCGACGTAGAGGCCAGGCACACAATCGAGAGATGGGGAGACATGAGGCTCCTCCCTTTGTCGTACTTTCAAGAGACAAACGAGTTTTCCACCGTCCTTCGGCGCTTGTCCCGCCCGATCGAGCAGCAGCGATTCCAAGAGGCAGTCGCGTGGTTGCGAAACCACAAGCCGTACCCGAGAGAATTCACCGAGATGGGTCCGATGATGCGCATGCTCACGAGACCACTCCTTGGCTGGCAGCTTTCATCAAGCTTGTTCGCCCCCTGGGACATTTCCGATTCCAGGGGGAGAATCTGCACACAATTCGTGACTTAGATGTACGATTACTTCGGGCTCATCGACTTGACCAAAGCGCCGCCAAGGCACGAATGGCGCTTCTCTCCGATCGAGTTTGGAGCACAGGCGAGACACCTCGATCAAATTCTTGTGGAGGGCGTGACACTCGGAAAGGAAGAACGCCTTAACTTGCATGATCCCCTCTGAAACCCCGAGCAACGGGGAACCTTGGCACGCCATCACGCGTTTTTTCTTGGTACTGCACCGTGACCATGCAACCAATGTACGAACTTCGGTGATCCCAGATCTCTTGCCGCTGCGCAGCTGTCATGGCGGGCCTAGCCTAAAACGTCAGGGAATATTTGGGGAGACGAAGCACGAGAGCGCCAAGCGTCTTGGGCTCTTTATTCTTTTCGGCAACCATGTCCACGCACTCAAAGTCCTCGTCAAAAAACGATTTGAGCTTACACAAGTTTGCGGAGCGCTTCCCTGGTTCGTACACGGACATGTCGTCGTTGGGGCGAATTATGATCCCCTCGAACCCTTCGCCCAGAGAGGCAGACAGCTATGCGTGCAAGTCTTCGGTTCGAACGTGAATGCCACGCACCATGCGAAGACATGTAGGAGCAGCCGACCCAAGGCCTTTGCGAATCATCGCCTGGCGGTCGGAGCACGAGGCATCCTTGTGGGCGTCGTCGGGGACACAGTCATAGATCCAATACTCGAGCTCTGCCGCGCGCTTAGGATCTAAACTCATGGATTTGCGCGCGGCATACCGAACTCGTGTTGTAATGTCTTGGAAGGTGGTCCCGTGGATGTACAGCTCGCCGTCGAGAAAGACGATTCCTTGGGCCTGGCATGATTTCGCCACCGATGCAACCGCTTCTTCCAGATGCTCCTAGCCCGCAAACTACATGCGCTTGCGCGACCACAGAGCCACAGGATGCTCGGGCCTCACATCTGCTAGGCAGCGAACTCCGTCCAGCTTGGGCTAGATGAAAACAGAGTCACCCATCGGCTTTGCGCGAACTGGTCGTTTATCCAGGGAAAAGGCAAGCATCGGCAAGGGGCAGGGGGGGCTCTCGCGGGAAGCGCCCTCATCCAAAGCTGACAGGTACCCTTCGCGTCGTTTGACTCGTGCCTTTGATTTGGCGGCGCTCAGAGCTGCCTTGCCTGGAGTACTTCGCTTGCTTTTGGTTGTCTCTGTGAATAAGACCGACTTTGACTTATGCTTACCGTTTTGTAAACCCCAAGTAAATGTGGTCCTTGCCTCATTTTCTTTTTCATTATGCTGCACCAGTGCGCGCCACAGCCAAATTCGACCCTTGTCGTCTGTCTTATGCAGCGCAATTTCTTCCAATGGCGTCCAGGCTGACATTTCTTCCATCTTTGTTTATGGTCAAAGAAACGCTCGTCTTGCGTCATGCCGCAAACAACATAAACAGGCTCACCTCCTACTCACATTTTGCTTTCGTTACTCGCGAACTCAATGGAGATAACAGAGCAAACGCAGGATGTTACATACACACTTTGCCCAGTTAGGCATGGGATCGTTGTAGGATTGCGAGTCGATCGCAAATTTGCAGACAGTCTTGATTCCAAGCTAACGCTTGCGTTTTCATAGTCGGCGACTGTCTGCATTGGAACGGCACACACCATCACTGACGAGCACTTAACATGGACGTTTGATCCACCCATCGAATATTATAAGATGTGCCTTGTCTGGCTTGACGCCAGGCTGGATTTGAAGCAGATACCAGCGGGATCGGGGCAGTGGCTGACAAGGTTGATCAGCATAGCGAACGAAGAGGGCGATGAGAGCCAAACCATTCTGCCTGATGGGAGGACTGCAAGGACGCGTTGGGGTTGTATTTCGGTTATGTAATTTCATTCTCATTTCAATGAAACCTATGCAAACAAATAAGAAGCATGGAAGAATCGAGGTTTAGCCGCAACATGCAAGAGCTCAAGACAAAATTAATGGGAATCCTGGAAGGAGGCAGTTCTCGAACAAAGAGAACTGTGCGCCGCGCTGCAACCAAGCGCTCGCTCAAGGGAAAGATGGAGCTGGTCAAAGGTAAGCTCTCCGACTCTGGGTACATCAAGGTCCGTGATTTGACTGCAGCTCAAAGACATGCGGCGCTCAACAAGGCGGTCCGTCGGCTCGGTCTTGATACTGTGACCAAGAGCCTCGAAGCGCGCTGCAATCTGAACAAGCGCAACGCCACGGTGCACAGGCTGATGAAGGCCGATCTGAAGTGGCTCAAAACTGGTGGACCGACGTTGAGTGGGCGGCGTCGGCGCAAGTGAATGAACTGTAACAAAATACAAATGATCCTGTACTGCATCGTCTCTCAATCACTCAACCGATCCTACGTCGGTGTCACCAACAATTACTCTAAGCGCATCCGACAGCACAACGGGGAGATCAAGGGAGGAGCCAAATCCACTCGAGCTGGCCGCCCATGGACTCTGCATTGGAGCTTGGTCTCGGAAGGCGCGCGCAGTCTCGAGGCCAGGCTCCACGCTGCGTCTCGGAGGCGCCGAGGACGAGCTGCTTCCACCGAGTGCATCTGCCGCCGCCGCCTCGCCGACGTGGCTCTTCTCTGCGAAGGCCATGCCTGTGTCGTGACCGACGCCTGCCCCGCTATTGCCTGAATCGGACGTTGCGTCCGCCAGTGTCTCCACATGCGACCAGACAACGTTGGTTTTCACGGGCTTGATAGCAATGGGATCGTGCCCTGCTTCCAGCATCCATCCAACGCCAGCCTTATCCATACCAGTGCAGAGACGTTCCGTGTATTCGGCAAGTTTTTGCTTTGACCTGGGTTTGGCACCGATCGCCTTCTTGAGAGTGTCCACGCGACGTTTTGACACGACCGCCGCGAGTGGAGCATCGATCACCGAGTCCCAGGCCGTTTGTGGTACGAAGCTCATGGAATGGCGAGCCTCTGCTTCTCTGCACACCCTGAGCTTTGCCTCCAGGGCCCTGCGTTTCTCCGTCGTCACCTTTTCATCCAGCATTGCTTGCAATGCGCATCGTTCCGTCTGCTCGAGCTTTCTCAATGCCTCTGATTTAGGAATGGACCTGATAACGATAGTTTTCATGGCGCGCGCTTGGGAGTCCGCCTTGTTCTTTTGCGATATTTTCCCAAAGAGTTGAGGAAATGTGAGCCTGACGGTGGCAGGTTGCAGGCGCCGACCTCGGTTCGCCTTTTTTGCGAGCGTCCCGATCTGCCGCACGGTCTGTTCTCGCAGCAGCGCCTAATTCGGTTGCGATCGTTCACCGCGCACCATGGGGTCTCCCAAGTCGGCGTCCGCGAGGAGCTCGGCGGCAGCTGCCAAGCTGGCGGATGCATCTCGCGGTGTGCCCTGAAAACCTCTCCAGTAGTGCTCCTGCACCCAGTCCAGAGTTTGTCGCGCAGAAAGCTCGCTGTGCCACTCGGGCTCGCCAAGCGTGCGCTTGCATGCCAGCACAGTTTGTTTGCACGCCTCGAGCGGTTCGATCCCTTTATCGCGCGATCCGTCTCCACTCCCTGCCGCCACGGCTGCGACAGCTCTCTGTGCCATGCTGGACCCAGCCGCGAGGAAGCTTCCCTGCGACTCTTCTGCGCACTCCCTTGCTGTAACCATAACATCATTGGGCTTGAAGTCTGCTAGACTCCCTAGCTTTTTTCCCTTGCTGTAGCACATCTGAGCGAACATGGAGAGGCTCTGCAAGCTCGCAGGATACATGCGGACAGAGAGTATGTGCTTTGCCTTGACAAATGCTCTGAGCTTGGACTGGTTGCTTGCCCATGGGTCATCGCAGCAGAAAATCAGTGGGGCCTGGGGGCGCCCGTGCTTGCCGAGCAGTGCAGCTCTCAGGGCGGCGAGCTGCCTGCCGTCTCCAAGCGCCTCGAGCGTGTCGATGACCAGTCCATTTTTCAGACCAGTGCGGTACACAGTCTTGTCCGTTTTTGAGCACACCAACATAAGGTGCTCCATGAACTCGTCAAAGGTTTTTGCCTGGTTCAGTTCGGGTGTCGACGTCGAGACGTGCTTGTATCCCGCGTCCTCGAGTGCGACTCGCGCCAGCGTGCTCTTCCCGCAGCCCGACGGCCCGTGCAGCAAGATGGCGCCGTGCTTCTGCTGCGATGTCCCGAATGTGTTTATGTAGTTGGTAACATCTTGGATGGCCCGTTGGTTGTGTGATCCGAGCAATCGGAACCGTTCGAGCGTCTTGGGCGCGACGCTGAGGTACAGCGGAGGAAATGCTTCAGCATGAGTCGCACGCTGCCTCATTTGCGAGAGCGTGACCGAGTGGCGTTCGATCCGTCGCTTCTTGATGATAGCGCCGACCTGGACTTTGATACGAGTCGGTCCTGGCTCGTCATTGATGTCGATGCCACTCAGCGCCAGGGCCTCCCTTGGTCCGATTGTTGGGGCAGCGTGTTGTTTGGGTTTGGTTGCTGGTGACGCCACTGCCAATGACTTGGGTTTTTCCCGCGTCGGTTTTGCAGTTGCTCGTTTCCGCTTTCTCCTCTTCTTTTCGGGTGTTCCTGCAAACTGCGAGAGCTTTTTCGTTGCTTGAGTGATTTGATAAAAATTGCGTAGGGATGGCATACAAGCTGTGTTGTGTTGTTCGTTAACAATGATTTGGTCGGGCAAGAATGTACAAGAAACGTTCTTCACGCGGCCAGGGTGTAGGAACCCGCCGACTTGTCGGGAAGATCCGTGTCCGACGGCATCTTCTCAATGTAGATATCAAATGATCCCGCTGCAAGTGCTGACGAAGACACGACAACAGTCACAGAAGCGCGCTGCACGCCGCTGAGGCGGACAGCCTGCTGCACCCCAGCGGCCCCCACGAGAGTCGCAGGGCTGACGGTGTCGCCAGTCGTGAGCGACGTTCCGTCCCACGTGTTGCACAGGGTTGACACTGGGTTTACTGTGTAAATAGCGAGGTCGGCAGCATCCGTGGTCGACTCGATGCAATCGACGGCGTGGATGCGGTACACCGCTTCGGGCTCCAGCGTGCCCACCGTCAGGGTTGTGCCCGCTGCGACAGAGGTGCTGGGGTTAAAACGCATACGCAGCACGGTGTGAAATGCACCACTATCATCCGATGTCATCGGAAATTTGGGCTCAATGAAACGCGGGTAGCGGTTGCTCTGGGCAGACATTCTGTATTGCTTTGCTGTTTGTTCATGTACATGGAACGAAAATCACTCAATTTTGTTTTTGTGCTCTGGCTTCACTCAAGCGGAAGGAACCAGCGTGTAGGAGGAGAGTCCAATGTTGGGGATGTACTTGGGGTACTTGGTCAGGTACAGGGAGTACTCGCCCACCCCAGTGCCTGCGGTGGCGTTCACCGCAACGAACGACAGAGATCCAGTGTGGCTGGCCGAAGTCAGGTTTGGCAGCAGGAACCGTTCCTGCTTGAGAGAGTACGGGGTTGCTAGGATGTCCTGGCTCAGTGTCACATTCGTAGAGATCATAGCCGATGCGAAAGAAGCAGATGGATCCAGGGTGATCAGCGAGAAGGTTGTGGCGGCCGAAAGATCCGCGTTGGACTGCACCAGGTTCAGGGCGTACCTGTGATCCGTCTCCAGGTTTGCGATTGTGTACGTGCCCGACGCCGATGCGACTCCAGTGAGAGTCCCCTTGAACGTGTAACGCTCCATCCTGACGTATGCCTCATCCGTGGTGCCTCGGAGGGACTTGAATTCGTAAAACTTTGGGTCTTGGGTGCTTCCTGGAACAGACGACATTGCGTGTGCTGTTTTGTTCACTATGGTGGAACCGCGAATGTGAGTCATCGAGAATCAAAATCTTCATGCAGTCACCATTGAGAACGTCGACAAACCCTGGTTCTTCATATCAGTGGAATCGGCGTCCAGGCGCAGCACAATCTCAAACTTCCCCCCGCTGATGGTGGTGGTTGTCACCCCATCTCCGTGCGACTCAATTGCGACGGCAATGCTTCCAACTCCCGAACGCCCGATGTGCACGAACTCTCTCGCGCTCGAACCAACGGGCCAGCGAGCCACCAGGTCTTTTGCCACCAGCTCGGACTCGTTGACGGCACTCCCGATTGTGCCAGCAGGATCAATCGTAAGCACACTGATTGATACGAGTTCGTCGTCCACAGTGGTGAGTCCCGCCTCATACACAACATGATCGATGGAAACGAACTTGTGGCGCCCCAGCTCGCCCAGAGTGGCGATCGCGTACGTGCCATTGTTCGATGACAGAGAGATGTTGGCGTTCGAAAGAGTGTTCGTGGGGTCCCACACAACACTTACGTACTTGGGGGGGATCGAGCCATCGTCGTGAATAATTTCCTTCGCGACCGCGTGCTGAGCGGAAGATCCAGGATACAGCCGAGATGCTTGAGCCGACATGGTATTTGTTTCTTTGTTGTTTTGCTCAACATGCACCAGCGAATTTTTCATTGGCTTGTCGACCATCTTGGAGAAGCCCGATTGCGCGCCAAAGGGGATCCACCACGGTTGTCCGAATCCACAAGAATTCCATTAGCTTCCACACGACCAGGAAAGCAATGGTCCCATACACACCAATAGCAAACGCCACAAATTTGCGCTCCACCAGCTCGGCACACGCACTTTTCCCTGCCTCAGTGTCCCAATGAGAGGCAGGCACCCCGTTCGACACGTGTGCACAAATGTCGGCCGAGTGCGCCCCTTCCCAGAATCCCACGCCCTTGTATTGCGGCCCCTGGAAGTACACCAAGCGAAGAGGTGCCAGAAACACCATGTCCACAGCCATCGCCGTCCATGCAATCAAAAATGCAATCATGTTGTCAAACTCACTTGTGGAGCTACTTTTTTGTTTTCAGCTCCTTTTATCTTTTTCACCCTTTTTGCACCCCCCTGCAGTTGCCGACTCGACACGAGGACGCTTCGAGGCATGCCTCTTTTCATCGGGGCTTTCAAACTTGACTCTGGCGGAGGAGATCTCGTCGATCTGCATCAGCAAGATGGGACGCTGCGACAAGTGCCGCCGCCGTTTTAGGGGCAGGTTCTGCTCGCGGGCTTCGCGCTTTCGTATCCTGTCGCATTGCTGCTGCTAGCTCGCATGATCCCTCACCTCTTCTTCTCGGTCCATCAGCAGGTCGATGATCTCGCACTTGATGATGATAGACCAGAAATTGAGCTGCCCCACCGTCGTGAAGTGCTTGCGGTCGTCCAACTCGAACCAGACCCGCTCCCCGCGACGGAAAGCATCAAACATCTAACGCTTCCACGCCTTTTGCTCTCGCTCGTACACCTGGTACGCATCCACCACATTTCCATCCTTGCAGCGGCGGCGCGTCGGCATGGCCTTGAAGGTGTTTGTAAGGGCGAACGAAAGCGCCCGCAGAGCAGGCACATTGGGGTTCTCGTCGTTCGCAGGCACCACATACTTGCGAAGATACACCTAGTCTCGGAAAAATGGCTCCAGCTGGCGTAGCAATGATTTTTCCTTGGGGGACAGGCCCCAGAGCAAGTTGTCCTTCGTTCTGTGCTCGTCCACGAACCAAAACTGGCCGATGCGGTCCGTGTTGCTCACACTGACCCTGTCGACGCCCTCTTCCTCCACCAAGCCGCCTGTCTTTTCACCCTCGAACCGAGCCGCTCTCTGCCTTCTTCTGCGCTTGCGCTTCAGCATGGTGGGAGAAATAATGATCACCTCGTCCTGGTCCTTGTCCTGCTGTTTTGGAGGACTTTCCTCCATTTTAGTGTGGTACAATCCACCACAATATGCGCAGCAGGTTTCACACCATCTGCTGTACAAACAATATTAATTGACGCATGGAATCTTCCGCGCTCGGGGTCTCGCAGCGACCCGCGGTGCAATCCAAGACTCATTGTGTCTTGCCATTCAGCTTTGACCCCGAACAAAACTGCTTTGTTGTTCTTTTGGGAGAACCCAGGCTGTCAGGGGCATCCTCGCACAAAGAATGGACAGATTTTGGGGGACATCCCGCAAATGTACGCGAGACCCCAGTGCAGACCGCTACACGGTGCGCATTTGACGCCTCCAACGGTCTGCTCGGAACCAAGAAACAAATCCAGGCGTCCATGAGCACCAAGATGCGCACCCTTGTCGCCGAACAGGGGTACACGTATTTGCTGCCTGTTCGATCCGACATTGCTTCTCTGCTGCCATCCCAGCACGCGTCCAACACCAGGTGCATCCTGGGAAAGTTCCCAAAAAAGGGATTCACTTTGAACTCGAGCCTCATGCCATTCAAGCAGATACGGTGGTTCCCACTTTCGCACGACCTCGAGTTCGTGCCGCACGGATTGAAAGGAAAAGCCAAGCTGAATGCTCAAACGAGAAATGCTATTCGGTATGCCCTGACACATTTCGTATTTGACAAAGATGAGAAGGATGTCAGCCGCAAGACGTTCGAACCAGACGTCCATCCGCCTCCGCCTTGCACAGGCATGGATTCTGATGAAAATGAAATAATAGAATGATTTACGTTTCCTTCACCACGCATTCGTGCACGTCACCATCTTTCAAACCTGCGTCTGCGTCTGCGTCTGCGCCACCCTCTCCACCCCCGCCAGCCTTGGCTCCTTCGTCCAGCCTGCGCTTCTTGGACGGTGAAGCACCACCAGACTCTGCTGCCTTGGCAGCCTCCTTTTTGACACGCTCAGCACGGTCCTTCTTCTCCTGCCTCGACATAATTGGAACCACCATCTCATAGCCAAACAGTTTGCACAGGGACTGGAGCTTGTCTGCACCGACATCTTCCGCGGACACGCTCTTGTCCTCCATCTCAAAGAATGAAAGCGGGCGGAGCTGCACCGATGGGTCTGTGATGTCCGCTATTTCCATGGCCTGCTCGGTCGTCAAGGAAGAAGACCCCTCCGCCTGCAAGAAGGCGCACACCTCGGCTGCCGTCAGAGCAGTGCGCAGGATTTCGGTGTCTCCTGCCGCGTTGGCGTCTTGGCTCTGAACCGTCAGCTTCATCTTTTCATCCGAACCATCCTTGGCCATGTGCAGATCCAGCCACAGCTTACGAGCGTCGGGGTCGTCCTTTGCCACTTTGAAAGCAGAGGCCTCTGTCGACTCTCTGCACTTTTTGGCGTACGCTGGAACGTCGGATCGGAATTGGGCGGCTGCTTCGACGTTGAGTGGATCACCTTGGTTGGGAGAGCTGAAGAACCACGACATGTTTTCGGTCAGGAGATCAGAGATGCGAAGAGCTGGCAGCCACGACTCGTTCAGCACGTTGAAGCAGATGGATCCTTCTGGGGAGATGTTGCAGTGATACGGCACTCCCTTCTTCGCAGCAAAACCAAAGGAAGGACTTTTGAATGGGAACGTGTCAAGCAGCTCGACGTGCATGGGCCACAGAGCTAGGCCGTAAGGGCTCGAGGCAGGTGACCTGATGGGAACCAGGATCACATTATCCTTGCGAACAATGACAAGCGGATGCATGTGATGTGCCATCCAGTGCGGCTCTGCCACCCTCCGCTTGTTGGCTGCTTTCATGTCAAACAAAGAATGAGCAGCAAGGCTATTGATGGATATTTCTGCCCGTGCAAAAATGTTGTTTGTGGCACCGAACTTTCGAAGGTTCTGCGAAATGAGACTTGCTTCATTCACAATGGAAGCGGAAACGACACATTCTTGCACCATGGTTGTTAGGCGACACCCATTGCTCGGTTGCGCACAGTTTCTGCTGCTCCTGCAAAAAGATGGATCACTCTCGTTCCCCGCGCGCTCCCCTGAAAAGGCTGATGTGCAAGCCAGTGTTAACAATATAAACCTCTTGCGCACAGATGCCATGCTTGCGAAGTCGTTGCTGTTTCAGAAGAGAGAGAGCATGTCTCGGCAAGGCGTGTGGGCATGCGAGACCGAAGTGCTGCAATCCCGATTCATGGGCATCTCAATTCAACCAGCATGCGCGGAGATGATTTTATCACGACGTGACACGCTCGTGAAGATGCGATCACACTTCAAGATGGAGCCAGACCCCTTGACATATTTTCATGGCACGTCGCGCAAGTGTGCTGAGCAAATTATGCAGACAGGGTTGCGAGAAGGCTTTGGAATGCTTGGCTTCGGGTGCTACTTGACAACCTTTCGCAAAGCCGCCTCAAGGTATGCGAGGAGGCGAAACGAAGACTACGCTCTGCGGTTGTGTGGCGGGGCAGTCGTCCGAGCGTACATCCCAATCACACGTGAGCAGATACAGTGCAGAGATGGGACCGAAGCATCGTATCCATGCGAATGCGAAAAATGCAAGAGCGAGCAGTGCGAGGCAGTTCGGCGAGTCTGTGACCATACGTCCTTGTGGCATTCTGAACACCACAAGCTTGCTGCAGGTGCGAAGGCCCTGACGAGAGACAAAACGACTGGGAGATTGGTGGTACGCGACGAAGAGTTGTGCGTGTTTGGTGCGTGTGTATATCCCGAGGATGCAGCCATGATAGACGGAAAGACTGCAACGGATTTGGATTTAGGCGCAAGGAAAGCATACAATGCAACTGACGACGGAATCACGATTCTTTAAATAGTTGGTTCTTCTTCCTCGACGCCAGAGCTGTCATTGGACGCAACTTCATGAAGAAACGAGTTAGCACACGCTGATTCGGCCTCACCGCCAGCAGGTGGAGCAACAAATGCCGTGTTGCATTCATCTTCCTCGGACTCTGTCGAGCTTCCATCCGAAACCTCCTCGGGTCCCTCGTGTCCCTCATCAACATCAGATGCGGGTAGGGGTGGAGCTGCCAGATCCTGCATGGACAAAGCTCTACCGATCACGAGATCTAGGTCTAGGTCCACCTCAGGCTCCTGGGGTGCCTCGTGGATGGGTGGCTCAATGTACGAGAGAAACTCTTGAAAGACTGGCACCCCTGCTTGCAGCATGATGTAGTCGCCGTTGCTTTCAATGGGTACAAGGCCCAAGTGCGTGCGGCAAGCATTCAGACGATGCATGGCAGCCTCGTCTTTGCCTGTTCGGTTCGTGGGTACAAACATCTGGTTAAGGCGTATCTTCAGTAGATGAAAGGCTCGGGCGTTTTGCATGATGGTGGGATCATGCGCATTCCCGCCCTTAATCGTGTCGAGCTGCTTGAGTGCTTTAATTTTCTGTTGCGTCATGAAGCGAGCCTGTCTTTCAGCCGAAGCCACCCTTTCTCTCTGTGACCGATTCAATTCTCGGAGTGACCGAATGACTTCCGTCAAGTCGTCGTTTTCCGCCAAGGCCTCTGCCAACTGCTGGCTCTATTCCATGGTTTGTTTCTTTGGGTTAGCTTGTGCGGTATACAAATGTATTAAAAGACATTATCCAACTCTCTATTGCTTGGCCAACTACCGACTCTTCTCCCAATGTTGTGCCACCCCATCTGGCACGCTTCCCCCATCACTCTTGCGCAATTGTGCCACCAGCTGTTTGCGAGCATGTTTCTCGGCACGTTCGACCTCTGGAGGAATTTTCACGTCGTGAAAGCCCATGGTTGAAAACAGGGCCCCGTTTGTCCCCTTGACCCCATTGGAGAACCCCTGTCTCGTTTGTCGGGTGAGCCTCTTTCCCATGCGTGCGATCGGCTCGTCTGATTGCCATGATGCAATTTTCATCAATAGGCTCTCGCCCAAAAACCCGCGCGTTGTCTCCTTGCGAGGCTTCTTGGTGGTCTTGTCGATAATTACTCGTCCTCGCTCAATGAGCATTGGGACATCCGTAATGAACTGTGGGACGTGGCCAAGCGAAGCGATTAGTGCATCGACATCTTCAATGTGAGTCTGCATCTTGAGCCTGGGTCGCTGCTTAAGCAAATGAAGCACTTTGTCGCACACAGGATGCCCTTCTTGCACGTACAGCACGTACCGTTGGAACTTGGCTCCTCCCATTTTCTTCAGTGCAGCCGCCGCTCTGGCATCACCTGCCCCCGAGGGTTCGTGTACAATCTTGTCAAGCAGGCGCGCCTTCCCAAACATGTCGTCCACTTTGAATGTTCCCATTTTACCAATGATGCCATGCGCGTCGTCTTGGGGCATTGTTTCATCGAAATCGGGTCGCTCCCCTTCCATTCTCCCGAGTGATAAGTTGCTATTTTTGTTCGTTACACAACCGAAATAAACTTCACCTTGATTCTTTTAACACAAAGGTGTGCTGTTTGGATGCAGCAAAGCGGCATTCTCGCCACTGATGCTTGGGGGTTGCCCGTGAGACGAACCCCGATACCAATCACGCGGTCGACACCGCCACCCCCGCCTGCGCAGAGCGTTCCTGACAACGAGTCCAGGTTGGCAGACGTGCTGCAGCGCATGCACGACCGCCTTGACATGGCCCTCGCTCCTCACAAGCCTATACGTCTTCAGGCAGGAACGCAACCACACACTATGATTCAATCGACGTGCGATGCTCCGAGGAAGCACGACTGGATCATGTATGTTTGTTTCGCAAGCCTTGGCTTGGTCCTGCTCGCGTCTGTCATCTATCTTTCCAGCCTGTTGTCGCACAACAAGCACATGCTTCACATGCTCATGACACAATCTCAGTCACAGGCCATGCAAAGTGGCATTCAGGGAGGCATGAGTCCATACTGGACCCCACGCCGCCATTTGTAAGTCGACGGCATAACAACAAATGAATGTGTGTTGTCTGACAACCACCATGCAGTTGTCCCAAGTATGGGGCGAGGCTTGGCTAAGAGAAGCAAAGAGAAACAAAATGGTTGACACAACGACGGGTCTTTGCATTGGGCTGGGACTTTGTGCAGTCGCCCAATTCTTTGGACCGATGGTGTACCGAACATTGTTCGTTTCACCCAAAGTCGAACAGACTGAAGCAATTGTGGAAGCTCTGCTTGCAATTGAAGATGCGATTCACGTGACCCACGAAACCCTAAAATTGAGTCTGGCGGTGGAAAACGACGATGATGAGGACGACGACGACGACGACGACGAAGACGACGACGACGACGAAGACGAAGAGAAAGAGGAAGTTGTGGACGAAGAACATATCATCTCGGTTTCCCGCGTGGAGCCAGATGCGCTCGCATCTTTTACCTTCCCGCAGCTTTTCGTTGTGACTGGGCGTGACCCGTTGGAGCGCTTCAGAACATGTCAGTTTCTCACAAAGCACCAGCCAAAGGTTTGGGTGTTGGAATCTGAAGGCGTTTCATCGCTCGAAGGCGACAAGTTTCGCCTGTGCGACGAGTCCTTCACCGACGTGTAGGCGTTCGATGTGGTCATTGTGCACTTGACCGACCGCTCCAGGTTTCAAGAGACACTCAAAATGATTGACGACAGGCACGACATTTCGTTCGTATGGTCGGTCGAGACTCAGGATTTGCACAATCTTGCACCTTTAGTGTCTGTTGAGAGCAATGGCCTGCAAACACGGAGTGCCGATGCTTTCATCCTCTGCTCCTCGGATTTGCGCGCCGTGAATCCGACATTCGATTTGTTGCAGCACTGGATTGTTGGGGGCAACTTCTTTGACTTTAACGTGTGTTGTCACGAAGTAATCAAAGATGGTGATGTGCTTGCAATCACTGAGTTTGCCCCGCGCCTGTCGTATTTGCGGAAAGGGATGATTGGGCAGTGAGTTGGATCACTGCATGAAAGTGGATGCATTGGAACAGAATAATTGGATGAAAAAGACAAACAGAAATGCCACAGTATCATCGCAACATGAAGGAAATGGCAGTACCACATACGGAGCGCCCGCATCGCCCATCAGCAAATAACCACACGTGCATGCTCGACATAACCACAGGTTATTTTGTTGGGCTTGCAGTTGGACTTGCAGCCTTCACTGCGGTGTATTATGTTGATAGATGGTGGTTTGCGCCGCGCCAGCCAAGGTTTGGGGTCAACCTTAGGCACGTTGAAAAGGAAACTGATTGTAACTGAAACTATACGTTTAACTCATATGTTGCTTTTCATGCAAACGATTTAGCCAAACTCGGTGGGATGGGGACATTGTTCACCTTGGCGAGTGCGTGCGCCTCGTTCTACGCTGCCGTGTTCTGGGAGTGGATCCAGTCCGACACGGTCTGTAGCTGGTCGGAGCTCAGAAGCTGAGGGTATCCCATCTGGTTGCCCTTCTCCATAGCCTGACGGATGTCTCTCATCACCTTGACGGCAGCGCGAGCATCCTGCGTGGGGATGTTCTGGTGCACCTCCCTCGCAACCTCGCCCCTAGCGTGCCGATCCGCCGTGGGCATGCCATCTTTCTCCCTCTGCAGGTCATCCGCCAGCTGTCTGACCGCGACGCCACCAATTCCCTCGTACGAATCGCGAGGCACGATGCCACGCTCATACGACGCGTTGTATGACAGGTCCATGAACTGCTCGGGCACTGGGACCATGAGATCCTCCTGGAACTTTTTGATGTTTTCCTTGGACCCCAGCTGGTCCCTGAGCCAGCGCGTGGTCTGCAGCCAGCCGCCGTAGTCGTTTCTGGCTCCGAGCTTGGACCATCCCGTGCGGTCAAGCTGGGGCCTCAGGAAGCCTTGGCGCGAGTTGCGGTCCTGCGCAGCCCTGAAGTTGTCCCAGGTGTACAGCTGCCCGATCGCATCGTTGGAATCTTTGGCTTTGGCGTGGTCGTGCATGGGGAAAAGGTCTTCCACCTTGGCATCGGCTGCAGACAGAGGGTCCATGGCATCAGTGTAGTTAAAGAGGTTCGGGTCCTGCTTCTTGCCCCCCATCACGCCGTTCACGCGCGCGCCCTTCTGCCAAGTCCCAGTGCTGGCGCGAGCGATCCCCCTGCCAGTTTCGTGCTCCTCGAGAGGCGTGGCCCAGATGGTGCCAGGCTGCCCCAGATACCCCCTTCCTGCTGTGTCCTGCATGTGTGCCCGATAGCGCACGGTACCAGACCCATTTCCGTTGGTCTGGTCGGAAGCCAGGCGCTGCGGGCGCTGGTGGCGCGCACGGAGTTCGGCGAGCCTCTGAGCAGCCTGCATGCGGGCCGCAGCGGAATCGGTTTTCTTGTCATGTTGCTTCTTGGGGTGCTTTTTCGGCCACACAAAGTAAGCAACAATCGCGACAACAACAAGACCGCCGATTATGTAGTAAAACGGGTTGATTGACCCAGACTGAGACGAGTCCATTTGTCAGAGTTTCGTTTCTTTTTTGCTCAATCACCTGCATGCGAAAATCGAAACCTTCGGCCCCTGCGTGCCAACATCACCAACGATCCTTTCAAGGCAAATCCTAGCCCTCTGGAATTTCAGCTCCCTCCTCTTCCACCGCGCGTGCCTTGCCTCCTCGGGTGCGACGGACTTTTCCAGACTGCTCGCGGGCGTCCCCAGAGTCGTCGCCGTCGTCTCTGGCACGCTTTGTTCCGATGGCGGCACTTGCTTCGCCGCTGCTGCCCCCGCTTCCACCGCCACCAGCTTTGGCAGAACCTGCTTCCTCCTTGCTCTCCTCGTCGGCCTTGGTCATTGCCTGCGCCATGCGGATGCGCTCCTCGGCGGAGATGGGCTTGGATTGAACGACGCCGCGCACCTCTTGGACAGCATCTTCAGAGGTGGAGCCACTCCCCTCCACGAAGTAGAGCTTTTTGGCACGCACCTGAATGTACGCCTTGTCCTGTATCATGGTTACCAGCCCGACGTCTGCCTGGACGGTCAGGCGCATGCCCTTCTTCAGCATGAAAGGGGTCACGTACTGGCACATGATGCGACCCGTCTTGGCGCACCTCATTGCGTTCTTCTTCGAGTCGAGCAGCGGGAGGAAGTACTGGGCCGTGTCGGCGATCTCCTGGTCACTCATCCCGACCTTGGGGATCACAAAGAACTTTGTCTCGCGAAAGTCGTCGATCGGTTGAGGGTGGATCTGCTTCTCGTCAGTCAGGTAGGCGGCCGTCTGGACCAGCTCTCCCGTCTTGTCGTCCAGCACACCAGCAAAGCGGTGCGTGCGAGGAGCACCCTTTGCATTCTGCCCCAAGTTTCGGAACATCATCTTGAGAGTGTACTTTGGGGAGTACGTCTCGTACTGGACTTCCTCGCCTTCCTCGTATGGGACTTCATTGCCTTCGGCGTCGCGCTTGGGCTTGATGATGGGACCCTTCGTGTCCTCCTTGATGGCGGCAGATGCGATGTCCCGCACCGAGACACCAGGCGCCTTCTTACCCACATAGCACTTGGGATACCACTTTGGACCTTTGGCATCAATCTTGGTCTGGACCGTCTCCGTAATGTCGGCGAACATGCGCTTCATGTCAGGATCAGAGACCTCGACCTTTCCCTTCCACCCGATGTAGACTCCCTGAGAGTCCATTGGAAGGGGATTGCTGTCGTTGTCGGTTGGGCCCTGGATGTCCCAGACCAGAGGAGCATCAGACGGGAACCAGGTTACCAAGCCCTTTTTTGCATTGATGTTCGCACGAATGACTTGTATCGTCTGCCCGCGCCCTCCCTTCTTGGGGTCCTCGACGTGCAGCTGATCTATAACCTCTTTGGTTACTTCCTTGGGGTGAGCGAAGGTGGATGCTGGTGCTGCGGCTGCCATGCTTTGAATTAAATGAAATGTATGTGTGTGTGTGATTTGGAAAGGAGTCTGAGATCGCCGCCAACCAATGTTTCTTACAATCCGCAAAAGAACCTTCTTCAGGTTGACACCAACCACAGCACCTTGCGATCCACTGGAAACTTGTCCAACGGCTTACTTGACAGCACAAAGGAGCAGGGTATCCCACTCTCGCCAAACATCTCGCGCGTTTGCATTGGGATTGTTGAGGCGTTGATGGAATCGGAGACCTTGAAGGAACTCTCGGGAGATGTGCCATCCTTAAACACCTGCAGGCAATTGTCGGGAGTGCACAGGATCTCCAGAGCACCTTTCGCAACAGCTCCGTGAAATCCCTCCACACCCGTGGAATGGATCATGTGGATGCGTCGCTCGTGCAGAATCAGCAAGATGTCAAGACACGTGCCTCCGACTGCGACGGAGGGATGCTGCATCACCACGTCTTCAGACGTGTCAAAGCGAAACAGCAGAAAGAAAGTGTCTGGAGGGCTCCACCCGTCAGGCTGCGTGTACAGGAGTTTTTCGCGGTAAAGGTGGTTGACCAACCACAGCCCGTACCGACCGATATGCGCGCGCTGCAAGTCGGGATTCGACAGGATTTCGGCCACATCTTCCTTCCCATCAGAAGCAGACGATACAATGGGTGGACGCTTCCCCTTTTGACCGCCTCGCATCCACTGGTTCATGCCGCGGCGCGCCCTGAGGCGCTGCTGCACCACCCGCAGACGGGCACGTCGAGCAGATTCGGTCTCGGACTCCTTCTTTTCTTTCATAGTGACCTTCCCATGCTTGTCGACGTTCTGCGCAAACATGGAAATGGCGCTCTCGTCCACCATAGTGTTTTTGTCCTCGAGAATTGCGGGCTTCGTCGGTGGCTCCATGAAGGCAGACATGGGGATGTCGGAGGGGTCAGCCTTGCGAACCAGATCGATCCGCTGCTGTGTCTGCTCCTTAATCTTCTTTTCACGCTCCATGCGCTCCTTGCCCTTCACCAATTCATGCTGCCTCTTCTCCTTGTCCGCGTGCTTGCTCGCCGCACGGAGGAACTCGTCTTCAGACATCCCAGGCTTGTAGAAAGGCAACGACGACAATGGGCTTGCCTCGACCTTGGCAGTCTTGCTGGGTTGCTTGGTTGCCACCGTGTCGCCTGCCGCCTTGGATTTGGCCTATCCTCTTCCCTTCCTGCCTCCCTTCTTTTTTCCGCGTCCCATGGCTGTGTAATTCGTTTGTAGTGATGCAAATGAAACGATCATGAATCTCGGACACATCCATCGACGCAAATCAATCTTGTTTCGCAATCAAACCAAAACTTCGCCCGTGCCTGTTCTCGTGAGTGTGCTATCAAGTGCGGTGTTTCTTTTCCCTGACTGCATGCTTGAAAAATCGGCACCCCAAATGCGGTCCTTCAGGTCCAGCAGCTTGGATTTCCGCGTCGTTCGAGTCAGCTTCTGGCCGCGCACCGTTGACGGATCGCCCTTCCCTTGCGACACTCCGCCGTCTGGAATACTAACACGCTGATATTTGCCTTCCCGCACGCCATCCCTCCGCTTGTACACCTGTCGGTCGTCAGCCACGTCATATCCAGCCCTCGGGTCTCCTGCTCCCTGGACCGTGCGCGAATTTCCCATGTCGCGGCTCACCAGCATCTGACCGTGGATCGGTTTGGAGATGTCCTCTTCCTTGGTGCGGATCCAGGGGGCTTCCATGCCTTCCGTCACCCCATTTAGTATGCGCAGCCTCCGCACGAAGTCGCGCTCTCTTTCACCCACCAGAGATGTGCCACGGATGGTCGATGGAGCACTGACCTAAGTCGTCAATCCCACCAGAGATTCACCGATCTTCCTCTGGAACTCGGACGCGCGGAGCTGGCTTGTCAAGGCGTCGCGCTCGTCGGGTCTCATCCAGGGCGCCATGGTGCCATCCACGATGCTGGCTTGGAACTGCTCACCGAGCCTCCGCACAAAAGCAGAGTCGCGTAATGAGTCTTCCATGCTGGCATCTCGGATTGTTGTCGGTGCCCCAAGTCCATCCTGCGCGGTTCCGATCATGTTCATGACCGCCCGCCCAGTCGCGAGCGCCATGGCATCCTTCTCGATGTTGTCTAGGTCCGCATCGCGGATCGTGGTCGGAGCTCCGCCTCCACCCATGCGAACGGCACCGTCGATCGAACGGATGCTGTCGCCCAAAGCAAGCGCCATCTCGTCTCGCTTCGTTGGCTGCATCTCCTTGGGCCACAGAGCAGGACCAGTCAGGCCAGTGTCGATAAGACGTTCCCCGACCTGCCTCACGAACTCGGAGTCTCGCAGAGATGCCACCACCGAATCGGGCAAGGCCGACTGCCCAGTCTACACGTGATCGCTCGTGATGCGCATGAACAGCTGCCCGACCGCTGTGCTGATATCTTCTCGCTCTGACAACAAGCGGGTGAGCGGATCGTCGGCACGCTGCCATGGCCCCTGTGGCATGTGCTCGCCACCAAAGCCCATGGCGGAATCCATGAAGCTGCGCGCGAACGTCGAGTCGCGCAGGGTGTCTTCGAAGGTACCATCCTGCTTGTACGCCATGGGGCCGTCGAGGCCAATGTCCGTCGAGGGGGCCGCGTGGCCGAGCCCGCCGACACGGACGATCTGGTCCTCGCGCAGCGTCTCATTCAGGTCCGAACCCTGAATTGTCCCGACGCCATCGTAGTCGGGGGTTCCTTGCACGCCCATGATGTACGAGTTCTTAAAGGTCGAGTCGCCCGTTCGTACCCTCATGGCAGTGGGCCTCATTTGAGGACCCTCCTGTCCCGATGCTCCGATGTTCGACGCCTGCCCCCACTGTGGCGTTGCGAACGTGTCTCGGTGAAGGTGCAGGTCTGGGAACGGCATTACGCGGCGGTCAGGGTTCAGGCCGTTCTGGTTGAAGGGCTTGCCCTCGATTTGCCGAGCGTACCCTTCGTCATCCGTGAAAGCCTCGTCGTCGCGGTGCCCAGAGAGCAGCTACTCGATCTTGACGATCTCAGAGTTCCTCTGTCGGAGAACATCGCCCGTATCGAAGCGAGGCAGATCTGGAGCCACCTCCTCTGGACCATCCTCGCGCCTCTTTTGCATGGGGCGGCCTGGAGCAAACCCACCGTGCATGCTCTCAAACAGTCTCTACCGTCCCTAGTCCTTGACACGGTAATCGCCCGTCGGTGGCGCTGCCTCGGATTCGTAGGCGTCATACTCGTACCCAGTGTAAGGGTCTACCATCACCCCGACGAACTGCGCATCCGTTGGTCCCAACCCTTGGATACCGTCGGCAAACATGCGCTTCGGGTTTAGCTTACTTCGCTCAATCATCCCCTGCTTACCAATCCTGGACCCGCGATTTGCACCCTGCCCTTCAATGCCCGTCCGAGGCAGCACGTTGGCGGTGCTCGGGTCGTACGAAGTGAGTGCCTGGTACACACCAGAATCTCCGCCGACCTGGCGATCCCTTGACATGACACCGAGGTCTTGGCGTCGTGGGACTGCAGTGTCAAAGTCTGGCGCAGTGACTGGGGTTCGGAACAAATCAGTGCCCTCGTCTTGGACTTCTGTGGGATACAGGGGCTGCGAACGGGCGCGACCGTGCTGCAGATTGGCAAACGGCCCAGAGCCCGTGACGGGGAGAGCAGACATGCCACCAAACCGAGCCATGCGAGAGGTTCCACGGTTGCGCCCACGAGCACCGCTGCCACCCGCGGCCTGTGCCGCTCTCTGCACGGCATCCTTTCCAAACACTGAGTTATGCGGGCCCATTGCTGTGTACCCACCGACTGGAATGGCGGTGCCTGGAGGTTGCGGAGTTTCTGGCATGTTGTAAGGGTCGCCCGCTCCCAGCTGTGAAGGCGGGGTCTTGAGCTGCCCTTTGTACGCCGAGGCGAGCCGAACTCCCTGGTTGTGGTGAAAGTCTCCCTTGCGGTAATGAGCCGTGTTTCCGAAGAAGACGCCACCGCGGTCTTTCGCTGGCCTTGTGGAAGGCTGGAGCTGTGCGGAATAACTCATGTCGAAGGAATCGGCAGCAGACTGAGCCGTGGTCGCGTTGCCCCGTGATGCCATTCCTCGACGCGTTTGCATTTGGTGACCATGCTACTCAAGAGCCATATCACCGAAAGAATGCGGACTTTGTTTCTTCTGATGTATATCACTTTCGGCGATTCCAGACATCATCTTGTGCTTGCGTGCAGGGGCCAGGCCGTGAATGGAATTGCCATCTTTGTGCACAGGGTTCGGGTGCCTCACTGGCTCAGCCCCGCTCTGCCACCCGCTCACAGATTCCCCTGGTCTGCGATGCACCTGGTCGGCATTCGTGGAGTCGTTTCTTGGCAGTGATCCAAATGTGTATCGCCGTTGCACGTCTGGACCGACATCGATCGCTGATGGGAGAGCTTCGATGTCAATCGCAGAAGGTTCCATTTGGGAAAGTTCGTTCGTGCAACAAATCTTGTTGTGCGGATCGTGTTTGTTTCTGAAAGACCTGTTCACAAACATCAATCAACATGGAAGAATCGTCTCCCATCACAGCTAAGCCAGTAGAGACTTGTCCCAAAAAGAAGCAGCAACACGGCCTTCTGATTTACATGTCGCAATTCACCAAGGCGCGGGGACTGCAGCTGGAGGGAACCGCGGGAGCTGCAGTCGCTGATGCACTGGAAAAATCGCTCGAAAGTTTGGGGGGCAAGGCGCGAGACGCGTGCGAGGAGAGAATCTCCAAGAAGCACGAGACCGCTGTGCGCCGAGCTGAAAATGCGGGACGAGAAGAGCCGAAAAAGCCTCGCTCGCACATCATTGGAGACGATGTCTTAACCGCGATCCCCGTTAAGGAGGCGCGCGATAAGATTGAAGCGGACGTCAAAGCCTTGCTTGCGGATGTAAAAGAACACAAGCACCGAAAGGCGCTGTCGAAGCTGACTGCTACGGTGCAGCCAGTGCGGGTACGAGAGATCGTGGCACGCCAGACTGGATCGTTCACGCTCGGGTCCAACGCCGTGTATGCGGCTACGTGCTTTGCCAACTTTGTGCTGTCTTCCTTGTTCGATGCCACGTAGGCGATAGTGACGGCGAGCAAGAAGAAGAAGGTCACGCTCGCATTCGTGCACAGCGCCTTGGAGAGCAATGACTCTCTGGCGAACCTGCTGGACTAGGTCGACCTGGAGATTCCAGAAGCTGCTCCAAAACCACCTCGCAAGGCAAAGAAGGCTAAAAAGACGGACGAGCCCGTTGACGAAGAGGATGATGACGAGCCCAAGAAGGAGGACGAGCCCATCGTGAAACCAAAGAAGACCAAGAAGGAGGACGAGACGGTTGTGGAGGAGCAACCCGTCGACGAGGACGAGCCCATAATGAAGGACCAAACACATGTTCGAGCGTCCAGAAAGAGGCCTGCTGAGTCTGAGAGTGACGAAGCTCCAAACACCAAGAAGCCCAAGTTGGAGCAGGGGAACAAGAAGCAAATGAGCGACGACTTTCTGGATTTTTTTGATTGAGTGACTTTGCACAGAATCGAATGAACTTTCAAAACAAACATAATCGCATGCTTGCAACCTTTGCTCTGGCCGCAGCCATTGTTGTGGCTGCGACGATGTGGTATCTCGGATGCATGACCAGCCTCAAAAATGCCAGACGCTGTGAATGCATGCACGACGTCAACTTCAACGCCACTGTGCTGCCGACGCAACCCCGCGTGATTCCAAGGCAAATCCTGCAGCTGACGAAAAGAATGGACAGCTTGCCCGAGTACATGTGCGAATTGAGTAAGAAGTTGAGACGAATGAATGAGGGCCATGACTATCATTTGATGGACGACGAAGATTGCCGCAGATACCTTAGGAAACACTTTGCGAGCGAACCCGACGTCCTCAAGGCTTTCAACCAGGTAAAAGCAGGAGCGTATCGTGCCGACGTGTTTCGGTATGCGTGGCTGTGGAAGGAAGGAGGTGTTTACATCGACATGGGTCTTCGACCGATGGTCCCATTCGATGATATGTTTGGTACGACCGATGAGCTCATTGTTGTGCACGAGTCCCCCAACTATTACCCTCTGTGGTTCAACGACAAGCGAGTGAAGCCTGGCCTTTACCAGGCGTTCCTCGCGTGCGCCAAAGGAAACGAAGGTATGCGGGCCATGCTTGACCTGTGCGTGAGCAACATTTTGAATCGCAGGTATGGTTTGACTGCCCTGTATCCGACTGGTCCTGTGTGCGCATGGTAGGCACTCAGCGAGCTGTGGGGCAGGCCTCTGCCAGCCGACGGGGGGGTTGACGAGTCCACCAAAACTCGTGTCTTGTGGCACCGCAAGTTTGTTGGTATCTACGAAACCCAAGAGAGCTCCACCAAGCCACCCATCCAGATGTTCATTGGGGCCAAGCGTCGGGCATATTACAACTCGGGTCGAAAAATCCACAATGACTACTCCGCTCTGTGGATGAGACGGCAGGCACTCGGGTGATTGGATCGACTTCACGGTGCCCAAGCAGGGACCTTCCATGGTTTGACTTTTATCTCCACGTCCATATCTGGTAATTCTGGCATCCAATCGCCAACAATCGAAAGCAGCGTAAAATCCAATATAATCTCTCGGGTGTCTCTGTTGAAGGTGTAGTTATATGTCGCCGAGTCCTTGTCATGAATGGTGCAAATATCGGCTGTAATCAGCACTGTGTCGGATGTTTTGTCTCTCACAGAGAACGTGCAATCACCGCGACACAACAACGATGCATGGTTCTTGGTGACTATGAGACTTATCTCATCAAATTGTTTGCCGTCCATTGCGCTGCATTCGGTTCTGTAAGGCAGGAAGGGCACGCGAACGGTTATGATGTCATCTTGGGTATTTTCCATTGTTTGTGTGATTAAGATTAGATATACGATGTTTGCCGAACACTGTTAGTTTGCATCACGAATGCATTTTGATTTTCAGTCACTGCCCGCCAGTAGCGCGAGCACCACTCTTTCCATTGGGCGCGGGAGACTTCATTCCCTTCACGGGCAGGCACTGGGCGTACGCGGGCCTGTATCCAGGCGGGCAGCTCGTGCACTAGAACTGCTCAGACAGCTCATTGTACCCCAGGAACATCTCAGGGGCGAATGTGCAGTGAGGCTCGTCACCATTCTCCTGGAATGACACGTACTCACGCGGGGCGCTATCACTCAGTCCTTTGGGGTAGTATACATCTTTCCCCTGGCCGCCTGCCCAATCGCTCACCCATGGCTCCGACCCTCGCGGCTTCGACCACGGCATCGTGCTCGTGGGACTCTTGTGGACATCTTCCGCCGCAATGCTTACACGCATGGGGCTGGCGATACCACCAGACAGCCTGCCGTCTCCGCGCACCTGAGACTTCACTCCGACGAGGTACCCCTGCGAGTCCCAAGCACCGCGAGGTGGGTACGGGTCAGCCATCTTGGATGGCACGGGGAGACCACGCTTCCACGACTGGTACGAATGCCTGTCCAAGTCAAAGGCGGCAGGGTTCTGGTCGGGTCTGATCTGCAGGGCGGGCACGGTTGCCATGGCGGCATGCGCGCGAGGCGCCATGGACGTGCAGTTGCTGCACGCCTTGCCAGTGTTTCCCTGGCAGAAGCGAGAGCAGTCCGAGCTACCGACTTGGGCGTGCGACATGCGCACGGGTCCTGGGTACGATTGGAAGCCTCCGCGCACGAGAGGGCCAGGGGTTCCCATGGATCCCATGTCATCTTGCAGCATGTCGAAGGTTGGGTAATCGACGCCACCCATGCCACCTGCGACCGCTTCGGAAGGGTAGCGTCCAGGTCGCGAATCGATGTAGCCGAAGCCCTTGCGCACGGGATGGCCCTCGTGATGCGACATGCGGACGATGGCGGTCTCGGGCACAGTGAGCGCGATGGCATCATCCACCTCGTACCCGTGGTCAGCAACCAGCTTGCCCACGCGGCTGTCGCGGCCGCTGAACTGCCCGCTCGTGGCCTTGATCGAGTCGATCTGCAGCTGGCGTTCCTTCTCGAACCATCGGGGGGGTGCGTACGGGAAGATGATGGGTGCGATTAGGCTCGAACGAGGAGCCACGTCCGTCTTATCGAACCGCGGGTTTTTCTCAGCCATCCACTGGCTGAAAACGAACTTACTTCCAAGCTCGCCTTCGATCCTTCTTGCGTCTTGGAACAGACTCATGCGCTCCACATCATTCGTGGGTGCGCGGCGGTCATCGATGAGGTCAGTCCCAAGGAAGCCCTCTTCGTGAGGATGCCTCTTGGCAGAGGATCCGTGCGCGCTCTAAGCAAATGACATGTGGGACATTCCAGACATGATTTGAGTCACGTTTTGTGGTACAGGTTGCTTTCCAAATTCAAAAAAAAAACGTCCAATCAGTAACTCGAAGCTCTCACTCAGGTGTCTTCCGAGCTGATCGCCGCTTGTCAGCGTTCTTGCACCCTTGCACCAGAGGATCGAATTCTTGCATTTCGCAGGCGTCGTCTCGCAGCCGAAGCACGTTGTCTAGGAATTTCTCCGTTTTGCCACGCATTTCTTCAGCAAAGTCAATGTAGGCCTAGGGTACCAATTGGCTGTTTGAATCAAAGCCCTGCTGATACACGGCGATGTGCTGCAAAATAGACATCAACTCCTCTGAGATCTCAGACAGGCCTATTTGGATGTCTGTCCTTTCAATCCCAGCAAGAACGATGTCCTTTTCGTAGTCATAAAATTTAATCTCCATGTCTGACAACATTGGAAGCGCGAAGCTGTTTGATTCGACCAAGACGAAACGGTGCACAATGCTCTCGAAAAACTTCTCCTGATCGGACACGAAGTATTGAGACAACCACGTGATCGTGTTCAAGACTCTTTTGGCCACAGTGCCCCCATACACCCAGGAAATGGGGTTCCAGTACGACAGCGTTTCGAAATAACTCAACCAAGTCTTCGTTTTCTTCTTGATGAATGAGCAGAGCTGCCTGCGATTCCAATCTTGCATTCCAGCGGCATCCCCGTCGTTCGGAGCGAGTGACTGTGCGATATTACGCAGGATGCGCACCGCGTGAATGCTCTTATTCTTACACATGCTATTTGCAAAAATGAACGTGTCGTACTTCTTATCCTTGAACATCTTCTTGATCTCCTTGTTTTTGAGAATTGTCGACTCCATCTCGCCTATTTTTGTGTTTCATACATAACAAAATTCAATGTCAGATCAGTGCGCCAGCATTCGTTCGGCTAAAGAATGTGAGGAAAACAGCGAGTGCGCTGTCGATTCCTTCAAATACGAATGCGTGCCAATCCAAGGAATACCGAGGGGGCCCAGGGATCCCCTGCCTGGAGGAAACTATAACTTACTGCATATCGTGTGCAAAATAATACTTCGAAGCATGGGCCCGCTTCCAACCTTGGATGATTTAAAGCGCAAATTGCAGCCCTTGTCGGGTGGTGGGGTAAGGACGCGGGGAGGGAGCGAGACGCGCCGAGAGCCCAGAAATGCGCCGCGAAAGCGGCGAACGAGTCGTACGCGGCAACAGCTCCCCTCCCCTGCAGACAGTCGGGTCGTAATGAGGAACACCTTTGCAGACAACTATTCTTACGAAAGATCAGCATGGCAGTTCTTCCATTAGATTTTGGGAAGCATCGCGCGCCACTTCTTGAACTTGCTGTGGCCCATTCTGACTTACTTCGGTATATTCACGACGATGCTAAGGTTAAATGCGGTCAACCGTGGCCTCTTGAAATTCTTTGAGGCGATGAATCTTGAAGACTCCATACTCTTTGGACAGAGCATGGTGCAGCTTGCAAGCTACATTGGTTTTTACGCCATGATTCGCATCTATGTCACGAGACTGCTATCCTTTTTTGACGAAAAAATCACAACGTGGACGTACCCAGGCGCGTTGGTGAGAGAGTTGTTCATTCTAATTGTGGCCGTGGCTGCTTATATCATGATGCGAAGGTGGGCGCCAGTATTATTCCATATTTCGCCTTGGGATTCCGTTCCACGCATAGTAAAAGGCATCAGATACAATAATGTCAACAGGATGGTGTCTGGATTTGGAAATGGGGCATTAACTTCTGTGTTTGGAGTTCTAGACAAGCTAGGTCTAGGTGTCGGACTCGTTTCGTTCGCGAACTTTGTCTATGCCCTGATTTCCTGAGCGTAATAAACAAAACATGGAAGAAGCACGACGCATTCTTGTGTGGGGATCTACGGGTTGGTTGGGCAACAAACTTTGTCACG
>Ga0222634_1000141_pt1 | contig 42486 bp, 64 predicted proteins | sample AntAcemetageno50_FD_179807 | JGI IMG/M metagenome (GOLD analysis project Ga0222634, IMG submission 179807) | Saline water microbial communities from Ace Lake, Antarctica - #50 | ecosystem: Environmental > Aquatic > Non-marine Saline and Alkaline > Saline | place: Antarctica: Ace Lake | collected... | reverse complement strand
GGACGGTCAGATTTCCTGCGTCGCTTTCCTGCACCAGCTCGGGCAGAACCGCCTGCACCTCCTGCGCTATCACACCTGACGATTTTTCACCACTGTCCTTGAACGTGAAGCTGTAGCCGCCAAGTTTCTGCACCTTGCTCACCGCGTTCGAGATCGGCACAATGTCTGTCTTGGTGTTGCGGTCGGACGTGGTGTTGAACGTCGTGGCAGTCACTGTAGTGAATGTCGGGCTTGCAGTCACGTTAAGAGTAACCGTGCCGCTCGTGCCGCCGCCAGTCAAGTTTGTTCCAGCGGTCACGCCAGTAATGTCGCCCACGTTTGTGGTGAAGCCTGCATCGTTATTGAAGCCAGAGTTGTTGATACTACCCTTAGTCAGTTTGCGTTGGGCGTTGGACGTATCGGTGACAATAAAGTAGTCACCGTCACCGTTGGTAGTTGAAGTGGAAAGCTCAGACAAATCCACGTTGAATGTGGTTCCCGATAGATCAAGTGCGGTGCCAGCGGAATAGGTGGTGTTGGTGTTTGTCCAAGGAACATTAACCATAGCCTGATTGGCTGCGTTTAGTTGAAGCCCATAAGTTCTACTTGCCGTTGCCGTTACAGCATTTGGGGCAACTGTTTGATCTGTATTACTGAATAACTCAATACCGCCACGTGCAGTATCGGTTGCTAACGGTAATGAGTAATTGTTTGCTGAGGCAGCAATACCGTCCAACTTACTGCCATCTGTAGCGACATCACGACCGTCAAAAGTTGAGTTGGTTGTCACTGCACCCGTTAAAGCTCCACCAGCTTTTGGTAGCGCATTATCTGCTGTAGTGCCTTGAGTGGACGTAGCGTAATCTGCAGAGCTAAATGCCTTGACTTGTGCTAAGTTGGTGACTTCGCTGTCCATCAAAGCGCCAGCAGATGTCACGTTAGTCGCATCAGTTACGTCAGCGGATGCTTCTATCCCTGACAGCTTGGTTTGCTCTGCATCGCTAAACTCGTTTGTATTAGCGTTGCTTTCATAGGCTGTTTTAATCTGGGCAGCGGTCTGGTCCGCAGTCGCACCAGCTTCGATGCCGTCCAACTTACTGCCGTCTACGGACACGTTACGCCCGTCAAATGTGGAGCTAGTTGTAACCGCTCCAGTTAAAGCGCCGCCAGATTTAGGCAAGGCGTTCGCTGCAAGTGTTCCTTGAGCAGCCGTGGCGTAGTCAGCGGAGCTAAACGCTTTGACCTGTGCAAGGTTAGTGACCTCGCTATCCATTAATGCCCCAGCCGAAGTTACGTTTGTTACGTCTGTAACGTCAGCATTGGCTTCAATAAGATCTAGCTTGTCTCCATCTGTAGATACGTTGCGGCCATCGAAAGTGGAGTTGGTAGTGACAGCGCCTGTTAAAGCGCCGCCGCTCAAAGGTAACTTAGTGCTGTCCGCAACGATTATGTTAGCAGCGCCGTTAAACGATACCCCGTTAATAGTGCGAGCCGTCTGCAGTGTAGTAGCCGTTGAGGCGTTGCCCGATAGCGCCGCTGTGACTGTGCCTGCGGAGAAGTTTCCAGAGACGTCTCGGGCTACAACTTTAGAGGCTGTGTTGGCGTTTGTGGCGTCTACACCGAGAGTGAGCGCAGTGCCTTCAGAAGCTCCGCCACCACCAGTCAGGTATGAACCGTTAGCAACAGATTGAACATAGTTGCCTGTGGTGTCCGTACCAAGAGCCACGGAGTTTGCTTGGATCGTAGCAGTGCCAGTGACGTTGCCCGACCCGTCAAACGAGCCTGAAGTCCAAACCACATCGCCTGTCATTCCGATTGTTCGGCCAGTAGCTAACGCGGTGGCTGTAGAAGCATTGCCGCTCAAGTCCCCCGTAACCGTACCTGCCGCGAAGTTACCCGATCCGTCCCTAGCAACAATAGTCGAAGCAGTGTTAGCGTTCGTCGCATTGGACGTAACTGTGAAAGTCCCGCCTTCGCTGGACACCGAGCCAGAGATACCCGTGCCTGAAGTAGCACCTGCAGCAACATAGTTACCTGTAGTATCTGTGCCCAGTGCAACAGAGTTGGCTTGGATTGTGGCTGTGCCAGAAACGTTGCCCGTACCGTCGAAGGAAGCGGAGGTCCAAACTACGTCGCCTGTCATGCCAATGGTACGACCAGTAGCTAACGCAGTGGCCGAAGAAACCGGAGTGACTAAGGAGAACTCTGTGCCCGAGATCGAAAGGCCTGTACCAGCAGTGTATATTGGGGCGTCAGAGACCAAAGCAAAGACAATATTGGTTGTGCCAAATACGATTGTGCCTGTTGTGGTCATTACGTCAAGCTCACCACCGTGAACCGTGCCCTCAGTAATGAAGAACGCATCGCCTTCACCCAAGGTATCTGGATCACTTGGGGCGTAGGAATCAGCGTCTGTAGCTCGGGTAAGAACCCAGTTTGTACTGGCAGAACCTACTGTAGTGACGGTATAGACCCCGTTGTGCGCTTGGTTTGTTTGAAGCTGAATCATGACGCGGTTGGTTGCGCTAAGAGTAACGCCGTCAACAACTATAGCCGCTTGGGTGCCTGCGTTAGTCAGTGTTGCACCAACTCCGCTCGAACCGTTGCTATAGGTAGCGTTGAGGTTCGCAGTTGTTTCAGCCCGGCAAGGCTGGTGGTAGTGGATACCCGCCGCCGCAATCGTGTCAACATATTGTTTAGTTGCGGACTGCAGTGCGATAGTCGGATCAGCGTTGAGGATTAAATTCCCCGACATTGTTCCACCAGCTCTAGGCAGAGCGGCGTCAGCCGTAACACCATCTGCGGCTACATCCCGTCCGTCAACAGTACCACCGACAACTAGGTTGTTCCCGATGGTTACGTTGTTACTCACGTCTTCGAGTACCGCTTTTTCAGCGGGGTAGGTCAGGAAAATATCCTTAGTACCTACGCCCCAGTTTACAGCACTGTTTGAGTTAGACGACGACAGGATCGTAGTCCGAGAAATAGAGTTGCCGGAGGTAGCGTACGTGCCCACCCCGACCTCAAAGTCTACATTGTCAGATATTGCGTAGTACACAGTATCCGTGTTGGACGTGACCGCAGAGAACGCTTGGAAACCAGCGGTAGCGCCGCCAAGGGCGTACGTACCCGTTCCCGTAGAGTTCGTGGTCTCTTTTACGCGATCGGCTACGATAAACGCCATGGCTCAGACTCCTCTAAGTAAGTTTAAGAGATGCGTACGATAGCGTTTGAGGCATCCGCTGTTGGGAACTGAATAGTGAAAGTACCCGTTGTAGAGGTTTTATCAGCGCCAAAGTCCAACACCGCAACAGTTGGGTTGCCTGCTGCGCTGCTGTTATAGATCAATGCGCCGCGAGCGGTGATTGTAGCAGCCGTGAACTCAAGGTCAGCAAAGTCCGTCAGAGCTGTTGTACCCGACGTTGTTGGCGTCACGTTTGTGAGCGTACCCCCGCCCGCTGAGTAAGAACCAGAGTTAGCCACTTCGTTCGTCGCGGTGTACGCAGTGGTAGCCGCCGTAAACGATGCGGTATTGTCATATAACGCCAGTTTAAACGTATCACCTGTTGAAACGGTGAAGTTGTGAACGCCCTTTAAGATTTCCACCTTAAAAGAAGTGCACATAAAGTTACCTGTAAAGGCCATGTTAAAGTCTCCTCATTTTGTCAGCACAAATACCATTATACGCCGAATCTTGCAACATTTATTGTTTGGGTCGAATAACTCTACCAACTCGATACTCTTGAGTGGTCTCTTTAGCCTCACCAAGCATTTTCAAACCTGTCATAGCTTCTGCAAACTTAGAGTTATACATAGCCATTACATCTTGCTCGCCTTTCATAAATATGTAGGCCTCAACAAGGCTTCCATACAACAACGCCAGTTCAGCGTTTTCACTTAGCCAGGTTGTTCCTGACCCTGCGCCCGCAGTAAGACTGGCAGGTCGATATAGGTAATGCAGTTCACAAACATAGTTCTGATCAGGCGTAGGGGCCAAGATCATATTAGAAACATCGAACTGGGCATAGTATTGGGGAGTACCCTGTGTGCTAGGGTCTGGGGTATAGGTCTGGCAGAAAGATACGTCCTTGAACTCAACAAACGTTTTCGCCCCATTTGAGGTAAAGCTCAAAGAAAACGGAGCTAGGAAGTCCGTAGGAGAGGCCAAGTACTCGTTACCTTGAGTCATCGTCGCGCTTGCATTCCGACGGAACAAATCTAGCTGAACGTTCTTTAAAATGCGCTCTTCCGCAATTCTTATGAACAACGGTATATTGGTTACGAAAGTACTTTCCGTATTGTCCGTGTAATCTTGGACTGCAGTTTTTAACTCGTCGTATGTAAAACTCATGTTATAACCACCGTTACTACGCCGACAGAAGCCACAGGCGCTAAGTTATCTGGAGGGGAAAGCCCAGGAAGATAATTGTAACCTACCGGACTCCAACCCCATTGGGTAGCCCGCTGCTGTACAAGGTCTGATTCAGGGCGAGGATTTCTCAACGCCTGCGGATCGGGCCCAACGTTAGGCGGGTAAAGCTGCGGCTGCTTGGGATCATACTCGTCAGGGCCCACTTTGGCACCCGTCCACTCCACCTTCATCTCACGAAGACGGTAACGGCGGCCAGACCGATCAGATATTCCCCAAGCGTGTTTTCCGCTAGCGTATGACATTAAACCCTCAAATAACGAATACTAGGCTGCAGTTTCAACGGAGTACGACCTTCGTCCTCATCCGCGGCACGTTGGAACTCTTCCTCGTAAATAGATTTTAAAATCTGAATACGCTCGGGAGCCCGCTTGACCGCAATGTAGTACGCCAAGCCTGCGGCCATACAAGGGAAAAATCTAAAGGGAAGATCCGTTGTGTTCACCAAAGAGTCAGCGTCTTCAATCCTGCGGACGTAGTAGTAGACCAACTGATCCGTTGAGTTCTCAGGCACCGCCCAAAGGTTAATGACAGGCGAGATCTGCCTGTTCAACCAGTACTGGCTTGTTCGCCCCTGAGTTGTTTTATTCGGCAGTGTAGCGTAATCGCCACGGCTAATACGCTCAACCTCGTAGTCAGTGTTGTTGCGACGAAGAACTACGTCCAACAAATCAACTACATCGTCGAGCAAAGTCTCTTGACCCTGACCCTGCGTTAAGGTGATCGTCGCTTGCTTCACAGTCCACAAGTTCAAACCACGGTTGGCCCAGTCAGCAAACATCAGGTTCAGAGACCGACGTGCTGTCTTAGCATCGTAGCCCGTGCGGACTTCTAGCCCGCACCGCTCATACGCTTCCTCGATGATCTCACCGACGTCGAGGTTAAAGTCTCTTGATCCTGATGTTGTCATGTTATCAACTCATGTTCGTTTTGCGGACACCACGGCCTGCCATTACGCAACCGCCGTCCATGTAACGCACCATACCACCATTCTTCTTGCCTTGCGAATCCTTTATCGCTTCAGCAGTGGGGGCACCTTTATCTCCAGGGCTGCGCATGCGTTCTCCGCTGCCGCCCTCAATGCGTTTTCTTTTCTTTTCGATGTTTTCCCAAAGGCCTGGTTTTCTCATACTATCTCCCCCTGAAGGCGTGGATATTTGGGTTGCCATCTGACTTCGACCCATTGCCATTTGCAGACTCCCTTACTAAAAAATCTTGCCACATCGGCTTGATCATGTTGTAGTTCTCGTCAACTTTGTACGAAACTAAAGTCAACCCCGCGTTCATCTGATACACTTGCAACGACGCCCAACCCAACATGCCAAGAGCTAGCACAGAAATCACATGTTGCAGATCAACCTTCATAACGTCACCACGCCCTGCACGACCAGTACTTGGCCTTTAATTTGTCTAACGTACCTTTATCACATCCGTGCCTTGCACGGAAAGACTTACGGCGTTCAGGGTTTGACTTTTTAATAGTCATGTTAGCGTCGCCAAACCGGACGATCTTTTCTTTGCCCTTGTCACAAGCCTTCACAACAGACTTTTTCCCGCCAGAGATCTGACGCTTGGGAACGTTGCACTTCATCTTATCTTTGTCGATCTTAGCCATCAGAGCGGACCCTCGTTCTTGATGTACAGAAGATCTAACCCTGCGGACACAGCTATGTCCGCGGCGGCAGAGTCGCCTATGCACCGAACCTCGATGTCTGTCTTTTCTTCAAACCGTAACGGGATGTTGTAAAACTGATCCAACGAACCAATGGTTAGTACGAATTTGTCTTTGACTTGAAACACAGATCCGAAAGGCCGAGCCAACAATTCAATTGTGGCAAACTTGTTGTTTTGGGTAGTGGCCGCGGCGTACAACGCCGTCTGCAAATAAGCCGTGTGATTAGCGGGGACCGTCCAAAGAGTCATTAACGTTTGGTTGTCGCCTATCGCAATTGAAAGATAGATGCTGGCAGGGACGCCTGTGGTAACTGTTCCAGTGCCGCCATAAACAACGCCTGCGTTCTGACCACCACTGCCCGCAGTTTCAACCGTGGCCCTGTTTAGCCTAAGAAAACTGTTTACTGTATTAACAGCAGTCTGCCCGTTAAGAGTTACGACTTCGCTGATCTCGTTGTAATCTGCGTCCAACCCGCTGAGTTTAACAGTTCGAGCCCCAGTGCCTGTAGACGTATCAGCCGCGGAGCTACTAGAAACCTTTATAATTGAAGCCGAGGCCAGGTACGAGTAAAGACCGCCTTGAGACCAAACTGTCTCTAACGCATTATCAACGTCGGGGTTAAACCCAAATTTGTATAGGGGAGTGTGGCCCGGAATCTGGCCCCGAGCCACTTGTAGTTCGAACACCTCAGATGTTCCCACCTGAGTAATGGATCTGATATCTTGACCCATTCAAGCCACCTACGACAAGATAATCGTAAGTTGATTACTCGTACCCGTGAACGCAGCCACAAACACGCCAGCCGTTGCAATGATCCCATCATCTGGGATGTTCATCACATGATGACCCGTTGGGAACGACTGGGTAAGAAGAACCGTGCCACTGGCGTCTCCATTCTTAATCGTGAACGCACCCGCTGCGGCAGCGTAAATAACTACCTGCCGAAGACGCGAACGGGTAGGACCAACAATCGCTGCGGTTGTGCCCTGTGCCCAATTATAGGCGGTTACTGGACCTGCCATGGTTTATTCCTTTACCTTTGGTGGACGACCACGTTTCTTTTTAACAGGAGCATCCGTCCACGCCTCATTCACATCAGGGGTGGAGGGATCATCTGCTTTAAGTGTGCCGTTCTCATTTCGCGCACGAACCTTTTCAACGCCGATTCCTCGGGCTGCTAGTTCTTCTGCGGATGCGGGTTTGAATCTACTCATAACCCACCCCTTACGCTGCTGCGATTGTGCCGCCAGTGTCAGAACGCTTCCAGTTTGTTCCGTCAGAGAAAGCCAAGATCGCTGCGCCTGCTGCGCCATTGGAAACGTAAACAACTGTGCCAGCGCCAGCGTCTGAAGCTGAAGGTGCGTTTGCAACTGTGTATGTTGGAACAATGATGTCGCCGATAAAGCCAGCGGTTGAGGTCACTGGACCTGAAAAAGTGGTCGAAGCCATTATAGTACCCTTTGCATAAGGATTCGCTCTGTAGTCTATGCAACGTCAGGAGGGCCGGGACCTGTCTACAAAGCTAATGTTTGCCCTAGTGATGGCAGAATACACCAGCTTCAAACAAAAAGAAAGAGGCGATCCGAAGACCGCCCCTGACTTTAGTACTGGTTCAAGACTTACGCCCCTGGTGAACCGAACACTGTGCGTGGGTCGCTAAAGCCAAAGCTGTAACGCTCACGAGCTTTGAAGCGCATGTTCCCTGTGTCGAAGTCAGCTTCCATGTTAGTGGAAAGCGGAGTCCGCTCAAAGTGAACAAAGCCACGAGGCGCGTCGGTCTTGAGGAAGAACGCATCTGGATCAGTGAGGAAGTCGTTGACGGCATAGCCATCAGGCAACATGCCCATTGAACGGATAGCGTTCGTGTCGTTGTCCGCTGTGCCAACACGAAGGTTGGAAACCATCAAACGCTCTGCAATGAATTGCAGTTGACGTGGGATGACCAACTTCATGCCGCGCAATGCGACCTTCAAGCCACGTTCGTCAACGAAACCAGCGATGTTGATCAGAGCGTCTTCCAAAGAAGTTTCGTTCAAATCAGCAGCCACTGCTGGAGTGTTAGCGAAAGTCCCACCGTTTGTAAGCGGGTGAGTAGTGGCGCAAAGAGCGACACCGTCACCGCCAGCAGTTGCGCCGCCTGCGAACGCATTGTTCAACACAGACGCAGCTTTAACCTGCTTAGAGTGAGCCATTGAGCGAGCGAGGGCGCGTGTGTAACGACTGCCGAGGCGGTCATACAAGTTGTCCTCGATTGCTTCCTCAGTGATTGAGAATGCAAGCGCAACGGTTTCGTGGTTGTAACGAGCAGTGTATGCTTCGTTAGCGTCGTCGAAATTGATTGCAGAACCTTCAGATTTTGTAGGTGCTGCGCCAAATCCGGACAACATAACTTCCTCTTCAAACGCGCGGTCTGAAGATTCGGTGGTGAAGATCTCAGCGTGTTGGTTTTCGTACCGGGAGTACTCCATACCAAACAGGGCGTTGAGGCCTGGTTCTAGCTCTTTAGCCAGTTGTGCGCGTGAAATAGCCATGTGTTAGACCTCCTTAAACGCCAGTGGACGAAGGCGTACCAGCTGCAATACCACCATTGGCGGAATTAAAGCTCGTATTCAAACGTACGATTAATGGGATACCAGCGACTGTGAAGTCAGAATTATCAGGGTCGTCTTGGACGCCAATAACACGCAGCTGAAGAGCAGCAGTGGCAGCAACGGTGTTCAAGTCTGCGGATGCAGAAGAGATACCAGTGGTGTCATTGCCCGCAGTGGCGGTTGCCATCGCGATGTTCTTAAAGACCATCGCACGAATTTCCGCTTCAGTGTTCGCTGCTGCAACAACATTAGATGTCGCAATAGTAAACGTCTGCATTGGATTGTCGTAAACAAAGGCTTTGATCGGGAAGTTTGTATCTACACCAGCAGAAGTTCCCTGCCAAGATGGTGACCAGATAGTCTTGCCGTCAGTTGCGCGAACGTATTCGACACCCCAGAACACACCCAAAAACGCTACGTTACCACCAGCAGCAGCTTGCGCTACAGAGATAGTTCCGCCCGCTATAGGAATGACAGGAGAGCCCTGATACATTTTTGTGTTGTTGTTTGACGCAATACGATACTCGGTAGCACCCGTAGTATTCGCACCTTGCCCAACAACGCCGATAGGCCGTAGCCCAAAGGAACCGTTAGAATTTGCCATAATAGCACCTCATAAGATTAATCGGAGTCTCGTCGTGAGCCTCCAAACGATACGCGACTTTGCCGACTATTAGTAATCGGCATGGAAGGATGTTGCTCCTTCATAAGGTCCTGATCTACAGCAGTCATTTGTTCGCGGGTTCTGCCCCCGTAATATGCAGTTCGTTCTGCTACTGTCTCGAGCGGGATTCGGCACAGCATCAATCCGCCTTGCCCTATGATACCCTCGTACCGACCATCGTCGATAGTTGGAGCCTCATAGTCTGGATATTCATCTTTCCGGACAGGTTCCCATCCTTCACGCAGCTTAGAGTTGACATTCATCTTGTCTTCTTCGCCACGCATTGCGATTCGTATCCAGCGATGCACAAAGCCATCTGGGGCATTTGGTGCGGCTAGGTGACTGGGCGGTGCCCATGGTTTACGGCGCGTTTCAGTTTCGCGTGATTCGCTTGCGCGAGGTTTTCTGTCAGTCATATTCTCAATCCTTCACATATTTTGCATATTCTTCAAGCGGGACGTTTAAACGTTTTGCCATCGCAATTTGTGATGGTGATAACTTCACCGACCTGCGCCCTGATTTTGCTGTACTGCGGGTAGCTGAAGCGCCAGCAGGTGCGACCTGTGCTCCGCCCGATCTTTTCGCCGCTTGGAATTTCTGTGGAAACTCCGTGCGCATGCGTTTGTCAACTTCACTATAGTACTCATCACTCGACGGGTCAAATCCTTCTTCCTCAACCAGTTTGCGATGAATACCAAACGAAGCATAAGTCATAACTTCATCTGAACCAAACCACTCGTTTTTATCAGCCCAGTCTTGGGCTCGGGGGTCTGGTTTAGCGGCCTTCTGCTGCGGGGCAGCGGCAGGCTGTTGTGTTTGTTGTGGAACAGGTTCGGCTTCCTGGACAGACAGACGCTGTTTAGCAACGCGAACACGCTCCTGCATAAGAGTCATTTGAGACAACTGCTCTTGCGCAGTAAACATTGCTTCGCTGTCACCAGCGTCATATGCCTCACGGTACTGCTGCTTAACAGCCGCAACTTGACTTTTAATGCGTGATTCTTCCGAGTTGACGTAGCCCTTGTCCAGGTTTTTAACCTGAGTCTTGAGCTTGGTGTTCTCGTCTAGAAGCCGTTGGGCCATGGTAACCGCTTCTTCGCGGTCCCGTTCCTCTTTACGGTATTTCTCCGTCAGCTTCTTAATCCGGCCTTGGACCTTCTGACTATAGCTTTCTAGCTCATCAGGCTCCGCCGCAGATTCCGCTTCAACCCTTTCAGGCTTCGACGGCTTTTCGTCTTCCTCCGTAGAATCGATTTCGACCTCTACGCCTGTGTCCTCGTCGTCAAGGACCTCTTCATTTTCTTGGGACATAATCTTCTCCTAGACGTGCTTGATGTCGTCAGGCTCTAAGAGCGTAGCGATAACCTCGTCATCATTAATGATGCGAACCTCTCCGCCGTCGATCTTAAAACGTGAACCAGAATACCGACCAATACAAACCCATTGGCCCTCTTTGCACCATGGCGCTGCGTCAACACCGAACTTGCCGGGGTCTTTGTAGGCCAAAGGTCCTAACTTCAAAACGTAAGCCACAACAGTAGCTACAGCTTCTCTAGCTCGGATTTCGTCAGGGATATGTAGACCCCCCTGCGTTTTAGTCGTACCTTGGTACGGCATAACCAACAGTCGCCAACCCGTAGGTTGAGGCAGTCGATCCATCAGGGATGTATCTAAAAGTGCGGGATCTAATACTCGATCCGCAGCGTTAACGTACGCGCTATCTACAGGGGACGACTCAGTTGAACTTTCAACTTTTCGGTCCTTGTTAATTTTCTGCGCTACATGATCAGGAAGAAATAAGGTCTTCGACATCTTCAGCGTGGTTCTCCAGCAGGGCTTTAATTTCCTCACGAGCGTAGGTCAGGCCCCGTATCTCACCCACCATGAGCTTATAACTCTCCCAGTCTTTGGCAGCGTCATGTGCGAGAGCACTTGCAATATCTTGTTCGCGCTCTCGTAGTAGCTTATACATGTATGTCGCAAAGTCCACAAGGTCCATTAAAGAATATCCCTTTCTGAACCTTCAGCCATGGCCGTAATAGGCCCGCCCTTTACCCATTCATTACAAACGTAGTCAGCAGAACACATGAATTTGTAGATCTGGCAGTAGCCAAGATCGCCAGACTCATCACCGATGCAGTCCATCATGTCTTCCGTTTGGTTGTATGCACCACAGTTGCCGCAGACTTCAGAGAGCTTGAACCCACCGTCCTCTGTAGCATCGTGGTAGTTCGCCTCGTCCTGCGCATACATCTTGTTAACGTCGTTAACTTCTTCGTCCTGCGTGGCTATCGGGCAGCTAGAGCCGTTGTCATCCCCGTCCATCTTATCGACAGGGATGCCATCAGGCATTATGCTGATCATAATCGTAGGCATTAGTAAGTCTTCCCACGGTTCGGGTTGTCACGGACATCGCCCACACGAACTACGCCGCCGCCCATGTAACCCTTCTTGACCATGCCGCCATTCTTCTTGCCGTCAAGCATATCTAAAAGGTCTAGTAACCCCTGCTTCTCCTCGTTTTTTTCTTTCGATGCGCCGGGGAGTCTCGAATCCATTAATTCAAGGGTTTTCCGACGCCCAGCACTCAGCTGTGCGCGGTCTATCTTTTTAGCTCGTGCGGCTTTTTCGTCCATATTCAGACTGTTAGGGCTTTTAGTGCTGTCCTCCAACACTTTCGGGGACATACCTTCAGAGTCGCTACGGCTTCTAGGACGCATGGATTTCTTGGGGGCTGATCTATTGGGCATTGTATTTCTCCTAAACCATAAGTTCAAAGTGGGGGCCATCGATAAACGGACGGCGGTTCTGTGAGCGGCGCTCATCAATGTAACTATTCATGGCATCTTCCATGGTGCCACCGTGGAACTGAGCTATGTTTGACACTGTCCATGCTGCGCCCCAACGGATCGGAACGTCAACTTCACGAGCAGCCTCGGCCATAGCGTCAGCAATCTCGTCATACAAATTCAACTCCCAAGACCCTCTTGACCCAATATATGCCATTAAATCAACGGCATGGCCGTCAAGGTGCTTGGACTTCATCGTCTGAGACGCGCCCTTCTCAACCAAGGCGCGTTGCTCTTCCAGAGTTCTCATGCCGCAGATCACGCCGAAATCAATTTTGCTGCGGTGGATGGCAGAGTTAACAACCGCAATCAGGCGCTCGTCCAAGCCTTCCAACCGATCAAGGCTGCGCTGTGATAACTTATACATATTATTATCCCTTCGCTATTTTTTTAGCGGTGGCCGACAACCCGCTCATGTGAACAAGGTTTCGGCTACTCGCCATGTGCTTTGCACCCGACATAAGTTTACCACCCGTTTTGTGAGTAGCACCTTTATGTTCCTTGCCATTACGAAAATAGTGCTTCATATTTTTAGCCATTTTATTTATCCTTTTTTAAGATACTTTGAAACGGCCCTGTTACCAAACCAAAAACTCATAATAGCAGCGAAAAGTCCAGAAGTTTCAGCGGTCCACATCAGCGTAACGGCTGAAGCCCAGTCCCCACCTTCGTTCATAACCTTAACCATGATTACGACTTGTACGGCAACGAATAGGCCAAAAAAAGCATAAGTGATGACAGGCCTGACAGACCCCCTAAGTGCGTTAACAAACCCTCCAGCGTCGATACTGTCATGTTTATAAAGCCCCTCTGTCTCTTTGATGTCTGCCTGCTTGTCTAGCAAACTCAACTGAAGCTCAGAGCGTTTGCTCATGAGTTCCATTTCGAGCTTCATGCTTTCCATCTTCTGTTTGTGTTCTTGCCCTGCCTTAAAGAAGTTTAAAACTTCAGGCAGAAACGAACTACCAAAGCCCAGAAGGCTACCTAATAGTGTCATCATCGCTTGGACTCCATGGCGTTAAACCCAAAGAACGCGCCAACAATGGCGCTCACACTGACAAAGTACACCCCCGCGATAGACGTAAGTGAAGCAGTTGCCTCAGTCAAACCTATCGCTGACGTGACCACGATAGAGGCAGGATACAGCAACATTCCAATCAAGGCAAACCATACCATCTTACGCTGCTGATCGCGCTTCGCGTCTTCATCGTCAAACCTGCGCCTGCGATCCTCTAAGGCCAGCGTGTCCCACTCAGGTTTTTCGATAGCGCCACTGCCGTTGGTGTCGGCCTTTTCAAACTCAGTCATCTGTTAAGCTCCTTGCGTAAGCAATCGCATAGTTTTTGTTGTGCGTGATTATAACAACTTTTCCATGTTTGTCATATACAACGTAATTACCGCTTTTGGTTCGGTATAGCTTCAAAGCAATACACCGATGTTGTGCTGCCAGTTATTAAAACCATCGCGTCTTTTTTCGCATCCTCGCATAAAATTTCACTCGTGAACTGCCCCAGTTGGTAGTGGGTTAGATCGTTGTTAATAAATTGAAACCAAACGAGAAACCACATCACAAACCTACCTTGATCCTGCCGTCTTTCAGCAAACTTAGTACCTCATCAAAGGTTCTTCCAGACATATTCGCCAGACCTTGGATAACCACATTCACGTTCTGGTCGAAGATATATATGATCTCTTTGTCTTTCATCGGACTTCCTTTGCAAGGATAGCCGCACCCCAGAATAAACCAGCAGTGCCAAGTGCGAACAAAGCGACAGCGCAAACAACAGTTATAAAATAGAAAATACGATCTCGCTTCGCAGCCTCGGCTTCAAGCGCATCCTTGCGACGTTTCCTAGCTTGAGCCTGCTCGTGTACGACGCTTTCCCACATCCCCGGTGGGCCATACAGCCGACAAATAGACCTTAATTCGTCAGTAACTTCTTTGTGCTTCATCTTGGCTTGTGCAATAGCAAAGCCTTCTTCCTCAGTAGAGGTAAGCCTACCCAATGGGCCTTTGTGCCTGCCGCGTTCAGCAATACCAATCTCTGCTTCAAGATTAGCTAATTTACCGAAAGCAGGCATGACGCTGTTCACATCCTTACCCGCCTGTATGGCACTACTTATACTGCTTGCTACGGTGCTAACGGCGCTTGCTAATGCTAAGACTTCAATCATGTCAGTACGAACTCCTTCGGGCAATTGGAGAAAGGACTGACCCTGTACACGCGGTCATACCAACCGCCGTTAATCGGACTTCCGCAATCGTAGTAGCAGTACTTAAACAGTACAGTGCCACTGCCGTTTATAAAGGCGTGGTTGAAGCCAACGAACACAAGCGCACAGAGCACTAGAACACTCCGAGAAACCTCTGAGGTCGGGATATCGGACTGAAACGTCTATTAACCATACCGCCAGAGGAATACTTACTTTTCCCTGCATTGCTTAAAGCAATGGCAACCGCTTGATCTTGCGGTTTTCCAGCAGCCATTTCGGTCTTGATGTTCTGGCTGATTACATCTTTGGCACTACCTGTTTTGAGAGGCATTCCGTTGCTCCATCGCTTGGCGCTGTACGTCAATCCGTTCCCGGTTCACATCACTGCGCTCGTCCGCAATCTGCTCCTGAAGCTCCAGTCTAGCAGAGTCAGTCGTAGCCTGCTGCTGTAGCTTCATCTGGTCAAGCTGTAACTTAGCCTGATCCATCTGAGATTTCTGCTCCGCTTCCATCTGCTTGATGGCAAGCTCTTGCATACGAATCGTAACCAAAGGATCCTGCTCTTCTCCGCCTTCACCTTTGTTCGTCAGCATCGGCATAACCTGCTGCAGAAGCTCAGTCTCAAGCTGCGCAACGCGAGCCTCGATCTGATCAGGTGGCATCTGCCCCTGTTGTTGCCCCTGCATCTGCATCTGCTGTATCTGCTGTTGGGCAATCTCAGGGCGGATAGCGCCTGTTTGAGCAAGGGCCTGCATCTGAGCCATGCCCTGCTCCATCTGCTGCTGTTGCTGCATCTGCATCTGTTCAATCTCTTGCTGAACCATGGTCCGAGCCTTCATGTGAACGTGCTGCAGAACGTGGCTGAACAATGCCGCCAACACAGGCGGTGTTTGCTGCAGTATGTTTAACTCAAGTAACGAAACGTGCGCATTTATGTGCGCATCGTGATCCTGCTGTGGGAACGCCTGCGGTGTCTGGCCGCCAAGCATAGCCGCGTTCTCCGACGCCGGGTCTTGCGGTTGAGGCTGTGGCTCCGGCGGCAAGATCTCGTCAATGTTCTGCACCTCTAATGCCTGATACATCCGACGATACGCTGCATGTAGGTTATGCATCTGCGGGTTAGACTGAGCCAACTGCAACTGCGTCTGGGCCAGGGTAACACGCTGCGACATCGAGAAGATGTTCGGGTCAGAGACGGGGAGGACATCTACCCGAGCATCAAAGTCTTCGACCTTAACCTGTGCAGGAGCCCCTGCCACCTCATACGGATACATAGGAGGTAGGTTTTCGGCGAAGATACGCGCAAGCAAACGAAACTCCGTCTTCTGCGCGTAGTGCATCCGTTTGTGAATCGCAGACATGACCTTCATGCCACGCTCCAACATCGCAACAGTCGTGCCAACAGGAGTCTCACTGCCCATGTCCGCCATCTGCTGATCAGCCAAAGCAACGAACCTACGTCCGTCGTTCACCAGACCGCCTAGCATTGACGCAAGGGCCGCGGACGGCTCCTTGTACGGCAAAGGCACAATAGCGTCTCTAATGCTGCCTCCGGGCGCGTCAATGTCTCTCCACTCTCCGGGCTGCAACGGCTCATCGGAGTTGCGTACACGCACTCCACGGGCCTTAAATCCAGCAGGGAGGTTGGCTAGAGTACCAGCGTCGATCAACTGGCGCAGCAAGCTCGTAGCCGCGCGGCCCAATCCACCAATCATGTGGATCAAACCAAAGCCATAAAACCCCAGACCAGGCATAAACTTGTAATGCACAAAGTACTGGCGCTTGCGCTTCAGAATATCTTCCTCGTCGTAGTTCCGGCGAATAGCCAAAACCTGACCAGACGAATGGTCCAAGGTCACAATGTACGGCAGGTTAATGCCCGTAGGCTCACCCGTTGCCGGATCAATGTCCTCGAAACCCTCAATGTCCAAAGTGGCGTGGAACTCCAAGATCGTCAGCACATCTTCGCTGTAGTTCTTGGATAAGCCCTCAAGCTCGTTAACCTTCTGGCGAACGGGGTTCTCTTCAATGTCTTCCGACGCCTTCAGATCAACATCACGGTAAATACCCGCGTACTGCATCTTGGCAACTTCGTTATCGTCCATACGCAAAACATGCGTAACGCGGCTTGCCGTCTGCAAATCACTGGCAGAATAAGGTACAACCAAGTCCTGCGCAGGAATAAACTTAGATACAGCCCGCTGCTTCGTAGGATCAAAGTATACTTTCTTGAATGTAGAACCAGACAGCGGTAAATAAAACAACATCTGATCCATGTCCGGATCGTACTCTTCCATCACTTCCGTGATCTGGTAGTTCATAAAGTCCTTGACACGAGTAGCCTGCTCCTCGCGGGCGAGATCCTTCAAACCAAGAACACTCGTGCGAACAGGGCCTCCAGCAGGAAGCAACTCTTTATAAGCCTGGGCCTGAAACTGAGTTACACTCTCCGCAACCAACGGATGCGTAATCCCCGATGCGCCCTCAAACGGTGTAGAACGGTCCTCGGTCTTAATGCCCAACAGGTCCAGACCGTTGACGTAAGACGTCTCCCACTCTGACCGTGACTCAAGGTCCTCTTCATACATACTGCGGAGCTCACTAGAAAGCTCACCCAGCGTAGAATCGTCCAAGAACTCAGCCAAGTTGGCGTCGAACGGAATCAATTCAGCTTGGTCCATCTCGTCAGCCATGCCTATGGCCTGAACAATCGCCCCGCCCTCTCCGTCGTCTATAACTTCTGCTCCCCCCTCGAACATCTCAGGTGAAGAAATCTCCATCTCTAGATCCGGAAGGCCTGCGGTGTCGTCTAGGTTTAACCCCGGTGCGACCATGTTTGGTGGTAATGCCATCAGTAATACTCCCGTTTACGGGGCCTCCATTCTAGTTCGTCTTCCTCTTCGCCCTTCAGAGAGATGAACCCTCCCTGTCTAAAGCGCATGAGTGCTAAAGTCATACTATCACAGAAGTCATCGTTTTCGCCATTAGGAAATGAAACTATTTCTTCTATGACTTCATCAGCAAACTTTTCGTGCATCGGTGCCCACACCATACCAGCTTCGAACAATGGAGCAACCATATGCATTCTACTGACCTTATCAGTTCCTTTGCCCGGTGAGAAGCCCAGTGCAGGAATGCCACGAAGCCGCAACTCGTCAATCAGTGGTGTGCCCGTCGCCTTCGCTTCGACCAACACCATGTCCGGCTCCCAATATTCATGCTCCTCATAGGCTACCTCCTTGAGTTCAGGGAAATTCCAACGACCGCGCCTCGCGTCCAACAACACAATGTGGTCCGGCCCACCATCCTCGGGCTTGAAGATTCCCCAAGTCGTAATCGCAGAGTAGTCGGCACTTTGCTTTTTCGAGAACGCCGTATCGTAAGACTGCAAAACGTAGCTCAAAGGCGGGATCTTCTCCTTGTCCCAGTCCAACCACCACTCGCGTTTGATGATCGCAGACTCAGATGACGTCGGGGTCTGCTGCCACTGGGCATTCCACTTGCCAACAGGCAACGAAGCCTTGATCGAAAGCAGAGCGTCCTTGTCCCAGAATTCAGGCCATAAAGGCCTATCTGAGGGCAAAATAGCAGGGAATTCAACAACTTCCCACTGATCTGACATTACGTCTTGGCCCTGCGCCGCCAACAAACGGCCCGTCAAGTCCTTCTTCCCCCAACGGGTCATGACCAAAATGATCGTGCCACCAGGCTGAAGACGCTGACGAGGGCCAGAAGTATACCACTCATAGGCATTGTCGAATGCGCTCTCGCTTAAAGCGTCCTGTTCCGAATGCGGATCATCAATGATAAGTAAATCCGCTCCGCGACCTGTAATCGCCGCGCCAACGCCAGCAGCAAAGTACTCCGCGCCCGCTGTAGTGCTCCATTTACCCGCGCCCTTGTTATCTTCCTTGAGATTCGTGTTGGGAAATATCTCTTTATACGCCGGATCATCGATCAAATCCCTTACCTTACGGCCAAATCGTACCGCCAACTCCGTGTTGTGCGTGGCCTGAATGATTTTTAACTTAGGGTTTCTACCCAAAAACCAAGCAGGCATCAAGAAACTCGCAAACTCGGACTTAGAATGTCGAGGTGGCATGTTAATAATCAGCCGCTTGAGCTCCCCTCGTGCAACACGTTCAAGTTTTTCAGCAATAATCCGGTGGTGCTGCCCCTCTATGAAGTTCTCATACACATGATGAGCAAACGGCATGAACTTTTCTGTTGCTTCTTCTCGCAACTCAAGCCGCCTCTTAGCCTCAGTTAAGGCCAAGATCTCCTTTAAGGCTTCCTCGGGAAGTGCGTGTAGATTCATTAGCTGGTTCTAAACGGTAAAGACGCTAGTCCTTGTTGTGCAACTGTAATAGGTTGTATGTTAGGTGTTGGTACAACGAAATTAGGCTGCACTGGAGGGGCCAAGGTCGGCAGAGTATACGCACCCGCAGCCGTGTAAGACGCTGCGGGCATCGCAGGAGTCTGAATTTCTGGACGGTTAAACACGTCGTTCGGGTCTATCACACAAGCGTTCGTAGCAGGGTCCATCATGTAACCCACAGGACAGGGATCAATAGTCGTCGGGGACACACCAGCGACCGCAGGCCCAAACTGACTGATCCCAGGTCCGTCGTCCGATTTGTTTGTAGGGAAATTCGGATCGACTTGAGGAGCACCGATCTTAGCCATCGCTGCATCTTGATCAATAGTCGGATCCATGACCTTGGCGGTGTCAGACCGTGAGCCCGTGTAAGACAAAGGATTGCCGTCCGCATCCACGGATAAAGAACCAACAACCTGCCCGCCCTCCATCACAGGGACATAACGAGCCGTGGCAGAGTTAGATATACCAAGCGCCTTGGCAATGCCACTGGGCTCATAGCTCCCCGTTAACTGCTCATAAGCTCGGCGCTGGTCCATGTCCGCTAAGTAATCAATGCCCTGAAGCGAGGGCATGCCTGAAAAAGGACCGAATCGAGGCTCGTCCAACTTGGTCCCAAGACCAAGGACCGCGTCAACATACTCTTGGCCCGTTAATCCAGCGTCAGCTAACATCTTCTGAGCGTTTGCCCGGCCCTCGCCCGCAATGGTTTGAGTCTTTCCATCGCCGTCAGTGTATGAAAGAGGCTGACCACTCGTCAAATTAACGCCGCGCTCGGTGCTCTGACCGTACGGATCAGCCGCCGCCGCTATCCGCTGCTGCATAAACCGATCTTGAAACGCCTGATCAACGTTGGGGTTAGCAACGTTCGTATCGTAAACCTGACCACCTCGTCTCTCTTTATTGTCAAAAGGAGTGAGCCTGTTGATCATGTCGTCCATGTAACTATTAACAATACGAGGGTCCCGAGCCCCCGGCTCCGCAGCCATCGCAGTTACCCTGTTGGGCATAGCGTAAGTTGTTTTGCCATTAGGGTTTGTGCTTTTAACAGCGCGGGGGTTGTTGTCCTTGTAACTAGCCTGAACCCTCGCAAAGTCGCTCTTCTCTTTGCGTGACACAGGACGGATGTTGCCCTGAGAAGGAGGAGGAAGAATGTCCGTGGTCGTCCCAGACATAACATCCTGACCAAAAGTGCTGCCGCCGCCGTCGTCGCTGCCGCTGCCGCCGCCACCTTCTTTGTCCCCGCCATAAAATATCTGGGGTCGGATCGGGTTCAAACCCATTAAATCAAGCAGCTTTGTCATGCCAAGCACCTTTGTTTGGGAACGTCCCGTTCCTGTTTCCGCGATGAGCAAGCACCTCAGTCACCCCTGGGTACTGAATCCAAAACTGCTTTCTCATTTCTTTACAAATCCACAATACATCTTTTTTACCATGCGTGGCAATCATATCTACAAAAACCATTACATCGCCCTCGTCACGGGCAAAAATCTCCGGGCCGCAATAATCCTTGCTGGCAAACTCCTCACGAGTCATAAACGCCCAGGTGATCAATCCAACGCACACCCCATCCCTGTAAAACAACCGTATCTGATCATTGTCAATTGCAGGCAATAACCGCCAAGAAATCGTAGAGGACGGGAAGTCCCTATAAGACTCAGACGTGCACCAAAGATTTAACGCATCACGAATCATCCGCCCCTCAAACTCGCTAAACCCTGAAACCGATCCAAAGCATTCCCGCCACTGCCGCGGCTCACAGACGCACTCGCCTTCAAGGGACTAACCTTCCGGGGACTAAAAGCCTTGGTCAACATAGACAAACCAGCCATCGCAGACTCATAGTCATCAGCCTCCGATCCACCGTCCGACTCCGCTAACGTCTTCAATGCAGCCTCAATACCGCCAGTGGTCTGAGGGCGACTGGACTCCTCCGTACTACGATCAGGCATGATCTTCGACAAATAACCAAGCGTCTCCTCGTTCTGAGGAACCCCGCCAGCCTTCTCAACCGCACCAGGGCCCGCATTGTACGCAGACAACGCTAACTCATAGTTCCCGTCAAACTTATCAAGCATCGCCCGCATGTACTCCGCGCCAAACCGCAAGTTCTCCTCCGGATCAGTCATCAAGTCAGACGCCAATGGAGTAACCCCGTACCCAGGTTTCGCTGCCGTCTTAGGCATAACCTGACTCAAACCTAAAGCCCCGTCAGGACTAACAGCGTCAGGGTTAAACGTACTCTCAGCCATAATCTGACGACGGAAAATAGCAGGGTCTAACCCATAACGCTCCGCCATCATGTCCGCTAACTCATAATAATCCATTATGTATAATACCCCCGAGGTAAACCGCCCCCAAACTGACTGGGCATCGAACCAAACGGACTGCCCGTCTGATAACCAGGCTGCTGGAAACTAAAAGGATTGCCCATGGACATCGGACCAGGAGACCCGCTCCAAGTAGGGCGCGTGAAATTGTCCGAAGGAGCAACGCTAGTAATCCCACCACCCATCTGAGAATGCTGCTCACGATGCATGGAATCAAAATCCTGAGTGTAAGGAGTAGGCTGCGAAGCACTCGGAGCAGGAGTCGAAGAAACAGGGGCCAATGTCGGAAGGCCAATGTCCGGAGAGGGAGTGGGACTGGGAGACGCGCCGAAAATACCGCTGAACTCAGAACCGTTCGACCTCATCAAAGAACCACCCCCGTTAGGAGTAGTAAACTCACCCTGTAAAGAAGGATCAACCATGTACTGGTTGTTGCTAGAAGTCCCACCCATGTACGTCTCGCCAGTAGCAGGGTTCGTGTGCTCCTGCATGCCCGATTGACTCGGGGACCGCGGATCAAAGTCAGGGTTGTTAACCATCCAAGAAGGAACGCTCGCATCCCTTTCAACATTCGGATATGAAAAACTTCTTCCATCCATGCCGGGTATCGGCGGGGGCTCAAAGGCACCCACTCTTGGAATCATACCGGGTATCGGCTGGCCGGGGCTTATCGTTGTTTCCTGTTCGAAACCACTATCTAAGCTAACTGTGCCATCCCGGACGGGATCCACGGCAACGGGGTTGAGGATTGTGCCGCCATTAACCCCTGTTGTAGGAGAAAGCAAACTCATGTCAGGAGGAGTCGGAGTCGCGCCAAAGATTCCCGACGCCAAAGGACCTCCGTTATAACCAAACGGAGTATACTCCCCCCTAGCAGAGTCAAAGTTTAACTCTTGCGCCATGCGCCTCGGGTCGCCAAAAAAACCATCGTTGTCAAAGCCAGCAGGGCCTCGCGCCGCGGGCATCTGTCTGGGGTCCATGGTCTGAACTCCAAGGTCCGGGCGAGCGCCCTGTCCAGGGCGCGGAATGCCAGGGCGCTGAATGTCAGGGCCCGTGTAACCCATTACACGCGCGTTGTCAGAACCATAGATCTGAGCATACTGATTGGCAAAACTCCGCATGTTCTCCGCGTCTCTAACCGGATCTCCCGTTGATGGTGGTGGCGTCATAACAAAAGCTCCTCTGTCTCAGACACACCATAACCTAATCCCAAATGAAAATAAAGCGGGCATAATTTTCACAGGAAAACAAACTTTATGTTTGACTTGCATTCTACTTGTGGGCCCAATGGAAAAACCTCGGAATGATTTCATGGGACCATGTAATAAGGGCAGATACTACGAGGCGGGGGGCCAAATAGGGGGGGATGGGGGGCGGACGTCGCGCCCCGGGCGCGATCGGCGGGGCAAAGTAACCCCCAAAGCGGGGCTTTGGGGCCGCGATTAGGTGAAATTAATTTCAATTACATGCAATTAATTGTGTTTGACGTGTTGACATTCCAGATCGTGGCATGCCATAACAAGTTATGGAAGCAATCAAGCGGCCACTCAATTAAGGAAACGATCCCATGAACATCCAAGACCAACTCGCAGTAGTAGAAGCAAAGATCAAGAAACTACAAGCGCAACAGAAGGTCCTACGCGCTGAAGCAATTGACGGTGGGTTTGCATACTACGTCGAGACGATCCGCAACACCGCACCATCGTTGTCATGGTGGAAGGAGCAGCACCCCAAGACTTGGCAGCGTTATGCCAAAGCAAGCACCGTCAATCACTTCACTTGGAAGTAGGACCATAGCGGTGCCCAGCCTCGCAAGAGGCTGGCATCCGCTGCGATCCTGCAGTGTTCAACTAAGGAGACTACACAATGCAACCAGCGTATAGCACCGAGGCTGTTGAAACCAAAGAGAAGCAATCAACAGGCAATCGCCTCAAGTTCAAACTCGAGTTCATGATCATGATGCTGAACTGCGATCGCACCGAAGAGGCTGGCAAGATGTACAACCAGCTGATCGAAGAGTTCGACAAGCTCGCTTAAATAACTTGTGCTCCGATCATGCATAGCGTATGATCGGAGCACTACTTTAATCAAACGAAAGGAATACCAATGCCAAGAACATCATTCGGAAAATCCCGCCCACAAGACACACCATACGCAACGTATGCCAACGACCAAGGCTGGGTGTGGAAGGTGCTCAAAACCTATAAGCACTCAGCTGCGGAGGCTAAAGACCCGTATGCTCGATGGTTTGTCGCTGCGACATCGCCCATGATGCACGAAGGATCATACGAGATGGGCGATACCTATGCCCGCGAGATCAAGCAGCTGGGGCAGCTGATCGATGCTGATCCGGAGTGGCGCGATGAATACTCTGTCTAATATCTTATTAGGTTTCTGTGCAGGGCTGGCGGTTTCGCTAGCCCTGTTTGGGCCGATCATCATGGGATGGGTGTAACTCAACCACCGCCCAGGCGCTCCGATATATATCGTCTCCGCGCCTGGGCTACTCTCGCAGCTGCGCCCTGCGCCCTGGCGGGCGCAGGGCTTTGTTGTCAAGGCGCAGGGTCCTCGCTTCGCTCGGAAAAAAAATGTCAAGGCGCAGGGCGGAAAATTAATTTCAATTCATTATTGAATAGTTGTTGACGGCTTGTTGGTAGTTTGATAATCTAAACCTGCGCTACTAATGGCGCTTCAATTAAAGGAATTTCTGTACCATGAAATCATCATACACCAACCCTCTTGAAATCGAGATTAGCATTGATCTCGGCATCGGCGAAGTCCAGACCATTGTTACCGCGCTGGAAAAGATCGTTGAGGCAGGCGAGAATACATACTCGGCAAGAGAACTACTCAAGTCTCTCAATACCGCCAAGTCTGAAAGTGTTCGACAACTGCGAGACAGCCTCAAGCACTACGCATAAAGCAAGGGCCCTTCGGGGCCCTTTTCTTTTGCCCGCTGCGATCGAGCCTGGATCCAGCGCCCGCCCGCCAGGGCAAAGAAACAAAAAGGCCAGGGCGCAAGGCGCAAGGTAAAAAGAAACCAAGGCGCAAGGCGCAAGGTAAAAAGAAACCAAGGCGCAAGGTAAAATAAAACTTGCATACCGGCCACATTCTGCTAACATAAAACTCTATCTCAATTAAAAAGGAATTAAATCATGAAATCCGGAATCATCTACAAGGGGCCTAGCCTATTGGATGGAAAACCTATCGTTGTTATTGCGACGTTCTCAAACCGAAACACAAAAACAGGCGCTGTTGTGCAAACTTATATCTTGCGCTCGGATATTAACCCATTGGAAGCTAGCAAAACGGGCGAAGACTTCTCAATTTGCGGCGACTGCACCATGCGCGGGGAAGTAACAACGGACCCAAAGCGCAAGCAAGCCAAGGCGCGGCGCTGTTATGTTAACTTAGGCCAAGGTGTCTTGATTGTTTACAAGTCATTCTTGCGCGGCGTTTACCAAATCGCGGACAATACCGCGGACCGCAACACCATAGGGCGCGGGCGCTTTGTCCGCATCGGAACCTATGGGGATCCAGCAGCAGTGCCCGCCCACGTTTGGGAAGAATTACTTTCCGAGGCCACCACGTTTACCGCATACTCACACCAAAGCGGCTGGCGTCCGGACATCGCGATGCAAAGCGCGGACAATCGCGCCCAAGCAATAGCCCACTGGAAAGCAGGGCGGCGCACGTTCCGAGTGATCGCGGACCTTGGAGACCTGGACAAGGCAAACGAGGCGCTATGCCCCGCATCAAAAGAGGCAGGGCGGCGCGTACAATGCACAGCCTGCAAACTTTGCAAGGGATCGAGCCTAGGTAAATCAATCGCAATAGTGGAGCACTAGATATGCAATACATAACTTGGAACCAATTCAACGCCGCATCAATTAAACAAGCGGAACAACGGAAACAAAAACTGGAAAGGGAAGGGTGGACCTTGGTCCACTCGACTGTCAGCTGCCTAACCTATCAGAAAGAACACTAGATCAATCGCAATAGTGGAGCACTAGATATGAGCACTTACAATAAAGAATCTGTAGAGAAAGCTATCAAAGCATCAAGCAAACCCATTAGCAAAAAGGAGGGGAAGTTAATTCACAAACTGTTAAAGGGTCACAGCTAACAACATAGGACCATGGGCCACGGCTCATGGTCCTTTTGCTGTTAAGGTTAACAAACAACCCCTATTTGTTAACCTTTGGCGGTCATCGGGGGAAACTCCCCCAGAAAACAAGGCCGCAGGGCGCAAGGCCATAGAATCAAGGCGCAGGGCGCAGGGCGCAAGACAATCGATCCACCAAAACAGGGCGCAAGGCACCAAAAAACGCAGGAATAGAGGCGCAGGACAGGACGCAGGGCGCAAGGCACCCCGAATCTAGGACCGTGGACCCCGAATCACCCCCAAACAAAAGTAGTTCACGGGTCAAGGACCTCTTTACCAAGAAGAAACTTGCCCCTCCACGCGCCCAATATGCAGCATGCCACGCAATTTGATGGGGGGAGACTTTTATCGCATTTGATTTACTAACCTTTAATTCAAGCCAGAAGGGCAAGCCATCCCAGACAGCGTGAACGTCAGGAACACCGCCGCCGTGCTTGTTTTCAATCCTTGTCGCGTGGCAATTCTTCGGCAAGTTCGACCGAATTGAGTTCCAAAAGTTCGCCTCTGGCCCCTTGCTCATTGGTCACGTCCTTGTAGTTGCCTTCGATCTGGAAGGCCTGTGGATATTTCTTCTGGAGATCAGCCAATCGACCGACAATTTCATCACGAGACAGCGCGTCAATCGTGTTGACTTGCTCCCGCCTATCGACAGTCAAACCACCCAAGGCTGCGCGTATTTTCTCCGCGTTGATGGCAGCAGAAAACTGGCCTGCGTCCTCCGCTCCGCTACTTAGTTGATGCAGACGCTGAAGCTGGCCTATCGTGGTGACGCCATAGCGGCGCTCTCGTTCTGTTCTCAGGTCTTGGATGTACTCAAGGACATGAGGGTAGTCTCTACCGTTCAGCAGTTTGGATGCTTGATTATCGGCGACATTAGGAGAAAACCCAGCCTTGCGAGCGCACTCAGCATTGGAGTAGATGCCTTCGACTATGTGTCTGGCAAAAGTCATTTGGCGGTTGGTCAGGGTCCGCCCGTATTCTTCTTCGATCTTCTTCTTGGCAGTTGTCATGTGGCCCTCGTTGTTCTTTGGATACAAGTTATATCAAAGGGCTTGCCGTTGCAACTTCCCTATATAGACACTTTTTCCAGAGAAAGTGTAAACAATGTAAACAGGTGTAAACAGCTTTGGGCTGGTACAGACTATGTAAATAAGGGGGTGTTTACAGTGTTTACGGTGTTTACACCATATTTGGATTTCATTTTGAAAAAAAACTAAAACCTGTGAGAATACTGTCTATATGTAAACACACCCCTCCTTTTGCTTGACACGTGGACCGAGGTGCAATAACTTGTAGGCAGTACTCAATTAACTCAACCAAGGATCAAGGACCATGAAACTAGAACTAAAGAACATCAAGCACACTGCGTGGGCTAGCGAAGAGACCCACTGCTATCAGGCCAGCCTTTACGTCAACGGCAAGCCTTTATCTATTGTCAGCAACGATGGGCATGGCGGTTGTGACCGTGACTATGCTCACCCTAAGTTTGAGCCGCACACTCGTTATTTTGGGGGTCTGGGCGGCGACTATCGTTCTGTCATGGCGGAGGTTGATGCTTACTTCAAGTCGTTACCCAACACACCATCTGAGTGGAACGAGGACGGCATGGAACAGACGCTAGAATTTTGGTGCTGCGATCAGGTCAACGATTGGCTCAGTGCGCGTGAGTTAAAGAAGAAGTTAAAGTCTGGTTTCTTGTTTCAGTTTGCTGACAAGGTGGGTGTGTTTGCTCACAAGACGCGGCCTTCTCGTGCTCACAAGGCGACCATCTTGAACGACATGCCTTTTGCTGATGCGTTGGCGATCTGGAAGGAGACAGCGTGATGACTAACACTGTATGCGCCCACTACATCGTGGAAAAGTTGGATGAGATTTCCAAGAAGATTGAGGAGGACATCAAGATGAACCCTGATGTCGATGTGTTCTGCGATGTGGGTGTCGAGGACCTACGTTGGGAGCTTGTTCACACCATGGGTATGAATGCCCATGCAGCATGGAAGGAAGAAAACAATGCCTAATCACTGTTATCAATCAGTCTACATCCATGGTCCGAGGGCCTTGGTCCAAGAGTTATACTGGGCTCTTGAGTTAAAGGAGCCAAGGTTCTGTGACGTTGTATTGCCTGTGCCGTTTGCCCAATCGGCTGGGATGGATGGCTACAACTGGCGCGTGGCGAACTGGGGTACGAAGTGGGACGTTGCTGAAGTTGAGATCGACGAAGGTGGACTTCATAAGTCAGGCGAGGAGTATCCTATTCCTGTTGCGTGGTTCTCGTTCAAATGCTGGACTGCGTGGGCTCCACCTGTTCCAGTGTGGGATAAGTTACATGCGATGGGCATTGAGGTCCAAGCTGAATACGAGGATGAGGGTATGAACTTTGCGGGTGAGTATTCTCACGGCGAGGACAAGTCATGGGAGCCCGAAGAGGACAAGTGCTTGTGAACAGCGTATCCCACTGCCCTGACTGTAACCACAAACTAATAACATGGGACAGCAGACCGCACAGCAAGTACGGGTTCCAAACCATACGGCGCAAGAGGAAGTGCGCCAAGTGCGACTATAGATCAGTAACAGTAGAAGTCCCCGAAGAACTGGGCGACTCAATATTCGAGGAGGATGAATGATGATATTCTGGCACATGCTTGTGTTGACATACACAATCGAGGAGAAAACTTTTGTTTCGGAGTTTTTGTTTCGGGATCAGTCTACCTGCGCCAATGCGATGGACGAGATATATCCTACGATCTACGCCGAGTACCGTGACAGCATGGCGCAGTGCAAACCTAGTGATGTAGCTTCGGGCTACACGATGCGTCCGAAGGCGCGGCCTACGTCATGAAGGACACGGTCACGGCTCAACTAAGGAGTAAGATAGCCAAGCAGCGCACAGAGATTGCGCGTTTGACGCAGAAATTAGAGCAAGTAACCAAAGAGAAAACCGAATTAGTTCGGGACATACAATGGATGAAAGGAACACATAATGGGTAAGGTAAAAGCGTGGCTCATGGAGCTACAGGAAATGAATAGCGTGGGCCCATGTCCGGTGTGCGATGGCGAGGGGTTAGAGGCTGTTGAGGTCTTCAAGTCTCAGTCATTCAGCCGAGATGTTGGTGAGCCGTATGAAGAGATGCGGCATTGCGAGGCCTGTGACGGGAGCGGGGAGATCGCGTTGGAGGATGAAGATGAGTAAGAAGGTTAACATGAGAGGGTGGGCAGAGAACACATCAGTGACAGACAATGTCCGAAACTATCAAAGCAAGATGAACCGTGGCAGTTCAGGGGGCAAAGTTTATGCTGATGCTCCACCCTCGAACCGAAAAGAACGAAGGATACTGGCGAAGTACGAAAGGTCCAAGAAAAATGGCAACGTATGAGGTGGCCTGTGAGTTCTTGGCCCAGCGCACTGTTTGGGTTGAAGCGAGGCACGGTGTTGAGGCTGAGTTCTTGGCCCGTCAGAAGATTGCCGAGCAGGAGAACCTAGAGATAGGGGAGGAAAATTAACCTATTGACATGCGATTAGGTATCGTGGCACTAACAATTCACTAACAACTTTTAAACAACTACAAAACAAGGAAATAAAATCATGGCTACTAAAGCAACACCACAGGCTACATCTTTAGAGATTCAACCATTGAAGCGCGGGCGTGTTAAACTGCGTATGATGGGCCGCACTCCTCTTTACTTCAACAGCATGAGCAGCAAGGCCATGCGGGATTTGTTGATTGGTGGCGGGCGCAAGACCGCTGCGGAGAAGAAGCACATCAAGCACAATCCGGAGCAAGAGTTCAACGACTCTGTTTACAAGAAATCTTTTGGCGAGACGTTGCTGTGTTTCCCTGCGCCTGGAGTTAAAGGTGCGATGGCGACTGCTGCGTTGGAGACTGAAGGCATCAAGAAGGCCAGCGTCCAACGTTTGATCTTTCTTCCTCAGACTCACATCCAGATATGGGGCAAGCCTCAGTTAAAGATTGACATCGTTCGTTCAGCGGACATGAACAAGACCCCTGACATGCGTACTCGTGCGTATCTGCCACGTTGGTGTGCGGAGGTTGACATTGCGTATGTGCAGCCGACTCTCAGTGCTCACTCGATTGTCTCTTTGCTAACTAATGCGGGTTCTATTGTTGGGATCGGAGACTTCCGGCAGGAGAAGGGCCGCGGTTCGTTTGGAACGTTTGATGTTCTAACAGAGGACAGCATGGGCGACTTCCAAGAAGAGTGGAACGAGTTGATGCTTGAGGATCGCGCTGTTCAGCAGGATGCGCTGGACCACCCAGAGTATGCGGACGACCAGACTGCGGAGTTGATGCAGTTTATGAAGGAAGAGCGTTCGCGGCGGGACATTACTCTCGTTGCATAAAAGCAAGGTGGGGGGCTTCGGTCCCCCATTCTTTGGTCAAGGTGTGGCGGTCATGGTGCGGTTCGGTACGGTCAGTTTAGGTTGGGCGGTCGGGGCACGTTGCGGCGCGGTTGGGTTGGGTTTGGCGGTCTAGGTACGGCCCGGCGAGGTTTGTTTAGGTGTGGCGGTCAGGGTGGGCAGGGTCCGGCGAGGCGAGGTTTGTTAAGGCGGTCAACGCAAGGCGAGGCGAGGTTCGGTCGGGTCAGGTCAGGTATGGCGGTTCAGGTATGGCGGGGCGAGGTATGATGCGGTTGGGCGCGGTGTGGCGGTCGTGGCGCGGTTGGGTCTGGTCAGGTCCGGCGAGTTGTGGTTAGGCGGTCAATTAACAGCTAATATGGAAGGAAAAAATATGGCTGGATTTCCAAAGAAAGAACGTCAAAAACTTATTGACGAATACTTAATTGAATCGGGGCACAATATGTTTGTGCCGCATGAGTTCGTAGATTGGTTAGGCGGTCAGCCTGATCACAGAGCGTATGACTGGTTCTATGGGATGGGCGATGCGGAAACTGCGCGTCAGCATCGGATCCAGTTGGCTCGTCAGTTGGCGAGTGGACTTAGGATCGTGGTTCAAGACTCGGTCACCACTGATCAGGTGGTTAGTATGAACGTGAAGGAGTACCCTACGTTCATCAGTCCGGTGGCACTTCGTAAGAATGGCGGCGGCTATCAGCGGTTTGATCCTTACAACGTTGAATCTCAGGAAGAATTGCGGCGTCAAGCGGCAACGGCATTGGCTTCGTGGTTGTCACGTTACCGTGGATGTGCGGAGAATATTGGGCTAGACTTGTCGTCATTGGAATCAATCACAGAAGAGTTGAGGGGCGTGACACGCGAGGCCCAACTCTTAGCTTAAACAGGGAGAAGCAGATGACTCGGAAGACCATGGATGATATACTAGACGAAGTATTCCGGAAGGTTTTCGGAGATTTGTGGTGAAGGCTGTTTGGAGTAAGTTCAAACCTAGCAAGCCACCACTTGCCCCGAGCACCAAGCACCGGATCGCGGTTGCAGTAGCAACGGCAACCCGGGGCCGGAAAACCAAACCAGTAACCCTGGCAGCAACGCCGTGGGAATTAACCAAGGAGAAAAAGTAATGTACCAAATAACGTGGAGCAAGTTGCAGCATGTGCCGTCGAGCGGTCATAACTTTGTGGACACCTGGCACGAGGTGATTGATTGGATTGCCGAGATGGATGAATCAAAGGGCGTGAACTATTGGACGGTGTCTGTTGTTTGCGATGGCAGCAATTCGGAGCATGTTGAGTTCTATCCGGAGGGCACGTTGGAGAAAGCTATGTTGATGGACAACTTGGCGAAGATGATGCCAGACATGGATCATTCGGAGGTCAGTGCTGCGTTGATGAATTTCGCTGCGAAGTACTGGGACCCAGAGGACATGGTCACGGGCTTTAATATGTTGGCGCATGTTTCCTCGAACGTTGCTAAAGGCAGGGTCAAGGCGGAAGCTAAGAGGAAGATGAATTGATATGGAAGATAAGAAGCTGAACCCGTCTCAAGAATCAGTCTTGTCCTTCCTTCGCAATCAGGTGGATCGATTACAACAGGAACGACACAGGCGGGACACGCACCCGTTGACAGAAAACCAATACTGGCATGCGGTGGAGGACTTGAAGGCCTTTACCCGCACGTTACGCAAAGAAGGTAAGAACATATGAGCACAGGAAAGCAGGCTGTATTCGAGGATTACTATCGCAGTCTTTGGATCAAGCAGTTGGTAATTGATAAGAAGGGAAACCCTTTGGCGCGTGAGCGCAGCGCACACCAGAAGAACGGTGACATGTGCGGGAAGTTTGGCGGGGTTCGCAAGACCCTGAAGCTCTCGAGGCAAGCGGAGATTATCAACCGGATGCTGCTTGATAAGATGCTTGGGCGTCAGATCGGGGAACTGTTGGGCATTAGCCAGCAGGCAGTGAGCGACATCAAGAGACGATATGGATTACCCAGGGCTCTGGAAGAAGTAGCCGGAACACAAACAAACAAAGAAGAGGAATAGAAACATGGAAGATATGAGAAAAGCATTCGAAACTAACAAAATGCGTGTGATGATTGAGTCAGTGTCCTATACGGGCAGCGCGTTCGGATCGAATGAGGATGGAGATTCAGTATTCTTCAACCAAAGGTTGGTAGAGAAGGTGGAGCTAGAGATGGGCGACATTGTCGAGGCCCATGCAATCCCGAACTACGAGGACAAGCGGCACGAGACACCATGGCGGGCGATCAGGGTTTCTGCGGAGAAGCATATGAACATTGATCCGGTGCTTGCGGAGCCCGAGAAGCCGATCCCAGTTCGGTCGGCAGTGCAGCTAGACCATGAGGTTCTAGGTTTGTTGAGCGACGAAGAAGTGCCCTACTGGACCACCTCCGATCTGTCTGATGCAGTGGACGCGGACACCAAGACGGTTGGCAACTCTTGCTTGCGCCTGTTTAGCCGGGGTCTGATTGCAAAGGCCGATGTCCACAGTCGGCCCGACCAAGAGCGAGCGACTTTCTGCCTATGGGCCAGGACCGCGGACCAATTTCGTTAGAGGTTGCATCCCGCTACCATATGCCCTATAAGTGGACAACAAATAGGAGGGCATCATGGCTCGGAAAAAGTTAGACGACAAAGACAAGCAGAAGTTTCAGAACGTGGGCCTCATCAAACAGGACCACGAACTGCTGCGCGAGTTAGCTGAAGGCGAGCAGCGGTCCATGGCCCGCCAGTTATCGGTATTGATTCGCAAAGCTGTTGCAGAAAATCGAGATCAAGTTTAAACTATAGGAACTGCTCGGTGTAGGTCCACGCCTGTGGCCTACCACCTCACTGTCAACTGGCCCCCTCACGGGGGCTATTTTTTTGGCTCGTTCGATCTTCCAATTTTACTCTTGGCAAGCCGCGCGGGTTCCTTACTATAGCCGCGGATTTGTGTGACGTTATCTCGCTTCATGCTTTTGAGCAGCGATGCCGCTACATCAGGGGTTAGCCCAGCTAGCTCCCCCAGTTCCTTGGTTGCGTTAGCTAGGTTAGTCCACCCCTTCTTGTAATCACAGATAGACTCGATCATTTCATCGTGGGTTTTAGACTTAGCCATTCTCTTGCATCCTCTCCTAGAACTTTTGCACCGATGTCGATCTTGGTGCGTAATGCTTTAACGATATGTTCATCGATGCTGCCTTCGCAGATCAGGTCGATGTATGTCACGTTGTTTTTCTGTCCGATTCTGTGGGCCCGATCCTCTGATTGGATGCGCGTCTCAAGATTGAAGTCGTTGGCATAGTATACCACGAGGTTAGCCTCGGTCAAAGTCAGACCGTAGCCCGCGGTGGCGGGATTGCCCACAAAATACTTTAGCGGATGATCAGGGTTCTGGAAGTTGAGCACCGCTGCGGCTCGATCATCGTCGGATGTATCTCCGAAGTATGACACAGCGCAGCCGTTGCCGAACTTTTTGTTTAGCATGTCTGTCATGCCGATGATATCGTGGCGGAACCGAGACCAGATGATTGCTTTGCCGTCATGCTCGTTGATGATCTCTTCGAGCGCCTCCATTCTTTTGGATGGAAAGTACAGCATGTCGCCGTCATCAGTCTTGAGATGCCCGGACATGATCTGCTGGAGCCGAAGCATCTGCGTGATCACAGCGGGAGCCGTGGACATCTCGCCACTATCCAACAGGACCATGGCATGCCTGCGGATCTGTTCATACATATCGAACTGTTCTTTGGTCATGCCAACGTAACGTGCGGTGTATATCTTGTCGGGGAGATCGAGGCAGTCCTTCTTGAGCACCCGAAAGGAAAACATGTCGATCCTTTTGGTTAGCTCGTCGAGGTTCTTGAACCCTACTATCTGTTGGAAGGCGGCTTGGCCCATGGTTTTGCGCTGCACTACAGCATAGCGTCCCTGGAAAGCATAGTATGAGTCGTAACCCAAGAGCCCAGGGCGGAGGAACTCGCACTGCGAATAGATATCCATCGGGCTTTTTGTTACGGGGGAACCTGTCAACAGTCTTCTGTACTTGAACTGGGCTGCTATTTTCATTAGAGCTTTAGTGCGTTTGGCCTTGTGGTTTTTGATTGTTGTTGATTCGTCTATTGCTATCATGCCCCCTGCGCCAAGCGCACGAGCCATCCAGTTCCCTGCCTTCTGTCCTTTGAGCGAGGAGAATGATTCTACGTTCATCACGAAGATGGTCAGCCCCTCGAACTTATCTTGGACCGAGCGCATTTCTTCTTGCTGTTTCTTATTTGGGCCTGACACCCAGCGAATCACCCGGTGCGGTATGTCGTCGGACATGTGCTCGGGTATTTCTTTGGCTACCCAGTTGCGATACACGCCCTTGGGTGCGATGACCAAAGCGAAGTTGATCTCCCCTGATTGGTACAGCATGCCCATGTTATCGATCAGGACCTTTGATTTCCCTGTGCCCATCTCCATGAAGAGCCCGAACTCAGTGCGGTCCCAACCATAATCTAGTGCATCTGTCTGGTGATCGAATGGTTTATATTTATATTTGTAGTTGACATCCATCATATACCTCCACTATTGTCTCTAGTACGGATAGCATGAGGCTGCCGCACAAATCAACCCTGAAGAGGAAAAACTTATGAACGACATTTTTGAAGACATATTCGATGAGGCTGACGCGGTCAGTCGAGTTGACACAGGAACTGGAAAGCAACTCAGCCAACTGGTCCGCAATCTCCGCACTGTCGAGAACGATATCGAAGATGCAGAGACACATTTGAAATCACTGAAGCAAGAGAAACACAAGCTGTCTGTCGAGAACATCCCAGCCTTGATGGATGAGATGGGTGTAGAACGTTTGGATGTAGACGGCATGACCGTGGAGCGGAAGATGATTATCGCCGCGTCCATCCCTGTCGCCAACAAAGATCAGGCGTTCGATTGGCTTAGGTCCAATGGTCTAGATGATATTATCAAGAACGATGTCACTGTGTCCTTTGGCAAGGGAGAAGACAACGTGGCGGGAGATGTCATCGGCATCTTGCGTGACAAGGGATTCGATCCTAAGACCAAGACTCATGTTCACCCGTCCACGTTGAAGGCGTTTGTTAAAGAGCGCATCACTGACGGCAAACCAATCGACCTTGATCTGTTCGGGGCATTTATATCAAACACAGCAGTAATTAAGAGGAAATCATAATGGCTAATCAAGTAGCAACAAAAAAGAATGCAGAGTTAAGCACAGACATCATGGACGACATCCTTGAGTTTGCAGGCGAGGGCGCTGCCTTTGGCGCAGATGAAATGCAGATCCCGTTTGTTCGGGCTCTTCAGGCCTTGTCCCCACAACTGGGTAAGAAGAAGCCTGAGTACATCGAGGGTGCGGAGCAGGGAGATATGTTCAACACTGTGACTGGCGAAGTCTGGAAGGGCGATGACGGCGTGACTATCATACCGTGCTACCAGACCACCAAGTATCTTGAGTTCACACCTCGTGACCAAGGCGGCGGATTCCGCGGCGAGATCAACCCTACTGATCCGATCCTTCAGCGCACCTCGCGCGTTGGGTCCAAGGAAATCCTTCCGACAGGCAACGAGTTGGTCAAGTCAGACCAGCACTACTGCTTGGTATTGGGTGGAGACGGCGCGTATCAGCCTGCTGTTATCGACATGAAGTCTACGCAGTTAAAGGTCAGCCGTCGTTGGAAGACCCAGATTGCAATGCAGAAGATCAAGAACCCGAAAACAGGGGCCATGGTTGTACCTCCGCTGTTCGCTACAGTGTGGAAGATCACCACTGTTGAAGAGAGCAATGACCAAGGCACATGGTTCACGCCTTCTGTCGAGAAGGTCGGTCTTGTAGGTAGCCGCGATCTTATGCTTGAAGCCAAAGCCTTCCGCGACAGTGTCGCTGCGGGCGAAGTGAAAGCTGCTTCAGAGGAGCGTGTCCCCACTGCCTCTTCTGTACAACAGGATGACGACATCCCGTTTTAAGCAGCCTCGGGAGAGGCGCGGGTAACGTCTCTCCCTTTTTCACTTAGGAGCAGTACATGACACAAGCAAAGAGATTGCTTGCAGTATTCGTTGGTGCAAAGGCTGCACACGGCACGACCACTGTCGGTCGCATCGGACGAAACGGCAAGGCAGAATCCAAGAGTATGATCGTTCGCTCTCCTTTAACCGAGGAGCTCGTTCAATCCCACATAGATGGGAAGCAGGGCGTTGGTGCGATCCCGATTAATGAAGAGAACATGTGCAAGTTTGCGGCGCTGGACATCGATGTCTATGACCTGAACCACAATGAACTCCAAGCTAAAATCCAGAAGCTGAAACTGCCGTTGATGCACTGCCGATCTAAGTCGGGCGGCGCTCACCTATATCTGTTTCTAAAAGACTGGGCCCCCGCAGCCAACATCAGGGATTACCTGACAGAGATGTCTATTGCTCTGGGCTTTAGCGGCTGCGAGATATTCCCGAAGCAAGACACGATCATCGCGGAGCGTGGAGACGTGGGCAACTTTATTAACATGCCCTACTTCAACGCCGAGATGCCCCAGCGTTATTGCTTTAACTCACACACCGAGGCGCTTGAGTTAGACGAGTTCTTAGATGCGGTGGACAAGTCCCGCGTGTCTGAGTCCGACCTCGAGGGCTTTCGGTTTGCTGGGAAGCGCAAGTACTTCACCGATGGACCGCCCTGCCTTGAGCATCTGTTCGCGGATGGGCCAATTGATACGCCACGCAATACATGCATGTACCAGTGCGGCATCTATGCCAAGCTGTCGGACCCCGACAACTGGAAGAGTAAGTTGGAAGAGTTCAACCGGACGCTGTGCTCTGAGCCGCTGCCGTCTGTAGAGGTGATCAACCTGGGCAAGTCGCTTGACCGGAAAGACTTTGCGTACAAGTGCAAGGAAGAACCATTCAAGAGTTACTGCGACCCGACCCTCTGCGCGAGCAGGAAGTTTGGAATTAGCACTGATGCGCCTGACATGCCCTCGGTTGGAGGCTTGACGATCATGTTGTCCGAGCCGCGCGTGTACTTCATGGATGTCAACGGCGCGAGGATTCAGTTGTCCACTGAGCAGTTGCAGAATCAGATCCTGTGGCAGCGGGCATGCATGGAGCAGATGAACTTGATGCCTCCTACAGTCAAGCCTCAGAAGTGGCAGCAGATGGTCAACCAGTTGATGCAAGGCGCTACGGTTATCGAAGTGCCGGAGGAAGCCACGATCAAGGGCCAGTTCAAAGACCACCTCAAGTCCTATTGCACCAGCCACATCAGGGCTATGGCTCCCGTAGAGATGGAAATGAACAAACCGTGGACCGATGCTGGGGTAACCAAGTTCAAGCTGGAAGGTTTGATTGAGTACCTGCACCACCGTAGGTTCAAGGTGGAGAACCGTGGGCAGTTGATCCAATTGATCAGGGATTTAGGAGGCGAGGACAGTGTCCAAGCAATACGAAAGTCTGACGGAAAAAGAACCACACTCAGATGCTGGACAGTTCCGGCATACGAAGACGATCACATTGAATTACCAATAAGGGAGATGAACGATGACATCCCATTCTAATAGACTCCTGCGGGTAGGAGAAGTTGCGGACCTGTTGGGGGTATCTAAGTCGTACGTCTACAAGTTGGCTCAAACAACCCCCGACTTCCCACTCCCTGTTGTACTGGGCAGCGAACACAGCAAGCGTTCGTCTAGCCGCTGGGTTCTGTCCGAGATTGAGGATTGGGTGAGCAGCAGGCCGAGGGGGAAGGAGCTATGATTGACAACTCACTTCTGATCTTGGGGCCTCCAGGCTGCGGCAAGACGCACCGCTTGATCCGAGAGATCAAGACTGCACTTGCCAACGGCACACACCCTTCCCGAATTGGCGTCATTTCGTTTACCCGCAAGGCTATCGAAGAGATGGTTTCTCGTGCCTGCGCTGAGTTCAACCTGACACCCAAAGACTTTCCGCACATGCGGACGAGTCACTCGTTTGGGTTTAACGGTCTGGGTCTGCAAAAGCAGGACGTTTTGAGCACCGAGGACTATGCTGATCTAGGCAGTAAGATAGGTCTGACCTTTGAGGGGGACGACAAAACCAGCATTGATGACGGTGTATCCATGCCCACCATCGGTGGATCGGGGTCCCAGTACCTCCAGCTAGAGCACCGCGCTCGGTATCGGATGGTTACACTGGAGCAAGAGTTCAACAAGGAGGGGAACAGGGATTTGTTCTACCCCAAGTTGGTCCAACTCCACGAGCAGATGAACGAGTACAAGTCGGTGATGGGCAAGTATGACTTCGTTGACATGATCGAGAAGTACATCGACATCGGGGATCCCCCTGGCTTGGACTATCTGTTTATTGACGAGGCTCAAGACTTCACGCCTTTGCAGTGGGAGATGGCGAAGAAGATTGCTGAACGGGCAGACAAGGTGATCATTGCGGGCGACGACGATCAAGCCGTACACCGTTGGACCGGGGTTGAGGTTGATTTGTTTATCCAATCCTCGGACCAAGTTGAGAGGCTCACTCAGTCCTACCGCATCCCAAGGTCTGTCCACCGTCTGGCTAACACCGTCTCACGGCGCATCACTGGGCGATTGGAGAAAGAGTTCCAGCCCCGTGAAGAAGAGGGCTTGGTTGATTACGTCTACCATCTGGAAGATATCCCCGTGAACGAGGGGTCATGGACCGTGATGGCGCGAACAAACTATCAGGTTCGAGAGCTAGCCAAATGGTTTCGGGCCTCCGGCTTTAAGTTTTCCATGAAGGGCTATGCTAGCATATCAGAGAAGTTGGTCGGGAACATCCTAGCGTGGGAGGACCTGTGCCAAGACAAAACGATAGGATTGCAGCGGCTGCGCCAGTTGTACACTGGGTTGCCCAAGCAGGGGGAAGACGCTGCTCTAAGGCGGGGTGCTACCAAACTGCTGGATGCGATCCATCCGGAGGCCGAGGTTGGAATGCAACAACTCCAATCGGATTACGGATTGCTAAAAGGGGCGGAGATATCTGCATATAACGTACTCAGGGTCAGTGTTTCTGAGCGCAACTATATTGATGCGATCCAGCGTAGGGGCGAGGACCTTCTGTCACCGCCTCGGATCAAACTGTCCACGTTTCATGCGATGAAGGGCGGCGAGGATGACAACTGCATTGTATATACAGCGTCCACTAAGGCTTGCGTTGGGTCCAGATACCAAGAGGATGAGCACCGTGCGTTTTACGTTGGAGTCACCAGAGCCCGAAACACGCTCTACATCCTGCAATCCGACAACAAATACAGGTACACATTATGAAACGTGATGAAGTCTTAGACACAGCGAAAGAACTGATCAATGGACAGAGGGCCAAGGACTACGGGGATGCGTTCGAGAACTTCTCTAGGATTGCAGTAGGCTGGAACGCCATCATCAAAGAGGCGATGATGACTCATGGTCATGTAACCGAGCGGCACATTGCGCTGATGATGGACTGGTTGAAGACGGCACGGCTGCTCAACGACCTCGACAAGGTAGACTCGTGGATCGACAAGTGTGGCTACAGTGCGTTGGGCTCAGAGTTTACGGATCGTGAGAACGACATCCAAAAGCGTATAGCTTTGCACCTAAAGAAAGATAATTGATGTCAGAGAACCTATTCGGAAGCGATCTGCACCACCAGTTTAAAGGGGAGATGGACATGATAGACTCGGACTGGAACATACCGCCGGAGTACCCAGACCTGACAGGCTACAAAGAAGTTGCTGTTGATCTGGAAACCAAGGACCCGAACATCAAGACGCTTGGCCCAGGCTGGTCTAGGAAAGACGGGCACATCATCGGGATCGCTGTCGCAGCGGGAGAGTACAAGGGCTACTTCCCTATCCGCCACGAGAACGGGCACAACCTTGATCCAAGGATCACGTTGAAGTGGCTGAAGAAGCAGATGGCTGTCCCTGAGATGGATGTAATAATGCATAACGCAACCTACGATGCGGGTTGGATGCGGGCCGAGGGCGTCGAGATCAAGGGTCGGATGATCGACACCATGATTACAGGCGCTCTGGTTGACGAGAACCGCTGGTCCTTTGGCCTTGATGCGATGGCTCGGGACTATGCTGGGATACGCAAAGACGAGAAGATGTTGAAGGCTGCGGCTGCGGCGTGGGGCATCGATCCCAAGGCAGAGATGTGGCAGTTACCCCCGATGTATGTTGGGGCCTACGCCGAACGCGATGCTGTGGCGACACTGAAACTCTGGCAGGCCCTGAAGATCCAATTGGATGAGCAGAAGCTGTGGGACATCTGGAACACTGAGACCAAACTAATCCCTTGCTTGCTGGACATGCGGAGCAAAGGGGTGCGCGTTGATCTGGACAAGGCTGATCGCAACAAGAAGTTAATCCGCAACAAGTCTAAAGAAATGCGGCGTCAGATCGAGAAGGAAGCTGGGCTTGAGGTAGACATCTGGGCGTCTGCATCCATCGCTAAGATGTTTGACAAGCTCGGGCTTGAGTACCCAAGGACCGAGAGGGGTGCGCCCTCGTTCAACAAAGCGTATCTAAACAACCACCCGTCTGAGATATGCCAGAAGCTGGTTAAGCTGCGGGAGTTCGACAAAGCCGACAGCACGTTTATCGACAGCATCCTGCGGCACGAGCACCACGGGCGCATCCACACGGAGCTCCACTCCACTCGGAGGGACGAGGGCGGCACGGTCACGGGCAGATTCTCCTCCTCAAACCCCAATCTCCAGCAGATTCCGGCGCGGGACAAGGACATCAAGAAACTAATCCGCGGTCTGTTTATCCCAGAAGAGGGGTACAAGTGGGGGTCGTTCGATTATTCTAGCCAAGAACCAAGATTGCTCGTACACTTCGCCGCCAGCGTTGGGGAGATCCAAGGGCAGGACCTGCTCGCGGACATTGTCCACCAGTACAACACCGCTGATGTAGACCTCCACCAGATTGTCGCTGACCTAGCTGGGATCAAGCGCAAGGAAGCGAAGGCCGTGAACCTCGGGATTATGTACGGGATGGGTGTGGCAAAGCTAGCCGATCAACTGGGCGTCGATCCAGATGAGGCGAAGGGATTGCTGCAGCAGCACCGCGAGATGGTGCCGTTTGTTAAGGCACTGGCTGAGATGGCTTCTCGTAGGGCCGCAAACTCAGGGCAAATCCGGACGGTGTTAGGTCGTCTGTGCCGCTTCCACCTTTGGGAGCCCACTACGTTCGGGGCAGGCAAACCTTTGCCCCACGAGGAGGCGTTGAAGGAATACGGGGGAGTCAACGGCATGGGTATCCGCCGCGCCTTCACATACAAAGCACTCAACCGTTTGATCCAAGGATCGGCGGCGGACCAAACCAAGAAGGCTATGCTCGATTGTTACAGTGAGGGATATACTCCTATGCTAACGGTACATGACGAGCTATGCTTTAACATAGATAGCCCAGAGCAGACTGCCAGGATCAAGGAGATCATGGAGAACGGAGTCCAGCTAAAGGTTCCATCTAAAATTGACGTTGATATTCAAGATGATTGGGGAGAAATCGAATGACACATATAGAAGACCTGCAAGCACTAGGCTTCCGTCAAATGCACAAGGTACAGATCGATGCGCTACTTGACCTGATTGCCGTAACCCTAAACCTAGCAGCCCTGACCAATGATCCAGATGTTATCGACGAGACCGAGGCCACCTGTGACGAACTGGTTCGTCTGTTTGGCGGCAACGGCGTCGAGTTATCTATCAATGTTCACTGACGTGGCTGGTTAGCTCGGTCTATAATATCTTGGTTCTTCGGGTCACCTAAGAGACCTGGGGCCAAGGTCCGAGCACGTTGCAACAAGTTCCCTGCGCCACCGCTGACCGCGTCTACCGCTCCGCTGACCGTGGACGTAGCTGTGTCAACGAAAGACGGAGTGGGTTGCGGGGCAGGCGCTTGCGGCGGAACAAAGGCGGACTCTGCAGGGACAGGGATAAACTCAGCCTCTCCAGTAGGAACAATCTCTGTGCGCATTAACGAACGGCGGATGTCGTTGATCTCCTGCTTTGGAAGACGCTGCAGAAGACGCGCCTCTTCTTTCTGATTAACCTCTTGGCGAACTTCACGGATCAAGGCACGGCTCATCTTAATTGGGACGTAACGGTTCTTGATTATGTTCGCGATTTCCGTGTTAGACACCCCGGAGTTATCAAACGCTTTGTATATTTCCCGACGGCTCATGCCTGCAGCCATGGCTGTGTCTATCTTTGCTTTTAACGCAGCCTGTTGACGACGACGAGCATCGTTTGCTTTGACGTAGGCGTTGATTACATCTTCTTTTGTGGCATCATTGTCATCAGCAACCTTTGTGAAGATCGATACCGCACTGGATCTAAGGCCAGAATATTCAGACCCCGCATAGCTAAGACTGCGAGGTATGTTGAGCTTCAATGCCCGAAGACCAGTAAGCATAGTTCCCGCTTCTTCAAACGGTGTGTACTCGTCCCCTTGTTTGGACGGCGTTCCTGTAAGCGCACGAAGCGAACGGCCCTGAACAAACTCGCCGCCCTTAACTGTTGTGACTTGGTCCACGATGCCTGGGAGAAACGCACCAACGACATGGGTCAACGACTTGGACAACCTGTCTCCCAAAGGCTCGGCGGGTTCATATATTTCCGCACCTGTTTGGGTTTTCCCTTGGCGTGTAGTAACGTCAATGATTCGTTCCGCAGCCATGGCCTCTGAGGCGAAGGGTTCCGCAAACTTCTTGAATCCTTCCCACGATGCCATGCTAACTTGCTCTGCAAACCCTGCGTCAACAGAACCTTTGGCAAAGTACTCTTGCATGGCGGCGCGGGCGGGAGTGAGCATGAAC
>Ga0222634_1000140_pt1 | contig 42604 bp, 44 predicted proteins | sample AntAcemetageno50_FD_179807 | JGI IMG/M metagenome (GOLD analysis project Ga0222634, IMG submission 179807) | Saline water microbial communities from Ace Lake, Antarctica - #50 | ecosystem: Environmental > Aquatic > Non-marine Saline and Alkaline > Saline | place: Antarctica: Ace Lake | collected... | reverse complement strand
TTTCTTGCGAGGAAGGGAAAGTGATGGCGGTGCCTCCTTCTTTACCAGCATACGCAGTAGCGTCGAACGCAGTGATGATCGTGCGATCAATCGAGCGGTTCAAGGCTGCAATAGCATTGCGGGTGTAAGACGAAGTAGGATCAGCCAACATGCGTAGGCGATCGCGTTTGTCAATCAGGTCTGCCCAGTATTTGGGTTTCGTCTGATTACGGCGACGCGAGTGAGGCGTATCCGTGTATTGAGTATCTGCATGACGAGCAGGAACATCTAGAGCTTCAGTAGCCTCAATCCGATCGTAGTAGTCGTATTCACCGTTTTGAGACTCAGAGAGCACCGTAGGGCGCAACCGAGAGTTCATTTGCTGAAATTGAACTTCAATGTTAGATCGGTATTGATTAACTAGAGCGGTGTCGATTTGTTGTGACATAGCTGAAATAATTAAAAAGTTACCTAACAATTCGGTTGAGTTGCCCTTTCGGACTCTTCCTGCGAACCCTGTCGCTAACAGCCAGCGTTGCTGGTTTCAGACGAACCACAAGTGGTCTCCCGTCTTAAATGAGAACTGCCACAGTTTCCTGTGACAGTCAAGATTAATGTTAAACTTTTTACTTAGAAAAAGCCGTGTGTAAGTTGGTCCATCGCTCCAGAGCTGAAGAGTGTCCCACAGCTTGTCGGTTGGTGAGATTAGCCATAAAATCAGAATCACCTTTCAGTTGCTTGATTTCAGCTTGTGCTCTCGTCTTATCTGTGACGAACTCTCCAAGACCAGAGCCTTCATTTTTATCTTCCATCATAGCAGCACCCACAGCAGCAAAGAGTTTGATCAGTTTAGGATCGTTCCCTAAACCTGACTCGGTCATATACTTCTGAACTTCTGGACCTCCAAACTTAGCTACTACAGCACTAGCAGTGTTGAAGTTTCCTTTAGTAGCGTCACCCCATTCAGTTTTGAGAGCGTTGAGTTGGGTTTCTGATTCTAGTGCAGTAGCTTGAGCCATTGCAGTCTGCTCAGCATGAGTAGTGGTTAGGAACTCATTGAGGACTGTGTCAAAAGCTCCTTGAGAAATTCCTGCTTTATGGAAGATTTCTTTCCACTTACCCATCTTGGCCTCATCGAGCTTAACATCTTTGAGTGCTTCTGGAACGGTGAGAGCGTAGTCCCCAGCGACTTTAGGTCGACCTGCGGCTTCATAGAAAGCATCCCAGACTTCTGGAGCTGAATCCTTTCCTGGCTTCGCAATTTTGTCAGCCCCAATCATCTTCTGTGAACTGATCATGGTCTTGATGACAGATGCGAACCCATCCTTTCCTGGCTTGTAGTCCTTTAACGAAGGATCTCCTTTCAGATCATCAGGAAGAGCGTCTCTCCAATTGTCTGGTATGGTTGGTGGTGTTCCTGAACTTGCGGCTGCTCCGTTTCCGAGAACCGATCCTGAACCACCCGAGCTACCGTCACCTTCAGGTGCGAAGAGACGACTTGGGATTTTGAGTATATGCATATTTTAACCTTCTTTGTATTGCTGTTCTATTTCTTCTACAAGAACCTGTGGGTCTCGATTGAGAATAAAGTGTATGTTATACACCATAAATTGCTTACCTTCTTGAACAAGAAGAGCTTGTGCCTCTGTGGTGCATTGCTTTTTGGGAATGCCTGCTGTCTTCATCATGTGCTGTAACACAATCTTACCCTCTGGGCTTTCAAACACTTTCTTATAGGCATCACGCAAGATCAGTTTCTGGCTGATAAGGTCATGTAGATCTTTCATCATAGGTATCATAAGCCAATATTAACCCCTTTCTCTTTGGCAGTAGCAACATCTTTCATTGCTGATGCTAAAGGCTGAGCAGCTGTTGCTGCTTGCTGAAGCTGTTGCTGCTCAGCTCTTGCTGCTCGAATCTTTGCTACAACTTCAGGTGTTCGAATAGCTCTACGTGGAGCCTCGTCATGAAGAGCAAGCTCTTGGACGATCACATCTATATCTACACTGTCTATTGCAGTTGGGTCAATTGAGAGAATTGGAGCCACGTCCTGCATAAAGCGTCTCAGTCCCATGGACTTAGAAGACAGTTGTGCCTTGGCTGCGGGCGAAGTATAATAGATGTTAAGGTTTCTGCCTTGGAGAGAAGGAGGTGCTGGGGGTAGGTGCCCGTGCTCTCTGAGAAGACCAAAAGCTCTAACAACGATTGGACCCAGAAACTCTGTCTGTAAGCGTCCTAAAATTGGAGCCATAAGCTGAAGCATCTCGTTTCGATCATCCTGGATTTCCAGAGCTGTCTGACGTTCTTTCTTCTTGTCTCGAACGATCCAATCAGCGTAGAAGCATCGCATAATGTGATCCCTCTTTTGATTCATCTTCTCCTCACCAATGTCGAATCTTCCCTTGTGTTCGAGAGGCTTGAGCATGTTATTATCCGCCACACCATTCTCAAAGAAGATAAGTGAGGACGGCGCCGTCCTAATAGGCATCATAAACCCATCGGAAGGAACAAGAAGAGGAGGATCAACTGCTTTCTGAGCACTCTTAATCTGAGTCTTCTCCATCTGATTAATAAGACGAATGTCCGGTAGGCAGGTCATTCCTGGAGAACGTCCATATACTTCTCCGGCTTTCTTCTTCCAGCGAGCAATATGGTAAGGAAAGGTATCAAACCCATCTCTGCGGAAAATACCTTCAGCTTCCTCACAGAACCAGACAGAAGCAAACTTTTTATTCTGCTTGTTCTGCTTAAAGATGTTTCGATCCTTTCTTGGGAATACTACATGAATCACGGTCCACATCTTCTCTTCGTTCTTTTCAGCAAAGATCTTAGGAGTGATCATATCGCTTTCTTTAGTGAAGTGCTGCTTAACCTGACGAGTGTTCCATATAACCTGACGAAACACTGTATCAATGTCCCCGTTGTGATTTTCTTTCATCCACAGATCAGACAAAGGAATAGCCTTAAAGGTTAGCGATTGTGTCTCATTGTCGTACTCCTGAAGAAGAGGAGTGGTGCCAATGCTTCCCAAATCTTGATAGTTTTCATGGATGGAAGGGTCAAACTTAGTTATCGGGCGGGCGAACTGTTTCACCATTGCATCAGCAACATCCTCTGCCCATTGAAGACCTTCATAATCTTCCTCTAAGTTGTAGTTGTCAACCCCAATACCAAACCATCTCTGGACTGGACTTGTAAGGAAAGTATGTAGGCCTCCTGCCAGTTGTTCACAGGCCCAAGGTGCTGTGCCTTCCATAATCTGCTCATGGTTTGTTGAACCTTTTGATGCAGTCCGATTAAAGTCTGAAGCATCAGGGTGGATAAGATCACGAAGCTCTTGCCACTGAGCTTCCCATGGGTGTCGTGCTGAAGCAGCCTTCTTAAACTCCGAGCACAGTGTTTTAAATTCTTCTTTCATTGTCCAAGAATGGATTTAGTGGGGGCATTGTTGTTGTTGCTTAATGCTCCTCCCAGAATGGTGTCCGACAGACCAATTCGTCTCCGTTGCCGATGAGCCAAAGCCGAAGCAATAGTAGCTACTTCTTTGGTTGGTGCCGAAGGCAAAGGCGCAGGAGCTTTAGCAGCAGTTAAAGGTTGACTGCTTCCTCCCCCGCCGCCGAAAGAACACACAAGGTGCCGTGCACACAAAAAGTCTAAAATGTTCATACTGGGTATAGTTTTTGTAATCGTTTAATTGGTATCTTTACCAGTTTTTTCTGTCCTCTCTGAAGCCTGTATAGATATATGTAGGATTTTTCAGTTGGCATCAACCTTAAAAATAAAGGAACACAACCTTTACCTATTGCAAAAGCTACAAACCATCCATCCTCCTCTTCCTCTCCCATTATGAGGAAGTCTTGACCTTGAAAGATATACCCATGTAGTTGGTAGTAAGCATAATCCTTATCAAAATCAAGCTGATGCTTTTCATACATCTCTCTAGCTTGTACCCACACACTCATGCTCTTAAAACGTCGTATTCACTTTCAGCTGATTGAGGCAAATTCTTCTTTCTACGATGAGTTTCCTTTACTGACAGAGCAAGCATTCTAAAACCGTCAGCTGGATGAGAAGCCCAATTGTGATGTGGGGTGTTCTTAAAAACCTTATTCATGTCGTCCCATTCCTTATGGTATTCTTTAAGACCCATAACCCCCGGCTCAGTCTTCTCTTCGTCAAACCAGCACCGCGGCAAAATAGCTCTTACTGCTTCAATACCATCTTCAACTGACTGACGGTTCACAATCCTAAAGGTGATACCCAAGGATCTAGCTACTTCCCATCTGGACTTGCCTGTGCCTAACTCCCTCACTTTTATGTCGTGTGGAGCATAGTGATTCCCATACACATAAGGCTTCTCTTTCATGAACTTGATGTAATACGGCAGTCCCTCTCCGCTACACTCATAATAGTCAATCAGTCGTATCTCGTCGTTTAACTGTTGGTAGAACCAGATTACCATACTGTCGCCGATACCTAAATCCCATGCAGTGTGAACAGGTAAGGCAGACTCCCAAGGAACACGAGTTATCTGGCCAAGCTTCTCAATCGTCTGAATCTGCTTGCCGTAATACGCTCCTACAATAGGAGCTTCAAAGGAGCAGTAATACTCCTGTTGAATCATCTCCTCTGGCATACCGTCATCTCTATCCTCTTGAATAGCTTCTAGTGAAATAGCCTTGGTGTCATCTACTGTTAAAACCTGACTAAACCACTTTGGGTCTTTCTGAGCTTTCTCCATGGTCTTCTTCCCGTGGTTGTTTCCACGAGGCGTGTAGATGAACAGCTCCCATCCTTCATTCTCTGCCAAGATTGGTCTCAACAAGTTCCGCAGTGAAGGGTTCATAATAGACCACTCTGAGTAAACGATACCAATAGGGTTGGCTCCCACCAATGAGTCTGGTTTGTCCGCTCCAATAATCTGGTAAATTGAGCCGTTCTTCAGTGTAATCTTCATCTCCGTGTTGTTCACCGAAGCAACCAGTTGCTTAGGGAACGCCGCGCGAAATGGAATGCCATCTTTCGTCTTCCCGTCCCACGCAATTTTCTTACCCTGCGCATACGTGGGAAACAGGTGCCAGTAAGTCCCTATCCTCTCATGCGCTTTTGTACAGATAAGGTGAACAGCGTTCAAATCCTTTCCTGCTCGACGGTGCCATACACACGCTGCTCTGCGCCCGCCTGCCTGAAGATACTGCCATAATGGTACCTGATACCAACGAGGAGTGTAATTGAGAGGTAAGGTTATTTCCATCTCAGATTTTGGTTAAGGTTACACCGGATACCTGTTTCACGATTTTTTCAACCTTCTTTTCGATTTTGGCGTGTGGGGAACCTTTAGCCTCGAACTTGTTGATCGTGATGTGGAAAGAGTTGTTTCCTTTAGCAGAGCCTTCTGGATCAATACCTTTTTGCTTGGAGTCCATATAAGCCCCGATTTCACAGGCGATCTTAATACGTTCTCCGACAGATGCGGTAGGTATCTCCATTATCCTTCCCTTGATTTCTACTTCCGTTGTCTCCTGTGCCAGCTTTATCAGCTCTGCAAACGGGTTATAATCAAGCTCTTTACATGCTTGTTGACACAGAGTAAGCTTTCGCTCTACTTCTGTGATTGCTCCTCTCCTGGTTCTTTTTCCAACTGTTCCTAATGGCATGGTTGTAATGTTGTGGAGGTGTTGGTTGTTGTGTCAAGTTGTTTGTGTCGTGAATGTGAAGTGTTGGCTCGTGATCCACAATGTGGAGGACGTTAGATTATTGCTAGCGGGACTCAAGACTTCCCCATTGCCCCCCCTCGAATCGACCATGCTCCACGTATTCACACACTGGATACACGTATTCACACACTGGATACATGTGACCGGACGTGGGTCATACATACACGTATGATGCGTATCCACACACTGGATACATCGACCGGTATCCACACACTGGATACGGTATCCACACACTGGATACGGATTAGCCTGCATTGGGCGTATCCACACACCGGATACCAGTCACGTAAGTCGTTGGCCTGAGTGCTAGTAACGAATAATACTTGACACGTGACTGAATCGGTATATGGTTGTGGCCATGGATCATGGCACTACCGATTACTTCACCAATCCTGGTGACTCCGGCACGTGACGAGACCCTATCATACAATGATTGACATCAATAAATTAAGTAAAGCACAACTAAAAAACCTCAATGCCCAAATCACGGCACTCGCGGCCGACCGGAAACAGGACCGTGCCGTCTGGACGTCAACAGTAAAAGACATGCTTCTGGAGAAAGACGAATCCGGTTCCCACGTTCACACCACCGTGGATATTTGGGGCGTCTTGTTCAAAGACGGCGTGGAAACGCTGAACCCCGTCGACGTTCCTCCCGGAAAACAGCGCGATAGCGTTCTGAAAAAAATACAGGCGTATAAGCAGTCCCTGTCTAAGGCCACAAACAAGGAAGGCGTCTTGCTTCACCCTGAAGGGTCGCTGGGGTATAAGGCTACGGAGTCTAGCCTGACTCCGCGTTCCTACTCGCCTGAGAAGGTGGCGGAGTGGTTCAAGAATGCTGAAAACGTCGCTGGTCTCAGCAGTGAGCAAAAAAAGGCGATTCTCGCTAGCCTGAAGGGTGTGAAGGGTGTGAAGGGTGTGAAGGGTGCTCGCTGAGAACCAGGATGTAATCGTTCCGAATCCTGCCCTGATCCTACCGTGGATCAGGGCTTTTTCATGCCCACACGCTACGGATTGCGGTTCGCGGGCTGAAACCGGCCAAAAACGGGCGATTTAAACGGCCAAGGCGGGGTGATCGCCGTCGGGTTGATGGTTGGGCCTAGGTCGAAAAATCGTCTGAATCTAGGGATTTGGTTCCGAAAGGACCAGTAAACTGGAGCGACGCCATTTATGGGCATATTCGTGGGTGATGATACGTGAACCGGGTTAATAGGGTGCTAAGGCCGAGTGACGGAATGACCGTGAATCCGATTAGCTTGGCGCGTGACACAGGGAAGGCGTGCTCAATGCCACTCAGACCGTAACATGGTGAGGCTGTTACTACGGAATTATCCAGTAACAAGGTTAAAGCTGTCACGCCGATATTTTATTAAATTAACCTTAAAGGTGGCAATTGACTCGCAATTGATTTTAACTCTTTATTCCCCAACGACTTATGTAAGTTGAACACATGAACGTGTAAACCATCAATTTATTTTAACTCTTTGTCTTGCTAGGTCTTATGTAAGATTTTGCCACGTCCGTCAATTGACTTCAACTCTTTCACTGTCAACGACTTGCGTGAGATTTGCCTTTTTAAACGATAATAAATTGCTTTTTGGGCAAAATAAAACTTTTTTACGCACTTCAAAAGTTGGAGAAAAAAGCAATTGAAGTTTTGGTATAGTCACCTTAAAACTAAGCGTTTAAATACGTAAACCTTTGCACTGCAGGCATTTGCGCCGGACCACCGCAAATCTCGATCTTACCTAAGTTATTGGTTATCAAACAGTTAAAATGCAAGCCCTAGGATTTGCACAACTCACTGGTTAGCAAACAGATAAAGAAAATCCAAACACGCACCGCGATCCTACGTATCTCGTTGATAACCAAAGAGTTAAAATAAATGGTGAATCAATTGGACCAAAGTGAAAATTCAATGAGAATTGGCGGACAAAATAGTATGCGTCACGTATTTTAGGCCCAATTTCACAAACTGTTGGTGCCCTTACATTTAAAATTTGGTTCATACGCATCTCCTAGGTATCCAAACACTTGCAACGCCACGGACCATGAGCCTACCATGATTCATCCGTAAAACATGTAACCTATCCCTATTGCTTCAGACCTTCCACACCGGTTGTGAATAGATTTATTTATAGTGTTACGTGCGTTTTGACGCTTTTTGACATTGACTTGACCTAGGTTCATAGTCCATAATTTTCGTCTAGGATCAGGAACCACTCTGGTATCCTACCTACAACCCTCAGTAATTACTACAATGGCAAAGTCTACCAAGACCCGCGCACGGAAGACACCTTCCAAAACCGCAAAAGCAACACCGGTATCCACAGCACCGGATACCACAGCACCGGTTTCCGATGATGCTCCTGCTCAAGAGTCCACCTCCAAACCCTCCTCCAAACCCTCCTCCAAACCCTCCTCCAAACCCTCCTCCAAACCCTCCTCCAAACCCTCCACGAAGCCACAGGCACCAGTCATTGATTTGGCTAACCTGTCCGCTTCTCAACTCAAGGAATTGCGTGAGCAATTGAAGGAGAAATCCAAAGAATCCGTTTCGGTGCGCAAGGAGCGTTTCGAGATTATCGACACCATGCTTCAAGACAAGGATGAGGACGAAACATTCAGCCATACCACTCGTGATATTGCTGACGCTCTCAATAAGGCCAACCTTGCTGATACCAGCAAGGGTGAAGACTGGTACAAGGAGGAAATAAAGAAGATTCAGGCCAGGAAGCAGTTTCTGGAAAAGAAGACCGATGAGAAAGCTGAACTGGTTCACGAAAAGGGAACATTCGGCTATAAGCGCACCGCTACCGGTGGAGGAGGCAAGGGTCTCTCTGCCAGTAAGGTGAAACTTGAAACCATCGTGGCCTTCTTCGAGGCTGGCCGTGGCTCGGAACTCACCGGTGCTCAGGTTGCAATCATCACCGCAAAACTAGAAGACCTCTAGTTTCTATAACACACCCCGAGGAATTAGCACCTTGGGGTGTTTTTGAGACTTCTTAATTTATAAATCGTTTAAAACACCCATCATGCACACATATTCCATGCTTGTTACATTCAAGCACAAACAAGACGGCACACGAGAGCACATCGTAGTACTCAGTGTTTACGTAGACTCAGGTGAGAGCAGGTCTGCTGCTTTCGACTATCTGACCAACAGAGCAGACCACTATCTGAAAAACGGCCTATCACCCGCTTGGTTCCAATCTAGCGGATACCTCGTCGATGACACCCGTCACTTCTTTACTACCTCCTTATCCCTAAATCCCTAAATCCCTAAATCATGAAAAACACACGCACCCTCCCCTCCACCCCGCTCAGAAACGTTTCGGCTAATGGACTCCACTCGACAGTGGCGTCGATTGGTTACGCAGTGACCTTGCCCCGCCCGGCCGATGTGGTCATCGGGGATTGGTCCCCTGACTCGGAAGAAAAGGCCGAAAGGCTTGGGTTAAGCTGGGGGGTGGTTTGTCGCCTCCCCGGCGAATCCGGCTGCGACGAACTGTATGTCCGTGGACCCGCGGCCACGGGGTTCTTCCAGCGCCAATGAAGATTCACCCCTCCCTCGCTATCATGAAAAGCACACGCAAAAAGGGCCGTTTGGCCCAATTGAATAAAAGCAACCATCGCGCCACGAAAAATTCGTCGGAGCGGTATCAATATATGATCAACGCCGACGCCGATTCGAAAATTAGCAGAACTCAGTCTGGCGTCAACGCAACCATCGACGTGATAAGGAGGCAACAATGATATACACCCTAATTGTCACCTTTGCCAACAACAGCAACAAAAATAGCAGAACTCAGGTCACGGCCTACACAGTGCTGGAGGAGACTCCAGAATTGGCCTATGAGAATGTTACTATTCGTGCAGAAAAAGAGTGTAACCTCCTGACCGAGGCTTCTCAGAGTGTTAACATGGAAGAGTATTGGTACATTAGGGAGCAATACATTGCAGACAACGCACAGGTTATTCTCACTACCTGATCAGCACCGAGCCTATCTTCGGGTAGGCTCCATGCTGCTTAATTCTGAGCAGTTAACAAGACCAATAAAATGTACAATACAAAATATTCTGAATACCTCAGATCCCACGTAGAAATAATGGAAATACCCTTCTGCCTGCCAATGGAGTATAAGATTGACGATCAGAAACTTCACAGTGCTGGAGCCCATTACTCAGTTGAAAATATTCCAGGAGGTTACACCCTCGTGTGTATCAAACACAAGGCGTTAGGAATTGGTCTAGACCACCTCATTAGAAGAGACTCGCGAGTATTAGACATGGTTATGGATATGCTTGATTCTGGCACATGGGAGGATCGCCTCCTAACAGCGCAAAAACTGCAGGAAAAGAAGGATTCACAATGAGCCAAGCAACCCGAGTTATGTTGGACTTTATTGGAGAAGATGCCGATATGGTTCAGAAAGCCGCCGAATATATGGCGGATATTATCGCTGATGTCCTAGCCGATGAAGGCGTCAATACGGATGAAGATAACTATGCTTTTCGAGGTGTGCGCACTACCATCCCTTTGGTTGTACCAGACATCGAAGACCCTCTTGTCTCACTTTACCCTCAACCTGAAACACACAATGATAAAGATTAAAAGATTCAATGTCCAGTTACTCATACTGGACCCGTCGTCTAAGAAGAACAAGTCTATCCAACTGTTCAACATGGAGTATCAGAAGGGTGTCTTGCTTAGGACCGCCTACCGAGACGCCATCTTAAAATTGCACAAGGAGCAGATGTTCATGGATGAAGACAGCCTCTGCGTGGGTCTAGGTTACAGCCTGATCATTACACCGCTTGAGTTGTTAGACAGTGAGACCCTCAAGGAGCAATCCAAGAAGAAGGAAGCTGCAACCTACGGTAAAAGTAAGAAGCCTTCTAAGGCGGAGGTTGCGAAATTCAAGGCACGCTTAGAAGGTGATGCAGACATGGGGAAGGAGGATATGGGAGACGATGACGATGATGACGAAGTCTGAGTGCTTGTTACATCTATTTAAACTTACCACACACTTCAAGTTCACGGCACACCCCCAGATGGTGTGCCGTTTTGTGTTGGAAAGTTTAAAGGTAGATGAACGTATTGACGCATCTGTGTATGCCGAGGTAGATGAAGTTGTTAAAACTAACAGTCTGCTGGAGCACGACAAGATATGGTTTCATTACTTAGCTCAGATTGAAGCTCTGCGCAAGGCTAATGAACCGAAAGAGGCTCCTAAACAAACCAAGATTCACGTATCTATACGACCACGCCCGCGTCGATACTGAATAAACGTAAACACTATGTTCCTTCCAATTTGAGCTTGACGGAAGCTATATGCATTTGTTAAAATTCTTATAGTGATCACAGCTAAGAATCAACCCGTCCAAGCCTTTTCTATGAGGTGGTCTCAGGTGAATAGAGCCATATGGGTTCCTATAAAGGAGCCCACAGTGCGCTTGCCTGAGACTTCCTTTGTGAAGATATTTGAACTGGTCAAGCAACACGGTCCACTGAACAGATACGAACTAGCTCTCCTGTGCCGGTCTATCGAGACCGTTCAAGACATTCAACTACTTTTAACTAGAGCGAGAAGGCTACTGGAACAGCAAGGTTCCCTTGAGATCATTTTTGCTAAAGACTTTTGCATTAGATACCCACAAGTAGGTCCGGGAATCACTTTCCATCCAGCCGGTGGCTACACCGTCAAGGATGAATTCGGCAACAACAACGGAAATTGGAGAACCTCAGACGAGGCATTCATAGCACATGAAAAATATTATAGACATATTCCACTACCGCAGGAACAGGAAATCGATAAGGTGGATTTTCTGGACCAAGAACTTATTGATCATCCCTTTTATTCTAGCACAAAGGACGATCAATTGGAGGAACTACCTAATACCTTCTTTACTCCTCCTAAGCTTTGAACTGGCTCTTATAACTTTTATTATCAATGGCTTCTTCAACTAAACCTAAATGTGTCAAAACCAAAGGGCAATTACGGCGCATAGAGAGGGCAAAAAGTCATGAATTTAAAAAAGATAACCCAGATTACTGCACTTCATGTGGAGGGACCATGAGCTGGTGCGAAGGTTGCCGTATGTGGTCTGCCTATTGCTGCGAAACATACGGCACCTGTATGTGCTCTTAACTTTAAGGATCAGTAGCTCAGTGGTAGAGCGTTTCGTCGAAGGTTCGAGTCCTTCCTGATCCAACTTAATTCAAACAATGAATACCAACAACAAAACATCCAACCTTATCGCACAGCTTGTCAAGGAAACCAAAGGCTGTAAGCGTCATGCAAAGTTTCGCCCAATGCTTGCTGCTCTTTGTCGTAACATCAATGACCTGCATTATCCAGTTCTTGTCACCCCTAAAATTGATGGAATCCGATGCGTCACACTTGAGCGAGAAGTCATCATTCCTAATGATGATGGCGTTGATGTGCTTACACGCTCGTTGAAGAATGTGCCTAACAAGTTCATTAGGCAAACGCTCTCGTCCTATGGCCTGCCTAACCTTGATGGTGAGCTGGTAGTGGGTGAAAACTTCCAGATGTCAAGTTCGGGAATCATGTCAGAAAACGGCCAACCCAACTTTACTTACTGGATATTTGACCTTATTATGCCTCACCTAGAGTATATAGAACGGATGCACCAGATGATTGAGATGGGTATCCAGAACCTACCACACATTAAGATTTTAACACCTACCGTAATAGACAACCCCGCTCAACTTCTAGCCTATGAGCGGGCTATGCTGGAACTGAAGTTCGAAGGAGTCATGATCCGTAGCATGACCGGACCGTACAAGTTCGGCAGGTCTACAGAGAAGCAGGCTTGGTTACTCAAATTGAAAAGGTTTAAAGATGACGAAGCAATTATCATTGGATGCGAAGAGCTACATAGAAATCATAATGAGGGCACCATCAACCCTCTTGGTCTTTCAGAGCGATCAGACCATCAGGAAAACAAAGTCGCAGGAAATATCCTTGGAGCTTTTCGTGTGCGCAATCGTGATGGGGTCGAATTTAACGTCGGCACGGGTTTCAATGATCTTCAAAGAGCGGCATATTGGAGTGACCGTGGATCTATGTTGGGACGTTGGGTTAAATACAAGTTCCAGAATTTTGGAATTAAAACAGCACCTCGTCACCCAGTTTTTATCGGCATTCGAGATGTTCGAGATAGCGATGATGCCACGATTGGGTCTAGTGAAGGACAGCTTTTCTAGGAACTAAAATTTAGCGTGGGTGGCGACTCCACTTACGCTCGACTGACTCACGTTACGAGTCACCAATTTTTAGCAACCCCAACCAAATAACATTATCAAAATGGAACCAAGACACCTAGGAGACGGAGCATACGTAAGCGAAGGTGCTTACAAGAACTCGATAGCTATTACAGCTAATCACCACGACCCTGATCGAGCAACTGATACAGTTTTTCTCGATCCTGAAGCAATCAAATCATTATTGCGTTGGCTCGAACAACGCGACGAAAGGAACAGTTAACATGCCCATCAAGACCACCAACCTACTCCAGCCTTATGGAGTCATATTTGACATCATGTCAGACTCACCCGACTTGCGCCAAGCGTCACGTTGTGCCATGCGAACTTACTCTAAGCACCTTGAAAACAAGCAACAGGCTAAGATCATCTTTGAAAACATAGCCCTGCTAGACAAGCAGGACATTGACGACAGAATGCGAGGAGCTGAAGAGCGTCGTCGTCTGCTGTTCGTCAAGACTAAAGAGGCTATCTTGTTCATGCTAGACATAGCAGACTTGACTTTCAATGATCTCTACTGCACCATCCACAGAATGTCAGGCTTTGGTAGTGTAGATCGTCAATATATGCAGGTGACTCTGCATGGTCTGTTCGAGGATAATGTGATCCACTTCGACAAAGAAGAAGAGTGCTGGAAGCTTAACGAAGGAGTCACTGTAAAATGAAACCACGACTCACAATACTGCTAGATCTCGATGGAGTCTTAGCAAATTTTCACCAAGGAGTATGTGACCTGTTTGGGGTAGACCTCGACAAGTCTACCCTGCCACTTCCATGGCCTTACGCTATTCAGGATAATATTGCTGATGTGCTAGGCAAAAAGGTGACATCAGAAGAGCTCTGGAACGCTATTAACCTTAATGCAAAGACAGCAGGTTTTTGGGCAAACCTTGAGCCTTACGATTACCACTACAAGTTGATCCAGATGATAAACAGTTTTGGTTTACGGTATCGAGTGGATGTTATTATTTCCACAAGTCCGGGATACTACCACGCTGCGCATTCGCAGAAAGTGCAGTGGGTGGAAAAGAATACACCCTACCATCCCAGAATGATAATGATAGGATCACACAAACACCTCATGGCAAAGCCTGAGACGTTCCTTATTGATGACTGTGATCACAACGTTGATAAGTTCAGAGAAAATGACGGCAACGCTTTTCTCTGGCCACAACGTTGGAACAAAGCAGCCAGCAAGTCTTTAGGAGAAACAGGTCATCTGATTGCTATTGCGGATCTCAATGCCGCTCTTATCAGATGGGCCTTGCCTTTCATTAAACCACAACCGCAACACGCACAACACGCACAATAATATGAGCCGTAAAGCAATAATATCTAATAAAAAATTAAGCGAACACCTGACTCTCAGCCTTTGTCATCCAGATAGTGAATGCCGTACAGAAAACTGGTGGTTGTATGATAGTCGAGCTGGTATGAATCTTGGTATGCGTGAAGAAAGCAGTGAAGTTGCCTTAGTCGAGGCAACTAACTATTGGGCAGGTCGAGCATTGCGTGCTGAGAAAGCATATAACTATTGGGCAGGTCGAGCATTGCGTGCTGAGAAAGCATATAAAGACTTAAACGACACTGTAGTGTCCTTTATAAGTAAGCTCAATAAAGATTAACCCCTGAATAAAATGAACAACACACCAAATTATAATTTAGCAGTCAAGCTTCTGTCCCATACCGTAGGTATGTCATCCACTGGACTCACATCGCATATGATCGCCTTGTTGATTAAAACAGTCGAGGAGGTCACTCAGCAAGGACCGAACATAGCAGGAGATATTAAATCCTTCCATGAGAAGTTCAATCAAAGCTACAATGGACCAGTAAGAACTCTGGAGGGTCCGCTCGCTGATTTTAGGATTAAATTCCTGAAGGAAGAACTCAAGGAATTTATCTCGGCTACCAAGGCCGGAAACAAGACTGAGCAGATCGACGGCCTGATTGACCTTATTTACGTGGCCGTAGGAACTTTGTATCTTATGGGCGTAGACTTCAACGAGGCATGGGCAATTGTCCAATCTTCCAACATGAGCAAGACCCTTGTGCCTGCAGGACAAGGGAAGTTTGGCTACACCGTTAGCAAGGGTGCCAGCTACCACAAACCTAACTTCAACAACCTGTAAAAATGATAAAAGGTAAATTAATAATCCTCGAAGGCCCAGACTGTTCTGGAAAAACTACGCTTGCCAAGTGTTTCATGAAAGAAGGCTTCTGCTACTTCCATGGAACCCATTTAGGTTCTGCGGCCAATCCTACTGTCTACTACCGATACCATGAGGCTATGTTGAAGGACATCGAGATGAACCTCAATGCTGGTCATGATGTTGTAGTAGACAGACACTGGCCTTCCTATATGTGTTACAACTCCAATGGACACGAAGGCTTCTTTGAAATCTATGAAACAGGTTACGGTGAAAAGTTCATTGAGACCATCAACGAGATGAAAGGACTGTATGTCTTCTGTCTCACGAATGCTTGCTTAGAGCTTCAGAAGAAAGAGAAAGACCCAGACCACCCTTACGATGAAGAGTTTTTTAAGAAAGTGTATCAGAAATACACTGCGCTATATCTAGCCATGAAAAATCGCAATGATGTCTACCTCTACGATTTCACCATCATGAGAGTCAAGGGTAAGATTCACAATTTTGTAGATGGTCTACTAGGGGAGGACTCACAATGATCTTTTATTTGGACACCAACAAAGTTTGGAAAAGTCTTCTCCTCGAAGTAATGACCCGGGGTAACATCTCAAGCCCCAGAGGTAAGACAACTAAGGAAGTCTTGGGATTACAGACAAGGATAGACATGACCCATCCTGTTGTCACTGTTCGTCACCGCAAGCTGGGATACAAGTTCTTGTTTGCGGAAGCTCTCTGGATCATTAACGGAGACAACAGGCTTAGCACAATCAATCCTTACTCAAAGCATATTGCTAACTTCTCTGATGATGGGAAATACTTCAATGGAGCTTATGGCCCCAAAGTAGTAGACCAGTTACCTTATGTTATTAACCAGCTGTTTACAAAAGTTGACACGCGTCAAGCTGTAATGAACATCTGGAGGGAACGTCCCGGTTCCTCTAAAGACATTCCCTGCACTTTGAGCGCACAGTGGCTAATCAGGGAAGAAACGCTTCACTGTCTTCTCAACATGAGATCATCTGATGCATGGTTGGGATGGCCTTATGACATCTTCAACTTCAGCATGCTTTCTTGTTTTATCCTTCTCCATCTGCGCCAACAGTGGCTCATGCACCCTGATCCTCAGAGTTTAGAGACTAGTAATCCCTTCAATGTTGGATTAGGTAGTTTAACATTAACCGCTGGTTCTCAACATCTATATGAAGAAAATTATTATAAGGCTCAAGACTGCTATCGTGCTGGAAGCCCAAACACTTCGGGAGGCTCTTGGACTTACCCTAGCCTCAACCCTTCTCAGTATAATTCTCCTGAAGATTTTCTTGATCATCTGAAAGCACTCAGAGACAGAGACTTCAGTGGTAAGTGCCAGTTTATGTCAACCTTGGAGGAAGAACTAAATGGCTAGACTACCCGGATTATCAAAATCGAAGGCCATGGGCAAAGCTCTTCTGGTTGCCAGCGAGTCGCCTGACCCGTGGATGAAGGTGGGCTGTGTCGGTCTGTCCACAGACAGGAAGATTATAGCCTCTGGTTACAACTCTATCCTTGACACAAGACCAGAGAACCTAGGTTGGAAAGACCTAAAGGAGTTCATGGACAATAGAGACGAGCGTAGACCTTTCATGGTCCATGCCGAAGCTATGCTATGTTCTAAGATTGTCAGGGGTGAGGTTGACGATGTGGTTATCACTTTGTTGCCTTGTGTTCCCTGTGTGAAGCTTCTTGCTGCTCATGGCGTCAAAAGAATAATATACATGGAAGCCTACGAGAAAGACCATCAAACTTTTCAAGTCGCAACCTTCTTTGGCATTGAGATCATCAAATACACACCCCATAATGGCCAAGAAGAAGTTTAAAAATCCTGAAAACGGCTTGAACCTTTTGCTGTTTGAGCCGTCTTCTGCTTGGTCTCCACCTAGAGACTTCCCTGACTTGTCTGGTGCCAAGGCTATTGGCGTGGACCTAGAAACTAAAGACCCAAAACTTACTACCCACGGACCAGGAACTTTCAGAAAAGACGGTTATCCGGTTGGCATCGCGTTGTATGTTCCTCCAGCCAACAAAATTGCAATGTCCTCTGTTAGCGTTGTTGATAAAGGATGGAAAGGTTACTTTCCCATTGCGCATCAAGGTGGGGGCAACCTCAATAAGAAGGCCGTCATTGACTTCGCAAAAGACACCCTCGAAACCACTTCTGACAAAGTCGGATCAAATCTTATCTACGATGCGGAGTGGCTGAGATTTCTAGGTATTGATTTACAAGGAAAATGGCAGGACACTCAAATAGCAGAAGCCTTACTAGACGAAGAGGCTAGGAGCTTTGGGCTAGAAGCACTCAGCAGAAAATACCTAGGTATAGGTAAGAATGAGGAGATTTTGGAACTAGCTGCATCAGCCTATGGCTGTGACCCCAAGAAGGAGCTGTGGAAGCTACCTGCTTCACATGTTGGTCCTTATGCAGAGACTGATCCAGAGAACTCTTACAACGTCTTACAGGCACAGAAGTATTTGATTGACCAGCAAGGTTTAAACTCCGTATTTGACCTTGAGTCCGAGTTGTCTAAGCTTGTCATGGAGATGAGGTTTTTGGGCGTCAAGGTTGATGTAAACAGAGCAGAAGAGGAAAGTAAGAAGTGGGGCAAGGAGATAAAGCAACTAGAGCTTGAACTCTACAAGGAACATGGCTTTTGGGTAAACCCGAACTCCAATACACACCTTGTACAAATTTTTGATAAATGTAAGATTCAGTATGGGAGAACGGCAAGGGGTAATCCCTCCTTTGATAAGTTATTCTTTAAGCATGAAACTCATCCCACAGCCAAGAAAATATCCAAGATCAGGAGAATGGTTAAGCTCAAGAACGACTTCTGCGATAAACTTATTCTTGACTACTCGGTTAATGGTAGGATACATGCTACGTTTAACCAAATGCCGAGAGACAATGACGACGGGGAACGTGAAGGAGCTAGGTCGTGTAGATTTTCATGTACAAGACCTAACCTTCAGCAAGTTCCGTCTAGAGACCCAGTCATGGCTCCAATCATCCGTGGGTTCTTCGTGCCAGACCTTCCGTATTGGGCTAAGCTTGACTATTCACAGCAAGAACCAAGGATTATGGTCCACTATGCATATAAGTCTAAACTTGCTGGAGCAGAAAAAGCTAAATTGGCGTGGGAGCAGGATGCCTCAACCGACTACTACCTATTAGTAGCTAATGAAGCCAATATTGCCAGAAAACCCGGTAAGGACTTAACATTAGGCAGGTGTTACGGAGAAGGTAAAGATAAAATCGCGCAGGACTTAGGTTGCGACTTACTGGAAGCAGCCCGTATTACAGAAGTGTTTGATAATGCCAACCCTTACATCAAACAGCTATCCAGAAACGTGATGAAGGTAGCCAACAATCGAGGATATATTAAGACTATCCTTGGAAGGCACCGCCACTTCAACGACTTCGAACCTGCTAACGCTTTCCAAATGAGGAACACCGGTGCCTCTACGCATCCTTACCCTTACGAAAAGGCTAGGAGGATGTATCCAGGAATGTCACTTGTCAGAGCCTACACCTACAAGGCTCTAAACGCTCTGATCCAAGGGTCTGCGGCAGACATGACGAAAGCCGCAATGCTCAAGGTTTGGAAAGAGCTAGGCTTAGTTCCTCACCTGCAGGTGCATGATGAGCTTAATTACTCTATTTCTCACAAGTTAGAGGCTTACGAGATTCAACGCTGCATGGAGAACTGTATAGATACTCTAACCGTTCCCATGTTGGCAGAACCTTCAATATCGGATAGATGGTCATGAATGCTCCAGAATCTAAATTTTGGGTGCTCCTTCGCAAGCATCTATCAGGACATGCTTTAAGAGTAGAGAACACTCTTAGCAGAGGCACCCCTGATGTTCACTACACCACTAAAACAGGATCATGCTGGATTGAGTTGAAGGTTGTAGAGAACTCTTATTTTATTAAGACTAGACCCGAGCAGGTAGTGTTTGCTCTCAGAGAATTCAAAGCAGGAGGTACCGTGCATCTGCTTGCAAGAGGAGTTTTCAATGAAATACACTTTTACACCTTTCCCTATTTTGACGTTAGATTGGGTAACTTCAAAATAGACATTAGAGATAACCCAGGAACAGTGATGCCGTTAACCCGTCTTGACGACCATCTAACCAATAAAAATTATGAGTAATCTAAACTACCTAGCAGAGCAATGTAAAGCAATGCTCAAGCTCGATATAGAAATCAATCGAGCAGAAAACACCGTCAAAGCTCTTAAGGCCAAGCGAAGAGAGATTAATGAGATAACCATCCCAGACATTTTCCTCGATATGGGATTGTCTGAAATAAAGCTTGAGGATGAGCATGGTTTGGGCATAAAGAAGATCTCCGTTGTAAAGACATATTCTGCTTCAATCCCCAAGGATCGTTGGGATGAGGTAAAGGAATGGCTTGTAGAACAAGAAGAAGATGCCATGATCAAGACCAAAATAACTGCCGATTTTGGTAAGGGAAGAGCTGAGACCGAAAACTCGGTAAAGCTTATGGCTTACATGCAAAAAGAGAACATTTGGTATCTCGCTAAAGAAGCGGTGCATCCTATGACTCTGAAAAGTTTTGTCAAGCAACGCCTCGAAGGAGGTAAAGCCTTGCCAATGGATTTGTTTGGTGTTCACGTTATTAGCCAAACAAAAATCAAATAATAACGATTCAACAAAACAATAAAACAACAAAACAACAAAACAAGATAAAACGTTATGGCAAAAGCAAAAGTTAGCACTAAAGTTCAGGAATACGATTGGTCAAAAGAGACCGTCACTGGGTTTGAAGGAACCAAGACCGAAGATTTGGGAATACCGTTTCTCCAAATCGTTCAGGCTAAGTCTCCTGAGTTTGATGAAACTCACGATGACTACGCCAAGAAGTTCATTGAAGGTTCCCGTCCTGGGTATATCATCAATAGCCTCACTCGGCAGATCGCCTATGGAGGCAACAAGAAGAACCCGCTCAAGGTCATCCCCTGCTTTGCAGAGAAGATGTATCCCGAGTTCAAGCCACGCACTGAAAAGGGTGGGTTTGTTAAGATGCATCGAGATGCCAGTATCCTGAGTTCCTGTGAGCGCAATGAGAAGAACAAGGACGTGATCATGCACGGCAACGGGCAAGGTCACGAAATCATTACCACACATTACTTCTATGTGATGGCTGAGATCGAAGGCACGTGGGAAAAAGTCATCATCGGAATGACTTCCACCCAGCTCAAGAACGCACGTCGTTGGCTGAACATGATGTCCAGCATTCGAATCAACGGGAACACCCCTCCCATGTTTAGCCATATCTACGGCTTGTCCACCGATGTGGAGAAGAACCAAGACGGATCTTGGTATGGTTGGAACATGGTGACAGTTGGAGCACTCAATCCTAATATTGCGGATGATCGTGAATTGGTGGGTGCGGCTCGTGGAGTCGTTCAGGATCAGGTCAAGAATTTGGCCTTGCCTGCTCCGGACTCCGAGTAAAGGGGGGTAGCGTCACCTGCTTAGTGGTGTGACAACCGGGAAGATAGACCGGTCCTTTTTTTTTTTAACCCTTCCAAATTTTTAGTGAATAATTACGCTCCAATTTTAATGCAAATGTTTGAGGGAAACCTTGAGCATCACGGTAAATTCATGTTTAGTGGTGAAAAGAGGGAAGATGGCAAAGTGCTGGGCGGCGGAAAAACAGTGCGGGAACCTGTCACCGTCGACCTTTGGACAGATCACCTAAAAGGTAAGGTGCAAATAGGCATCATACCAATCAATCAGGACAGCTTCTGTAAGTTTGGAGCTATCGATATAGACACATATAACCTTGACTACTCTGAGGTTCTTAAGAAGATAGAGAAGCACAAACTGCCTCTGGTCTTTATACGAAGCAAATCCGGCGGTGCGCATTTATACTGTTTCTGCCGTAAGTATGTCAAGGCCAGCGTCATGCAGAAAAAGCTGAGAGAAATGGCTTCTATGATTGGTCAAGGAACAGCTGAGATATTTCCCAAGCAGACAGAGGTCTTAAAAGAGAGAGGAGACGTAGGCCAATGGATCAACATGCCTTACTTTGGAGCAGACGCTACCGAGAGGTATGCAGTAACTCTAACCAACAAGAAGGTCGAGCTGGAAGCCTTCATAAGACTTGTAGATAACAAGCAAATTGAGCCCGATGAGTTAGAGAATTTTGAGCCGGAACTATCCAGTTACTTTGAAGATGGACCGCCGTGTTTGCAGCATATAGACACCATAGGCTTACAGGAAGGTTTTAGAAATCAGGGTATGATGAACATAGCTATCTACCATAAAAAGAAATACTCTGATGATTGGCAGAAGCGTGTTGAAGAATACAACCTGAAACTTGCCAAACCCTTACCCCCTAAAGAAATACTTATTCTGATTGATAGCGTCAAGCGCAAGGAGTATAACTACACTTGCAAGAAACAACCTATCTGTGACCACTGTAACGCGAAGCTCTGTCGGACCAGAAAGTTTGGTGTAAACGAGGGCGACGACTTCCCTTCTCTCAGCTCTCTTACTAAGATATGCACGGAGCCTCCCTTATGGTTCATCGAGGTGGAAGATGCTGGTAGGGTAGAACTTACTACTGAAGAATTGCAGTCACCTAGATACTTCCAACGGCGTTGTATGGACGCTTTAAGCATGGTGCCTCCCATGGTCAACAACAAGGTATGGCTGATAATGATCGCAGAGCTGATGAAGGATTTAAACGAGGTAGAGATACCCATGGACCTCACTCCCTCTGGCCAGCTCATGCAACACCTTGAAGACTTTTGTTTGGTGCGTCCAGGAGACGAAAACGCTGAGTGTTTACTACGAGGTAATATTTGGAACTACGACAACCACCATCACTTTAGACTATCCGATTTCCTTCAATATCTGGACCGTAAAAGGTTCAACTATTTTAGATCAAACCAAATAACCACAATCCTCAAGGAGTATGGAGTCACAACGAAAGGTGTTAACATCAAGAAAGGAGTCTTCAGGAACATTATGAAGGTCAAATACTTCGATCCAGAACAACACCGTTTCACCATACCAGAAGAGAAGAGTGCAGGAGACATAGCATACTAACATGAACAAGACCACAACTATATATGGCCCTCCAGGAACGGGCAAGACAACTAAGCTTCTCTCTATAGTAGAGAACTTTCTTAGCAAGGGAACTAAACCTGAAGACATAGCCTACCTAGCCTTTACTAAAAAGGCTGCAGATGAAGCCAGAGACAGAGCTTGTGAAAAGTTCTCTTTGTCTCCACTAGACTTCAAATATTTCAGGACTCTCCACTCCCTTGCGTTTAGGGAACTAAGGCTGGAGCGAGCAGACGTTATGACTTATGGTGACATGATCCAGCTGTCCCGCATAACTGGCTATGATTTCAGCAACCACAAGGTTAGTGAAGACGGTTTATTTAGTAGCATGTCAACCAAGGGAGATCGTCTTCTGTTCTTGGAGAATTTGGCTAGGGCTACTTGCCGTAGTCTTGAGGAAACCCACAGACGGTATGCTGATGATGAGGTTGCCCTAGGTGAGCTGGAGTATTTCAGTGGAGCCTACAACCAGTATAAGAAAACCAATTGCAAGATTGATTTTACTGATATGCTATCTAGGTTTGTAGACAATATCGAGATGAAGAGATTTCGTGTATTGATCGTAGACGAAGGTCAAGATTTATCACGACTCCAGTGGCAACTGGTCTCTAAGCTTGCAACTAATTCAGAGAACGTGTTTGTTGCGGGCGATGATGATCAGGCTATTTACAACTGGGCAGGTGCTGAAGTTGAGGAGTTCTTAGGCTTGAAGGGAGACTCAGAAGTCTTGAGCCAAAGCTATCGTATACCTCTCAGCGTCCATAAGATTGCCACAAACATATCCAGTAAGATAGTTAAGCGCAAAGTAAAAGACTATAAACCCAGAGAAGAAGAAGGTAGAGTGGAGTATCCTCCTGATGTAGACAACATTGATCTATCTAAGGGAAAGTGGCTTCTACTTGCTCGAAACGTCTACCTGTTGGAGAAGTTTACACAACACTGTCTTGAGAGAGGCTACTTATTTTCATCGAGGCTCAAGACTCCCATACGTGAGCCTGTCTTACGTGCCATCAAGTTTTGGGAGTTGCTGCGTAACGGTAATCATATTCGAGCTGAAGAAGTAAAGAACATCTATGACTATATGTCAGTAAAAACCAGAGTTAAGTTTGGTTCTAAGAAAGTGTTGAAGGCTCTACCAGATGAGAAAAGTGTGTCCTTAGTAGACTTACAGAGAGACTACGGTCTGGTAGTAGATACATTGTGGCGTCACGCCTTGGATCGAATTACTGGAGCGGAAGAAGATTACGTTGTCATGGCTCTCAAGAGAGGTGAGAAGATGCTAGGAGAGCCTAGGATCAGAATCAACACCATCCATGGAGTCAAGGGTGGGGAGGCTGACAACGTAGCTATTCTAACTGACATGTCTTACCGCACGTATCTGGAGTCCGAAAAAGATCCAGACTCAGAACACAGGGTCTGGTATGTCGCTGTAACCCGCACCAAGCAGAACCTTTTCTTGATCGCCCCTAGTGGGCGGTATTTCTACCAATTCTGAGTGAAAAACACCAAATTTGGCCCTTTTAAACTTTGTTTTAAGGACAAAACAACCCTAAGTAAAGGTCAACACCTAGCTCAAAAATCATGCTGAAACTAGCCAATTCCATTCCGGAGTTTATCCCCAGACATAAACCCTATAAACATCAGTCCGATGACCTAAAACTCTCAAGAGACATGAAATATTATGCCTTCTTTTGGGAAATGGGTCTAGGCAAGACTAAGATACTCATTGATACTGCAGCGTGGCTGTTCATGAAACAGCGTATTGATGGGGTATTGATCCTTGCACCAAAGGGAGTCTTCCTTAACTGGCTGACCGATGAGCTTCCTGCTCATGTGCCTAGCAACATACCTCACAGGATAGCCTACTGGAACTCAGATATGAAAAAAGGAGACATCCCTGCTTGTCAGAAGATACTTGGTGCTCAAGACGACATGCTAGACTTCCTAGCTATCAACACAGAGGCTATGGCTACTGATAAAGGACGTAGGGTTGCAGAGAACTTTATCCAGAACCATCATACCATGTGCATCCTGGATGAGTCCGATAGCATTAAAAACCACAAAGCTGCCAGAACAAAAGCAATTACTTTTTTAGGAAAAAAGTGCGCGTATCGCAGGATAGCTACTGGAACTCCCATAACTCAGTCACCTTTAGACCTGTATGCTCAGTGTGAGTTTCTCTTCCCTAGGATACTTAGGTTCCCTAACTTCTTTCAGTTTAGAGCTTTCTACGCCATTATTCGGCGTATGTCTGCAGGCACCAGGTCATTCGACAAGATTACGGGATACCGTAATCTTGGTGAGTTAAGTGAGAGTGTTCAGCCTTTCAGTTCGAGGAGGCTCAAGACAGAGTGTCTGGATTTACCAGAGAAGATCTACCTGACGCGCTATGTTGAGCACACAAAAGAACAGAAGGAGCTTTATAGCAGGCTCAGAGAGGAAGCAATGATCTTCCTGTCTGAAGAAAGTGTGGTTACTTCCACCTCTGTTTTGACCACTATGATGAAACTACATCAGATCAATTGCGGTCACGTGTCAGATGATGATGGTAACATTCACACCATTCCCAGTAACCGAATCAACGTGTTGCTGGATGTCTTACAAGGTATCCCAGCTGAGTCAAAAGTCTTGGTATGGGCACACTTTAAGCAAGACATTCGAATGATCACTGAAGCTATTAGAATTGATCATGGTCACGAGTCAGTTGCTAACTACTATGGAGACACCACTTCTGCTAAGAGAGCAGAGGCTCTTCAGAGGTTCAAGGAAGACCCAACACTAAGGTTCCTTGTTCTGTCCTCTGCTGGTTCTAAAGGTCTTACTCTAATAAAGAGTTACTACGCCGTGTATTACTCTCAAGACTATAACCTAGCAGTTAGGCTTCAGTCTGAGGATCGCAACCACCGTATTGGACAGTCTGAAAAGGTTACTTACATTGATCTAATCACCCGTAACACCATTGACGTGAACATAGTCAGAGCTCTTAGAGCCAAGAAAGAAATTGCCCATGAGGTTCTGGATGAGTGGAGAAACATATTAGCAGTGTTGAAAGATTAGAGATCACCCTTCTCAAAGCTAGGACCAAACATGACGACGGCTCTATACATGAGCCGTCGTTTGTATTTAGGAACCTTTAACACCTCCATACCTTCTAAGAAGATTTCTGCAGCTCGATGACTGCTACAACTGTGGGGAGATTCATCACATAAGAAGTCATGCACCACAGCTGGTTTTCCCCAAGGCCCAATAGGGTTGATTACCCTATGTAAAAACCTAGGAATACTAGCAAAGTCTGTAGGATATCCTTTGGTAATGTGTATTACCTTGCCTCCTGATCCTACACCCCCAACATGATACTCGAAGTCTTCATAGACCTCGAAAGGTTTATCCTTAAGATTCTTATCCAGAAACTTAAGGATCAGTTCTCCTGTGAAGTTAGTTTCCACCTGAAAGGTTTCGTTTCTCTAAATGAGATATTCGTTCACTACTTTCTAAAAGCTTAGGAAGTATAACCTCTCTGATGCGGATATCATTTCTGTTAGCCAGTTGCGTTAGTTCAGTCAGGCCATCTACAGTTCGCCACATGGCTCCAATGCCTATAATTTGCAGGATAGTAAATAAAGCAAAGAAAGCTTTCCAGCCGATAGATTCTTTTATGTCGTTAGGCATTAGGTTATTTTTTTGGCTTTATTTCAAACTCAATTTCTTTGGCGGTAAGTGTTCTACCCCAGCCTAAAACAGTGGTGTCATGCTTGTAGTTTATAGCTCGCCTAGTCACTGTTCCTTCTTCGTTAGTGACTTTAGCAACCGCATCAGACGAGACAGTATCAGAGAAGAAAGGAGTCTTCCATGAACGGTTTATTTCCTTACCTGTTGCATTAGGTATAGAACTGCATCCTGTTGTTAACAAAATAGCAACGCTTAGAATGATTAGAGTGATTAGTCGTTTCATATTAGCCTTTCAGGTCGATGTTGAATATTTCGTCTTTGTTTGGGTAGTCCTTGAAAAAGCACCACGTAGAGTTCTGAGATTCTATAACGATCACTCCTTTATTGGTGTAGATCAGTAACACCGCATGTGCCCCTCCAGCAGGGACGTTAGCCCAAGACTCTTTCTGGAACACGTCTATAATAGCTACTAAAGGTTTGGCTTCCACTCCTGCAACAGCTGCTGCTCTGCTAAAGCCTAGATTCAAAGCTGCTGCTCTGGTCTCACAGTCCCATGAGTCAGCGACATAGGATGCGCCTTTATCAGTAAGTAAAGCGAACCGCGCCTTATCAGCCCAATTCAGCATCTCCATCGCAAAGTCGAAATCAACGATAGCAAAAGAGGCGTCACTCACCGCAGGTATTTTACCAAAGAGGTTTAAGCTCTCATAGAAAACCTGAGACTGAGACACTGTGCCTTGGTCTTTCCAGTCCGGAGTAAAAGGCAAGCATATTTGGTTAGTGGTGCACCCAACAAAGGCAAAGGCAAAGGCAAGACATACCGCGATAATGTTTAGTTTTTTCATATTGGAGAAAATTTAAGCTAAGTTTGCCATTGCCCTGAAAACAGGAGCAGATCTCGTAATTGTTGCTCCAGAAACTGTAGCGTCTGCGTTTGATATCAGTTGAATCACTCCTGTATCAGCGTTATAGTCTCGCACAGTGAGCGTCCCAGATACACCAGCAATAGTGATATACTCCCCTGCGAAAACTGCACCGCCTGTTATGGTCGCAATATTTGATCCGGAAGTGGTAACTGCCGTTAATCCCGAAATTGTTCTGAATGTTCCACTGGTTGTACAAAGCCAGCCAGCAGGACTACCTGATCCGGAATTTACTTTCCATACTACGGTACCTCTTCTCCACGTTCCCGTGGTTGGTGCGTTACCAGAACGGAAATTGTTACCTTGACCACCAGCAGTAGGAAACTGAACACCTCCTGATTTTAGTGTTGAAACAAGTTGTTGATCATAAATTGAAAGTGGTGACGAAATATCCGACATCTCATAAGCCATTGACCCTGTTGACGGTAAACTTGATGCTGCAATAGCTGGATCGTAAATTACATTACCTGTAACAATCCAAATGATAGACATCTGTCCAGATCGTGCCCAAATACCATGACCGGATGCTACGTTATCCATGTTGTAATTTTTGATTACATTATCACAAATTACACATCTGGTAAAGGCTTCCGAGTTATTACAATAAATAGCTTGTGTTCCAGTATCTTCTATATGATTCCCTCGAATTTCTAAATATTCATGGCAGTAGTTCGTCCATATACCCCACTGACCTGATCTTTTCAGCCAGTTGTTTAACACTCTAACACGTCTCGATCCTTTATTTGATACTGATGAAACTATTGTGATCCCACGAGAACAATCAAAACAATGGTTTCCTGTGATTGTCACATCCTCAAATTCGCCTAGCCCCGACCCAGTTGTCTGATTAAGCGTAATACCAGCAGACGACCCAGGTGCTCCAGATTCGTAAATTCTATTGTTTGAGATTGTGACGTTTTTAATGCTATAAGTGCTGTTATACGGATCCCAAAGTTTCACTCCGCCCGCATAGGCAGATTTTATAATATTTGCGTCAATCACTCCATCACTCGAATGACCGTATACATTTATCCCACCTGCGCCCGTGTCTGTTGTTATATTCCCACGGGCAATGAATCCAACAATCGGAAACCCGATAAGGAACGAACCAAATGAAATACCATCGTCGCCAACCCGCTCAACCCGGTTACTTTCAACGATTGTGTCAGTTGATCGGTATATGTGAATCCCATCGAACCCAGAACTTGGCGTAGCACCACCCTTATGGTCATGGACGTGGCATCCCCGTATCAAAGCCCCACTACAATAATCTACTTGAATCCCGAACCCAATTGCGCCATATTCCTCAATACCTTCAATCACCACGTCTTTACCATTTGCAACAAAAACAGTTTTTGGCCCAACTACCCCCACGTAATTGGTTGGGGTAGCTCTCCCAATAGTGAAGTCCCGCAAGGTTACATTGTTTTTGGCAGAGGAATTTCCCTTAAAGTCAATTTGTGAAAACGCTGTATCGGTATCATTACACAGAATCTTTGAAATACCTTTTCCGCACCCAAAAACACAAAACGAATCAGTCCTTGCAGTGTAATCAAATTCAATACCGGCAGACCAATACATAGTGCCGGGAGATAAGAACACGCAACCTCTGTTTGCGGCACAGGCAACAAACGCCGCGCGGTCATCTGTTGCGCCGTCAATCTTAGCACCAAACCAACGAGGGTTATCAAATGGTTCGTTAATAATCCGCTTCCACCTTCGCCCACTTTCACCTGACACTGATCTCAAAATTGGAGTGATTGTAGTCGAAGACGTGACCAAATGAAAAATTCCACCTCCACCATCCCCCTCTGCGTAATACCCCAAAACGCGAACAGTTGACCCATCAACCAGAGTCGTCCCTGATGCTGTAATATCCAACGCATCCAACTGAGCTACGTTAGGAACGCTTAGAATCTCTCCCTCAGTATAAATTACTGAAGTTTGCCCATACAGTAATGGAGCACCTGTTGCTCCAAACCCAACGAGTTTGTTTAAGCGTTCTGCTTTGAGAAACGCAGGAAGTTCATCTGTTTCGTAAGCAGGGACTCTTAAAGTTGATTTTAAGCCTCTACTCATTTCTTGATGTAGAATAATGCTTTGGTCTAAAGCATTCTCATGAGAATCAGAAGGAAAGTCATCGTTGGCAACGTAATCCTTATCTTGGTCCTTGTATGTGTTTCGATGAATCACAACTGTCAGGCCGTTAGCGGGAGCAGTAGCGAAGACAATACTTCCTCCACTGTTATCTCCTGTGGCTCCTCCAGTGTAAGCAATAGCCGTAGCAACAGAACCATCAGCATTCAGTAAAGTAACTATCAAGTCTGACTGTTGCCTGAGGTAAAAGTCGTAAGCAAAGGTTGTGGCAGACCCGTTAGCGGCAGACGATGTAATGGTGTTTTGGCTTGAGATCATTGGTTTACTTCTGAAGGTTTAAGATAATAATTAGCTCCTCGTTTTTCATTCTCTCTCTCTATCTTGCGAAGAGAGCCTGGGTCCAGCATTTCCTGAATGTTGTTAAACAGTAACATGTCTAATGCTGGCTTAATGTAAAACATGTTTAACCATGGAGTGTTGCCTTTAACGAACTTAAAAGCATCAACTCCTTTAAGTTCTCCTGATGAGGCATCTTGAGTCATTGATGCCAGCTTCTCTACTTCACCCAAAACAGGCCCACCTACAGCTCTAGCAACAGTGTTGTAGGAGTTGTCGTATTGCCTCATTAACAAGTCACCATAAAGGCTTCCGGCGCCGCCTCTAAGAAAAGAATCTCGAAGAACTGACAGGGATTTTTCCGTATCAAAATTTCCCTTATCGTCAACCATCTTACGAGGTTCCTTACCCTCAAGCAAGTCTTGAATCGTAAGACTTAGGTATCCTGCTAAAGTCATCATTGACACAAGTTGCATTGTGTGATAGTTGCTGTTCTTCTCTGCTTTCGCCCAGTCTTGAAAATTCCTTGCGCCACTACCTTGTATCTCTCTACGAATGATTTTCGTATACATGGTTATAGGGAAACTTTTAAAGAGCATAAGGAGTCTAGCTGTTGAGCCCAAGGCTGTGCCTGCTTGTGTTCCCCAAGCTGCAAGTCTGTGCTCCTTACTTCCGGGAATCAAGACAGCTTCATCTCTCTGAGACGATAACCAGGATCTAAACTTAGACTCTAGTTCGTCCACCTTTTTCTTTCGATTAGTGTCTGTGTTTTTGAGTCCGTCTAAGTCTAGTAATTTATTCAGTTGAGCTTCTGGTATGTCCGCGAATCTATCTGGAGTAAGCCAGTTTTCTGTTTCTGTCCTAGGAGTGCCTTTAGTTTCAAGCACTACTCCATTAGCATCTACGGAGTAACCTGTTGCACGTATTGTGTCCCACTCCTCTGCATTGAATCCAAACTTAAAAAGCATCTCACGGAACTCGGGTATAAGATTCTCCCAAGGAAGGTTTGCTTGATTACCAGCTTGACGTGTCAAGGCTTGAAGAACAGAGGCTGTGCCTATGTTGTCCATGTAGTTGATTCCAGCAAACTCAAAGAAGAGGTTCTGTGATTTGTTCAAGACTGAAGGAATATGGCCTTCAGATCCAGTTGAGAACCGGCCATTGACCGAAGACACAAGAGATCTAATCTCCGCCCCAATATTCATGAGCCTCAAACGATCAGCTTCATTGGCTGGTTTTGTGAGTTTCAAAGCAGAGGAAAAAGCTTGCATGGATCTTACCCCATTTCGTGTGAGGGTGCTTTGAAGTAGAGCCTTGTCCGGTATAGCGAATAGCAGGATACGACCCAACTTAGCCTGAGATATAACAGAGTAAACACTAGCTACCGCAGTTTGAAGGGTGGGATTCTCTGGGATACGAGCCTCACCGTTTAGGAACTTTAGAGCAGTCATTAGCTTAGACTTGTTCTTTTGAAGCTCTCTCACCTGCTTCTCTGAGCCCTTACGGGAATACTCAAACTCCAGGTCATTGATCACCTCTAACAAAGCTTGCTCTGGGTTAGGCCCCATCGTCTGCATTAACCCAAGGTTTGTGGATGAGTGCTCAAGCTCCATGAGAAACCCATGGGATAGAGGGTCGATAGAGAACGCTTTGTGGGCAGTATAAGAGGACTCTCCATCTCTATAATGTAAAGTGCGATCTACGGAAGCTTTCCTAGCTAAAGCACCAGCCTTAAAAAATTTGGCATTAACCTCAGCGCCATTAGCTTTAATCATTGGACCATGCTTACCTGACATGATACCATCAAAGGCACCACGAAGGAACTTGTCTGGATCAGAGTCTTTGAAAGTAAGCTCAGCATCTAATAAAGGTTTAACAAAATCTCTCCATGCTTTGAAAGTTGCTTCATACTCCTTGGGTGTTAACCACCTGTTCAGGTGAAGGATATTCTTAAAGCGTTCCGGACCAAACTGCTTCTTGATAAGGTGGTTACTGTAGGACTGTCTCTTAACATGCTCTGGAAGGAAATTAATGAAAGATCCATGACGGTTTTGCTTTTCGATCAGGTCTTGCTTAAGAGAAAACATTATGTCTCGAATGCTTTGAGCTTTCTTAGACCCCGAAGAACCTGGAGAATAAAACTCCTGAAATATTTCTTTCTCCAATAGATCTTTACGGAAGTCTTCGTAAACACCCGCTCCCACAAGCCTTGATTTAAGCTCTCCTAAATACTTAGACTTCCAGCCTTCAATCACAGCGTTGACTCCACGACCAGCACCCTCAACCTTGCGACGAGAGTCTTCAAGGAATCCAAGTAAACCTTCGTATAAAGAATCATGGAGCTTGGCATTCTTCTTGATACTACGCATTGCTCTAATAGACATCAGAGCATTACGCTTTTCAAGCAAAGCAAACTTATCTAGCTCATCCATCAACTCTTCAGCAATCTCAGAAGCTTTGGCCTCAGCATTAAGCAGCTCGTCTTCCTTAACGTTCTCAAGTCTCTTCTGCACAGCTTCTACTAGGCTGTCTGCTTCTTCAGTAGACATCTTTCCCTCAGCTGCGGATCGAATAACCGAGGCACATTGTTTTAGATTAACCTTCATTATATAACCTTATTGACGATACACTTGAAGCCTTCTTTGATAGCGTTCTTCACTGAGGCTAGTCGGGCAATGCTTTCATCGGAATCCATTAGTAATTTTCTTTCAGCGGGACTCAGGTCTCCAAACTCTTCGTAAGGATCTTCCTTTGCTTCTGCTTCCGGTTTAGTCTTTGCTTTGGCTTTAGTCTCAAGAGGCTTTGGCGTCTTTAATAATTCTTCTGTTTCGAAAGCTTGCTCCCTAATCTCTGCTGTGTTTTCTTTGATCACTTTACTGGTAGTAGGCTCTACTGGATCAGGAATAGTTTTAACATCATTTTCAAGAATAGATCCATCTTTGTCAAGTATCTTCTGCTCTCTCTTAAAGTCTTGAAGCCTCTTGCGTTTCTGTTGATATAGACGCTTCTTAATTTGCTGACGTTTCTTAACTGTCTGTTTGTAAGCCTTCTTCAACTCGGCTTTGGAAACTTTAGGAGGGACGTGACTCTCTACCTGATTTTTTAAAATGTCATACAAAGCAAGGTCTGCATCTTCAAAGTCTGCTAGGTTGGAGTCAGGGTTGTGGTAAGGATTATCGGTAGTAAAAGAATCTACTCCCTTTACATCTTCTGTTTTTAACGCAGCTTCTCCTCTGAGTAAGGCTCTCCCATTTTTATGTATGCTATCATTAAATCCAAAAGTTTCTTGTTTTGCACCAAGAACTTCAATTTCATGTTTTTCCATGAAACGTTTTAGAATTTTCAAACTTTTAGTTTCGGCAGGGCTTGCGTCCTTAATGTAAAAATCTATAGTTGACTTTGTCATTGTCGCAAAGTCAATATCATCAAAATCTATCCCAACATTCTCGTCATTACCATACTTTTGAAAGTTGTCCATTATCTCATCGTTATCAGCATCAACTTTTTTCTGAAGATATTTGGCACCCAACTTAGCTGTTTCGGGAACATCATTAAAGGGGAATGAACTTCTGTTAGCTGATTCTAAATGCTTGAATTGATCTTTTGGAATCTTGATTTCTACTACATAACCTGTTTTTCTTTTCTTTAGTTCTTTAAGAGCACTACGTTTATTTTGATATACAATAATATCTGAATCTATTTTATCTGGTAAGTTAAATAAAGTTGAGAATCTAGATTCTACTACAGTGTAGCCAACAAAACTTTCTTTTAATTCCTTTGAGGTTAAACGACGATAAGACCAGTTAATTTCTTCAGCAGCATTTGGTGATACTGTTCTGAAAGGAACAGTTAATTTTTGAATTCTTCCTGTATCAAAAAGTAATATCTCTCCTCTAGCGTTGACGCCTATGTTGTTATAATCTGCATCAGGGAAGCGGTATCCTAAAGTTTGACCTACTGCATCAAAGACAGCCGGAAAGTCTTCTACGTCAAAAATGTCCTCTAAACTTTCAGGTTTATTCTTAGAAGTGTAAAAAGTATCAAGGTCCATCAATTTTTCTGAAACTGTCATCTTGATGGGACCATTCTCTATTGTCTGCGATGATATAGTAGTAAGACCTTTAACTTCTGTGTCTGTGTTTTTAGTTAGTGAAAATTTTACTACACGGTTCTTGGTCATGTAAGCAAGACTTTCTACTCCCATGCCTAACTTAGCATTAGGTAAATCGTATCCCATTTTAAGAGCTTCCTTAAAAAGAGATTCAAAGTTAGCATATCCTGGTCCTTTACCAAACTCGGCACCATCAAATATTTGAGAAAACACACTAAATTCCGGATCGTTTCCTGCTACATCGCCCCATTCGCTTTTTTCAAAAAATTTATCGAATATATTCTTTTCAAAGTCTGAAATAAGTTTGGGCAAATCCTTTAATAAATGATTAGCAAATTGAAGGGGTTTGAAAGAAATCTGTCTGGTATTTTCTACTTGCTTAAGAGCTTGTTTTGTAGCTAATTCTGGGTCCCAAGGAAGTCTTGATCCTTTATCCTTATACTGATTAACGAGCTGATTATAGCCTTCTCTAGATTGACGGATACGGTGAGCTACAACATCATCAGCTCCTTGACGATCAATGATGTCTTGTCTTAGCTCTTCGAATATTGAAGCCCTACTTAGTTCAAGAGCTTCAGCAGGACTAGTAACTGGGTTATCCTGAAGCAGATCAGCTAAAGCTCCCTGGACAGCTTCAGCATGGGTGTCTAGGTCAATGCCGTTCCATACTCCAGTGTCTGGGCCACCAAGGTCTGATCTTCCTAAAGTCCCTGTGTCTAAGTCTCTAGACAAAGCCTTGCCCATTAAAGCAAACTTGTCAGTTATCTGACCTATCGAAAAATGTAATCCTGCTCCAAGGATTGCTCCTGCTCCTACATTAGTAACAGACTCTTCAAAGCCGTAATTCGACTGCTCGTAAATATTAGGAAACAAGACAAAAGGCTCAACTGCTGCCTGACCAACTAAACCTTCAACAGCTCCTCTAGCAAGTCGAGTCCTTGTTCTTCCGGTGCCTATTGTTCGTGCCAGTTGTCTAGGAGTAATCAAACCTCTAGCTAGTCCTGTAGCAGATGTTCCAGACATGAACTTGCTCTGCCCTACGATAGGAACGAACATCGAGGCTAAATTGGTTGGGTCTAGCAAAGAAGAAGCCATGCCTACGGGAAAGCCTACCGCGGAACGAATAAAGGAAGTTGATCCGCTTTGGATCAGGTAATCTCTGCGGTTCTCCGCGAGTTTTCTGTCCTTCATCAGTTGAGCAGCTGACTCATATATCTCCTCATCAAAGCGAAGCAGACCACCTAGACCATACTTAGCTGTTGCTTCATCTGCGGAAATCTTGTTTGTGCCGTAGTTCTTTTCTAAGAAGAGCTCTGAGAATCTACCTACACCTCCAGTTGGAGCGTCTCCGACTCCATACAGACCAACAGGACTATGATACAAGGCGTCATAGGCTACTGTTTTGTAATAATCCCAAGCACCTGTATCAAAAGAAGCAGGTGTCTCAAAGGAGGTATCACGGGGTGTTAATCGAAAAGAAGAAGCCATTAGAGTCTAGAAAGAGTTCTACCAACTTTATCATACCATGCATCATCGGTCCGTGCTCCTGTTTCCTTTATCTCGCCACTGAGGAAGTCACGGCCAATGCGATTTCTGCCTCCAACTGTCTGGTGAAAGGGAATCATTACCGGTTCACCGCTTTTAGTCTTCACCATCACAGAGGTTCCAGGTAAGGATCCTTTGACATACAGATAGACTCCATTCTCGTCTTGAGTGGTTCCCCAGAAAGCGTTGCTTTCCAAGGCATCAGAAATATCTTCTTGAACTTCTGCGGGCGTAAACAGTTCGTGTTGTGGAATTAAAGTAGCTGGATCAAAGTCAAATTTGGGTGTTCCTTTTTCTTGATTGAGAATTATGTCTTGTATTTCAACATCGAGCCACTCATCAGAAAGACTTACCTGCTCTTGAGACATAACCTGATCAACACCAGCAGCATCTTTATATTGTAAAGGACGGGAGTAAGACATGCCATTAGTCTCCCCAAAGGAGTAGTAAGAACCAAAGAACGCTTCTGAAGATTCGTCAACAGCCCCACCACTGAGAACCCAATCGCGAGTGAAGGCTTGGAAGGTTTCCCTTACCCCCTTTACTTGATTAAAAGCTTCTGCTGAGTTGTTAGTTGCTACTATGGACTGAGAGTATTGTAGCAAGTTGCTGTCTGAAGAAACATCAATCAGCAGGTCACTTCTCTCTTCTGCGGAAAACAGCTTCATGACTTCATCGTTGTTCTTACGAATGGAATCTAAAGCAAGCCTAAAGACTGAAGGGTTGTTCGTGTGCCACATAAGTGGGTTGAGCTTTCCAGTTATCTTCTCTCCACCGTTGACTCGTGAAAGCTGGGACAAAGCAATATCGGTGTGGTTACGAAACTCGTCCTCAAAGCTGAGTAGCTGTTCTCTTACTCCTTGAGTATCACCTTCTACACCCACAGCCAAAAGAGAATTGAACTCTTCAATAAAGTCTGCTGCTTCAGCTTTAGGCATGATTGCATAGTTCCATGGACTCAGACTCTTGTCTGATTTCTGTTTACTGAGAATCATTTCCCTTAAGCCTCTTTGAACCTCTGGATTATCAGGACTGTTAGCGGCTTCTTCAATAGCAGCAGCAATAGAAGGCTCTTGAGCAAAGAAAGAAAACGGATCGTCTATCTTCCTCTCTTGAGTCTTTATTACAATATCTTTGACAGCGTTGTGGTAAGCCAACTCTTCAGCATAAGTTGTTGAAGAAGGATCTGACTTAGGCTTACTCTCCTTGATGATAGTTCCCAATGCGGCTCCATCAGCACCAATGGTTTTCTGAGTTATTCCATAGACAGACTCTGCATCATCCAGTTGTCTTTGCATCTGGTCCGCCTTAGTTTTTCCGAAGGCTTTCTTTGCTATGTCATAATCGAAAGCGTTACCAACACCTGTGGTTAGCAACTGAGCACGGTCAGATTCGAAAGATTGCTGTATAGCCTGTTTATCGAACTCCTCTCCTGCTGAGATAACTCGTTTAGCTTTGTCAATCAATCCCTGTCTGATATTGGGAGGAACTTCACTAAAAGCATCTGTTGCTACTGCTTCGATAACAGCTTGAGGATCAATGCCCATTATTGAGTCTGCCCACGACACTGGCAGTTGTCCAATCTTAGTGTTCAGGGCAGCAATAGTTGATTCACTCTGGACTCTGCCTGTTGCTACTGCTTGCTCCACGTAAGTTGAAAGCAGATCCTGTTGCTCAAACAGTTCTTCAATGCTCTTCGTGGTGAAGATAGCGTCATTAGCATCAACGAACATCTGATCGAAACCAACAGCGAAATTGGTAGATTTCTTTACATACCCTAACTTGTGATTCTTCTCAGCAACTCCTATCTTGTAAGAGTCTGCTCTTTCCTGTAAGGCATTACGGACCTCGTCATTGGTGCTTCCTCTGAGCAAGTCTTCTACATACTTGTCATACTCCTCAATAGACACCTTTAACTGATCTTCGGAAGGGTTGTGGTCGTATTCGTTTTGACGCTTTGCCCAATCAAGTCGGAGCTTGGAATACTTCTCATTGACCTCTCTTACGTCTTCCTGCCCTTTGAAAGCTAGCCTGTCCTTCTCCTGAAGGTCTGCATAGGCAGCATCCTTACTAGCTTTGTCTGCGGCATTCCTTTTGAGGCTTGTGTTGATGTCCACAGAAGCAGAGGCAAAACCACGACCAGCATCTGACAGTCCTTTCCCGAGAACAGACATAGCTCCTGCTCCAGAGATACCTCCCGATGGGCCAAAAGCAGTAAAGCCAGAGATACCTCCCTGCTTAACAGAGCCACTTGAGTTGTTTACATTTGGGATTGAGGGCATTAGAAGTTGGGTCCAAAATCAAAAGTTTGGGTAGGTGCTGGTGCAGCTTTGGCTGATCCGTATAGTGAAGCAGCTTGGCCAAAACCTCCTAGAATAGAACCTGCTGCTTGATACTTAGAAGCAGAGGAAGCAGCATTACCTTGCATGGTAGCCATTGTGCCTTGGGCTTTAGACGACACCGCTTTGTTGCGATAGTCCTGAGCTGCGATAGTGCCAGAATATAACTCAGTCAACGCCGAAATTTCTGCATTAATCGAAGAGTCTAACAAGATGTCTTGAACTGATCCCTCGAAAGTAGTTCCTGACTTAGAAGCTTTGGCTCTTTGGGTTCCTGCAACGATACGACCAGTGCGACGCTTCTTCTCGGCTTCCACAGAAACCTGATTCTGCACCGTATTAGCGTTGTTTTGCTGAATCTTAGCGTTGTTCTCTGCCAACTGAGCGTTATACGCAGCCATCTTCTTTGCAGCTTTGCCTTGTTTGATAGCACCAACGGCACCAACAACACTTCCAACTGCCGCAGTTCCAGCAGCAATCAGTAAAGCGGTAGAAGAAGCTATGAGAGCTAAGATCATTCTATTACCTTTAGGTAGTGTGTTTCAACTGGTTTGTATCCTCTAGCTTCGTAGAGAGGACCAATTCTGAAATCTGAGTTGGTAAGAGCCGCCATTATGATTCTCTTTGCTCCCATTACTTTGGCCCAAGCTTCAAAGTTTAACATCAGTCTTACTCCATCTGTTCCTTTTCTTGCTTTATCCGAGACATACCAGAACATTTCCTGAGCTACCAGCTCTCCGTCATTAATGTCTGGGAACAAAAGTCCTCCTAAAGCTCCGGTGACCTTGTCTTCTTGAACAGTAACCCATAAGGCTGCGACGTTCGAGGCAAGAAGATTCTTCCAAGCCTCAATAAACTTCTCTTTTTTGAAGCTTCCTGGCAACCCTTTCTCCGCAAAGAAGTCCTCCCCTAGTCCTAAATCTAGAGTGTCTAAATCGGTTTCTGATACTGCAAGGATCATTTGTTTGTAACTACTTGAGGCATTATTGCCGCTATGTGTAAAGGGTAAGGTTCTTCACTTGTTACCACAAATTGTGATCTTAAATCGTATCCGGAGTCAAGCGAAATTTCTTTGTCACCTGTCAATAAAGGTGCAGAAGAATCCATTGCTCCTGAAGTCTCACGGAAAGAGATTACCCTAGAGGTTTCTTCGGTAGCTCCCACCTTCAGGCCCAAGCTGTTGATCAACCTGAAGATCAGTGAATGTATTCTCTTAGTCTTACCTTGTGCCGTCCCATTGTATGACCCAGCCTCAAGAGGTAAGGTTTTAATCAGGCTCTTATATTTAAGACCAACAGTGACATATTGGGAGCGAACTCTATCTAAGGTTATTGAGCCTCCAGTGACTACGGCGTCTGGTCTTACTGATCCGTTAACGATGACCTTTACAGTCTCTCCCTCAAGATGACCAAGACCTGATACAACATATCCGTAAGGACCGCTAGGGGTATTGTTCGTTACAAAGCTGTCCATAAAATACATGGAGTTTTTGTCTTGAGCACCATCTGGCCAAAAGTCCTCTTCCATGCATTCGATATACCGCTTAGTTCCTCCATTAACGGTTCTTGAAACCACCGTGTAAAGCTTGTCTGTCGAAGACACGGAGTCAGGGATACTCTCAATAGATTCTACCTTGGCATCTGTTCCTCCAATAATATGATTACTCCAAGCCAACACTTGTTGGTCTTTTTCGTAAGTAAGACAAACTAGCTTACCTGATGAAGTGGCTATCCAGATTCTGCTTGAAGGTGTTTTCTGGTAAGCTATGTATATACCTCCTTGAGCTTCTCTAAGAATGTGCTCCGAGACGGTGTTTAAGGGGTTGGCTATGTGTGAGTCAATTTCATAAGAGTATACCAACTCTCGTAGAATAGTTCCTCCATTTTGAAGATACACAACACCTGTGCCTATTCTCTCTGGTGTTACGTTTTCGGAACCCCAAGCTGTCTGCTCTTTAGCGTTGAAATCCTTAGGAGTTACGGCTTCATTGATTGACGTTGGTTTGACTTGCCACTCTGCTCCAAAGCTCCCTAACAGTAGAACAGGACCAGTTACTCCCCAAAGGAGTTGATTGACCTTGCTTGAGTTTAAAGTTCTGTTAATAGCATTATCATCAACTACTGTAGAATCAAGTTCGGTAGGAGCATGGTTTTCAAAGTCTTGAGACCTACTCATCCAGATGGTCTGTGGTTGTTTATTAGTTCCCATGAAGCACAACCTACCTTCATGGAAGGTAAGTGATCGTGGCCAGTTTCCTGAGTACCATGCTCCTAATCTCCAGCTCACTGTTTCAGCATTGCCTATATAAGCTGTTGGATTATTCGGTTCGTGAGGAACTACAGTGCTTAAGGTTACTGACACCTGAGTAGCAGAGGTGTAAGCTGATACCTTACAAGGTATTTGATTGTTTCTGATGTTCAGTCTTATGTGTCTTCCTACATCGGTAGAGTTGTCAAAGACAGCTGTAGAAGACTTCAGAACTGCTGTGATTAATCTTCCTGAAAGAGTGAGGTGTCCAGTAGTTGCCACCTTTGTAGGAGTAGAAGCCACCGTAATAACATCTACCGAATAAGCCGGTGTTTTAGGTGGCCCAACAACCTCTGGAAGCTCTTCTGGTTGCTCTATATTGACTCCTAAATAATACCACGTAGCTCCGACCTTCAGGTAGCTGTATTGGGTGGTTAAACCCCATATCCCAACAGTTGAGCGTATGCGATTAGCCAAGCTTCCACCAGCAGCTGCATAGCTTAAAACAGCGTTTGAATCAATGCTGTCGGGGTTGATTACGTTCAATTTTGGTTGAATCGTAACGTTATTAACATCCACATACGCGGTTACTTCACCAAGAATAAGGTACCCTTGGTAGTAGAACTCTACAAACTTGCCAACGTCACCAGATACAAAATCAGCAGCTGTGCTGTTTATGTTTCCTCTATCCGTGATTGTTTCCAACCACATAGTGGTATCTGAAGTATCTGTATCCAGATAAGGGCCATCATCCGTAGACATTAAAGCGAACGTCCAGTTAGTGTCTGAGATACGACTCAACTTTCTGGTTTGGTGCTCTAAGGTAGAGAGGTATAACACATCAGCAGATTGCGCAAAATTGAGTTCTGATAGTTGAGCTTCTGTGTAAGGAGTGACAACCTCTACTGGTGAGGAGCCAAAGCCTCCTGAGAGAACAGGTGCTCCGTTTTTAAAGAACCTGATATAATATTCCCCTATCTCTAGGATGAAGGAATCGGTTCGTGAGAACTCAAACCTCTTAACCCTTGTCAGTTTTGAAGAGTCTTTTACTTCTGCTAGGAACCGTGTACCAGACCTTCTCATTGCTCCTCCTTGAGGAAGAACAATAAAATTCTCTAACTTCTCAACTCCATTAGCATAGCCTTTGAAGTCTGTTCTTCCTGCTATCGCAGGAGATACTTCACCTGAAGTGAAGTTTGTGGTGATTGGAAACCCTTCAGGCATCAGACATTAGGAGCCATACGACCAGAATAGGTTAATCTAGATTCGAGCCAAGTGTTGGCTTCCAGAATCTTCATGCCACCTTCCTGTGCATTAGCTGATTTAGCGGTAATAAGCAGGGAACGGAAAGTAGCAAAAGCGTTATCTCTGACTTTTAAGCTTTGTGTTAAAGAGTAGGAGATGTCCCAAGCCAAATATCCGGCTATTGTCTCATCAAGCAAAGGCTTGAATTTACTAACATCAGTTACGTTCCTGATGTAAATAACGTCAATAGCAGAGAGGTTGCACAGTAGGTGCCCGTCTTCGACCTCAAACTCATCTTCAGTCGTGAAAGAACCTAACGGTAAAACCCTGAGACAGTCTCCAGGAAGTAGAAATTTGTAGGAGTATCCGAATGCTGGAGTCGCTACTGTTGGAGCGAGTGATACCCTTGTCATTGCACAGTTCCAAGGGTGCATGGCCAACACAGCTTTTATGCTAGGGTCCATTCGAACCTTGCAAAGCTCAGCCTCTTTGTCTGGATCGTCCAGTGACAAAATCAACTTCCCGCCGATTTTCATCAATGCCGAATTCGCTATCTCTGTTTTTGACGATGCCATTATGTTGTAATTAAAAAGAAAAGCGGACTACTCTCACAAGACCTTAAGAAAGTAGCCCGCCCATCATACAGCTCAGGAACGGAGCAATTAGTCGGTAACGTAATCTACGAAACCGTTGAAGTCCTTGTCTGCGGCCCAAGGGTCAGCAGACGAAGTGTCATCGAGAGTGACACAAAGCCAGCAGTTCTTTTCGAGAATATAACCGGGGTTATCTTCTTGGAGAACAGCGAAGTCAGCTTCTCCCGCAGCAGCAACAGCAATAGCTGCACTGGTGAAGAAATCTGGATCATCGGCAACACTACCAGCTGCATCAATGTAGCCAGTGCCGTCAGCTCCAAACAGACCTAAGTCAGCCGTTTGATCTGTTCCCATTGCTTCAAACCAGCAGCGACCTCGAAGGATGCGAGTTCCCTTGATAAGCAAAACGAGCTTTAGGCTCTGAGCTTCTGCAAGAGTCCCAGCATTGAGATCATCTGTAGTGTTAAAGTTCCAGGAAGCAGAACGAACTCTACCATCCATTTCAGTTGCTTTCAGCGGTTGAAAATTCGCTGCATCCCGTTTGAGCATCTGCTCAGATTTGATAATATTTTGTAAAGCCATAGCTAGATATAATATTTAAGGATTGCGATTAAGTGGTTTCGTCACACAAGATGCGGACGACTTTCTCTTCCCACATGCGAACGGCACCCATATCAAGGGAGACGTACACTTGTACGGAAAAGTGCTTGGTAGGCAGACGATCGACACTAACGAACAAGTCATCAGCAATGCCGAGAGTCAGAGCAGTGCGTCCATAGGCGAAGCAACTGCGAACATTGGAAGCTACCGTGAGGAGTTCCAGACGGACAAACTTGAAGCCCATGAAGGTATCAATTTCGCCTTTGACCAACGCCTTGACGGTGTTGTAATCAGCACTGGTGACTTCCGTGGTACGAAGCAATCCTTGGATTTGCTTCGCAGTGCAGGCAAGCGTCATCTCTTCACCATCTTCAACAGCTTCTGCAGAATCAAGAAGGAATCGCGCTTGGCGAAGCTTCCCAATAGTGAGGTTGCTGTTAGCAGCTGCTCCGCTTTCAACATAGTTGACAGCGATTACTTGTGAGGAAGGGAAAGGGACGGCGGTGCCTCCTTCTTTACCAGCATACGCAGTAGCGTCGAACGCAGTGATGATCGTGCGATCAATCGAGCGGTTCAAGGCTGCAATAGCATTGCGGGTGTAAGACGAAGTAGGATCAGCCAACAT
>Ga0222634_1000139_pt1 | contig 42633 bp, 42 predicted proteins | sample AntAcemetageno50_FD_179807 | JGI IMG/M metagenome (GOLD analysis project Ga0222634, IMG submission 179807) | Saline water microbial communities from Ace Lake, Antarctica - #50 | ecosystem: Environmental > Aquatic > Non-marine Saline and Alkaline > Saline | place: Antarctica: Ace Lake | collected... | reverse complement strand
CTGCGTGTCATGTTCGTCAAGCGACTCGGTCACCAGGCGGACGGCGCGTTCTCTGAACTCTTTCGGATACTGTCTTGGCATAGTTCCATCCTCGTATAAAACACGGAACTAAACCCAGGGCGATTCACAGGGATAACGCCCGCAGGCGGTTATCCCACACAGCACGCCCGCGTCGGAGTGCTGCCCCACGGCAACGTTCCAGGAAGTATTCCTTTGATGCCCTGAAAGTGTTGCAACGAGTGTGGTCTCTCTCGGGAGGCCAGTGCGGCAAATATTTGGTGGTTTCCCTGCCGGTGTTGCTTGACCAGTTGGAAACCCACCAGGAACTCACCCTGGGCAACAACCGTTACGACGTGACGGTTCGAACACAACTGTTGACGATGAGTGCAGCAACCATTGACCGCTATTTGGCCCCAGCACGAGCCCAGGCACCCTTGTTTGGTCACTCCACCACAACACCGTCACCACTGTTGCGCCAATCGATCACGGTCCGCAAAGCAGGAGACGAAGTGGAAGCGGTCCCCGGGTTTTTCGAAGTCGACACGGTCGCTCATTGCGGGCCCGTGCTCAAAGGTGAGTTCGCGAGAACGTTAAACCTGACCGATATGCACACTGGGTGGGTCCACCCCATCAGTATTCGCAACAACGCCCACGTGCATATCAGGGCAGCAATCACCGCAGCTCTGGAGGGTATTCCTTTCGAGGTGACCGGGATGGATTTTGATAACGGTTCCGAGTTCATCAACCATGACCTCATCGGGTGGGCTGCGGAAAGAGACATTTACTTCACCCGGTCGAGGCCTTATAAGAAAAACGATCAAGCAACCATTGAGTCGAAAAACAATCATGTGGTGCGCAAATACGCTTACTACTGGCGTTATGACACCCCGGAGGCACTCGTCTTGCTCAACAGGTTATGGCCGTTAGTGAGGGACCGGATGAACTATCTCACCCCGACGAAGAAACCTGTCGGGTGGGCGAGCACCCCGGACGGGCGACGCACAAGGCTTTTTGACACACCGGCCACCCCCGTGGATCGGCTCCTCGCCTCACAGGCGGTAAGCGTCGAGCAACGGCAACAGTTGGTCAATAAACGTGAATCACTGAATCCTGCCCATTTGGCCAGAGAAATTGATCGTGTTCAACAGCAGCTGACCGCCTTGTCTAAAAGGGCCACCCTGGAGTTAGAAGCAGCCCAATATAAGCCCCTACCCGACATCACCAAAGGATTGAAACTACGGCAGGCAAGCTGAACAATTAGGGTGATGACGCGGGCTTTTTTATGTGAGGCACCGAACCCATTACGCGGGCATTTCTAAATGAGGCACCTCGGGTTACTCACACCCCAGATTGGACGGTGAGGGAAAGTTTCATCATCAGACGCTTGCGAAGGTGTCTTCCCAGACGAGCACACCCCGCCTGGCGAATTCGGAGTGGATGTCAGAAGCACTCGGGATTGGATCGGCGGGGTCAATATCAAGGGTGCTCGGGCGGGAGAGGAAAAATCTGTCGTTGTCGACCCAACCGGGAAGAGGGATGTTTTCCTCACCGAGTCGCCAGGCAACTAGACCCGCGAGCGCCGCATCCCACACCGGGGAGCCTGTTGGTTCTGGTTCACCGAGCCCGAGGACGCCGCGGAGGAGACCATGTTCGCACACAAGGTTGTCGTTGAGCTGGATGAGGGTTTTAAGTGCTCCGTAACGGTTTCCGGACGTGAGCTGACCCCGGATTGCTCGCGCAGCTTCTATCACGTCTGCTTTTTGTAGTGGCAAAGCAAAAAGCCTGTGCCCCGTTGCGTCAAGCAGCTTCTCTAGTGTGCTCACACTGAGGTCGCGACCGTTTTCAATCTCAGAAATATTGCTTTGGTAAACCCGAGATTTCTGTGCGAGCTCAGCCTGAGTCACTCGACTGCTTTTTCTCGCGGCCCGAACCAGCGTTGATGTTCTCGTCATACCAGCACTCTATCAAAATATAGTTCTGAAGGAATATTTGTTATTCCGAAACGTGGGCTGCTGCTGTGGGATTGAACGGGAGACGGTCACAGGTTCACGTCCCGTCCGCCCTACGAAGTCAAGATTTTTCAGGTTGCGATTATGAGTCTGATCGCGCGGTGCTATGGCTTAAGGTTTACCGGCAGGCGATGCCGCAGGCGCCGGCTTCTCGTTTTCCCCGAGGGAATCCCAGAAGTGCCCCACAATGCGACATTCTTCACATCAGTGGGATTGGTTTCGAGTTCTTGCCGTAGTCCCTCCTGTTTATGTCGGTCAGAAGTTAGAGCTCGACGGGGGTAGCGTTGAAGTAATCGGTGATGTTAGGTAGGCCACTGAGCCAGAGCACAACACCACAGAACCAAGGAGAAAGACCATGCACAAGGATCTATTAGGCGCCCTTTCAACAGTCCTCAGCGACACCGTTGTCCTCAAATACAAGGTTCAGGGAGCGCACTGGAACGTCGTGGGTCCTGACTTCCACCAGTTTCACGCTTTTTTCGAAGAAATCTATTTAGAAATTGACAGTGCGATAGATCCTTTGGCCGAGCAAATCAGAACCCTTGGAGCCACTGCACCCTTCAGACTCGCGGAGTTTTCGGAGCTGTCAAAGATTGACCAACCTGTGCGAACCGACAACACATCGAGAGCGCTCGCAAAGGAAATCCACACCGCAATTGAGGTAGCCCTAACCGACATCAGTCAGGCTTTCGAACTGGCAAATCAGCTCAACGAGCAGGGAGTGCTGGGGCTCTTGGCGCAACGCGAAGACATGCTCAAAAAGTGGCGATGGCAACTAGCCTCGGCTCTCGAGGGATAGCCCAGGCTCTGCAGCCCTCGGTTTTATCGACACCCCAGAGTGGTGTTTTCTGCCCGTGATGGGGACTGATGGGTTTCACCTTCTAACACCAACTCATGCCGGGGAATCGAACTCAGGACAGTCACAGGTTCACGTCCCGTCCGCCCCACAAGATCACATCCTGTGTCAGGCAGGTGACTCCTTCATCGATAAACATCTTTTCGATGGCCAAGAGCCACGACGACAACAGTCACCGTGGTGTCATTAACGGTGTACAGAATCCGGTAATCCCCCACGCGCACCCGAAAACCGGGCCTGCCTTTTAGCGGGCGTGATCCAGGAGGTCTGGGATCTTTGCCCAATAGGGCAATGGCTCCTTGGATGCGGGGCCGATCGTGTGGGTCAAGCTTTCTTAGGGAACGAACAGCGGAGGTCGTCACCTCAACGCGATAGGTCACGCCCAGCCCAGGTCTGCTTTCACCTGGTCCCAGGGGATGGCGTCTCCCTCCTCAGCGAGAGCCTCGTCGAAGGCAGCGATATCCTCGACATCTTCGAGCGCTTCGAGCATCTTTGTGTACAGCGAGGGGCTAATCACGACCGCTGCCACTCCACCTCGGCGTTCAATAAAAACAGGCTCGGTGTGAGAGGTCTCGACGACTTCCGAAAAAAACTCTCGAGCCTTGGATGCGGCGTAATGGGGCATGGCTTAAATGTACAGGAAAAAGACCTCAATGTACAGACAATAAGGCTCGGTCTCATCCCGATGCAGGGATGGTTTGACGCCGAACTAACCCAGGTGGGATCCTGCACAGAGCAGGCCGGTGACCCCGTGCTCCGTTGAAAAGGGTAGAGCACTTTCCGCACCGCTGGTGCTGTGAATCACTTCGGTTGATGGTTTTGGGTGCTTGTGGCGCAATGGTCGCTCGGGGGCTCTTTTCGATTCTGGTTGCACGCGAGCGGCCTGCCAGGAGAACCTGACAAGCACCGTTCGCCCTGGGGGGAGACACCAGGCTGCGTGGTGTGGAGCATGACCTCGGGCGGGGGTTTTAAGGTGCGCCTTGATGGGGGATCGCGACGGAGCCGCTGCAAAAGCACCTCTTCCGACTTGAGTTGGAACGGACAGTGGGCGTCTCGGCGTTTATGACCGGGGCCCAGGCCCGGCATCGCGGCCCTGGGGATTGTCGGCTCATGTCTTGGGGCTATCACCTCAATTCCTTGAGGTCTCCGGTTTTCCCCCCTGGAATCCTGCAGTGCAGTGCACATTGACTGCACATCATCACCGCTCACACCCCAACACCATCCACGCCAAACCACAGTCATTTACTGGCATCTGCACCGCCAGCTAACACCCTCTAACACCAGCTAATCCCTAGTCACCGAACTCACAATCCGTCGGTCACGGGTTCAAGTCCCGTCCGCCCTACGAGATAAAACCCCGTAAGGCTCCGGGGATGAGCCAGCAAGGACCCAGATATTTCTCGCCATCAAGAGTGTCTTCGACAACACTTGCACTCTGGTGCTGACAAACTCTTCGGAAGGTTTATCGCCCCTGAATCCCACCCGTGACGATCTGATCGGAGAGATCCGCCAGGAGTCTTGGCCAGTCCGCCGATTCGTCACGGCCCATGCGCACGATGACAAGGTTGTCCTCAGGAGATACAAAGACGTACTGCCCGAGTTTTCCCTGTGCCCAAAACCTCCCGTCGGGAAGAACCCACCAGAAGTAGTTGTAGTTCTGCTCGAGGAAGTCATTTCGACCGATGGACACATTCGTGGGCGCAGTCGCCTTTTGCACCCATTCGGGCGAGATTACCTGGACCCCGTCAACCATGCCGTCGTTAGCAAACATTAGGCCAAAGCGAGCCAAGTCACGCGGGCGGGCGTTGAAGCCATGGGCTGACTGTTCGAAGCGGTTGTAGAAGCTATCGACGCTCCACGATGCGTCCGCTTCAGCGCCCATGGGTCCCCACCACGACTCGCTCGTGTACTCGCTGATGGTCATACCGGTCGCCCGTTCCAGCGCCATGCCGAGAAGTTGTGGGTTGTAATTGTTGTACAACCAGGTCACGCCCGGTTCTTCCAGAACGGTGGGATTATTCATGGCCGATCGCCGAAGATCAGTACCAAAATAGGCGTTGACTTGGTCTGCAAACGGGCTCCGGGCTTCCTCGTCGTATGCGATCCCCGATGACATGGTGATGAGGTGACGCAAGGTAATGTCACCAAATCGAGGGTCGCGCTCGAGCAGCTCAGGAACATAGTCGGTAATCGGGTCGTTGATGGAGGAAATATAGCCCTCCTCGACGGCCATCCCTATCGTGGTTGACAGGATTGACTTCGAGACGGAGAAAGAGTTGTGGAGCTCATTGGGGTCACGGTCCTCCGCGTACCATTCGTGGACGAGGACACCGTCTCTCACGACGAGAAACGCACTGGTCTCGCCGCTAGTCAGAAATTGGTCTAGTTCGTCACTAGAGCGCAGAGTGAGCGCGTCCCAGCCGGGCTGATCCAATAGGTAATTGCGCAGGTCAAGGCCACCGAATGCACTCAGTGTCGTGTCATCTAAGCCGCGTGGCAAGTCCGATGGACTTGAGGTGGGTATCTCGTTAGCGGGAAAGACAGCAATGTGGTCAATACTTGCGTCTTGCCAGAACACGATCCCGAACATCACCCCTCGGGCAACCTGAGAGAAAGGGGTTGCAGCGAGAACCAGAGCGAAGACCGCGACCGGTATGGCAACGATCACCACGATCGTTCGGAGGGCACGATTATTTTTCTTTTTCTTTGGTTTTGATGTTGATGAAAGCGCCATCTTTCGAGCCTATCGCGTATAGACCGGCTCCTCTCTTTCCCGAGAATGTAGCGACTCCTCTGTCAGACGGGCATCCGCACCGTCAGCTAACAGCCTGCAACACCAGCTAATGCCTAGGCATCGAGTTCATAATCCGTCGGGTACAAGTTTCAGCCCCTCGTCCGCTCCCGATTCCCTTGCTCCTCATTCCCCGTCGCCGCCCAGGGAACCCTTCTAGGTGGGCGCTAGCCTATGGCTGATGAAAAGTTCCGTTCTCGATATTTTGGTCGACCCTCAGACCGTTATTGAGCGCGATTTTACTGGTCTTTATTCGGGGGACCTGGGGCTCAGCTCCATTGCAGGAGGGCAGACCGCAGCTGATGCGGCTCTGGCAGCGCTTGACATTACGGGCTACGCATCGCGGCGGTCTCAAGTCTTTCCCGCGTCATCCCGGGGAGCAAGTGTTCTCTCGCCTTACCTTCGCCACAACATTCTCACCCTGGATTCGGTGTGGCGTCAGGTCAAGACAGCCCCACCCAGGGATCGAGAAAAATATCAAGACGAGTTGCTCTGGCAGGAGTATGCCCGACACCTCTACGCCAGGGTGGGGGCGCGGCTCTTTGAAAACCTCAGGTTCGAGGCCCCATGGGATTCACCTGGCGAGGGGTGGGACCGCGAGATGCTCTGTGTTGATGAGGTCGTGTCTGAACTAGAACACGATGGTTGGCTGGTAAATCAGAGCAGAATGTGGCTTGCCTCCCACTGGAGTGTGCGAAATGGCCGGGGGTGGCTCCACGGGCAAGAGCGTATGCATCGGGAACTTATCGATGGGTCTCGAGCGGCAAACCTGCTGGGTTGGCAATGGACGGTGGGGGCAGGGACGGGCAAACCCTACGGGTTTGCCCGGTGGCAGGTAGAAAAACGGGCGCCGGGTTTGTGTAACCGATGTCCGCTGAAGAACACATGCCCGATCCAAGAGTTTCCTCATACCGATTCCCCGCATGCTCTGTCGAGTGAGCCACTGCTTGATGGTGACCCTGATAGCGGCAACACTGCTGGGCCTCAAACACCCTTGCACGTCCGCGCACCAGATCGCGTTCTGCTGACCATTGACTCACTGGGGGATGAGGATCCAGCGTTGGTAGCGCACCCTAATTTGCCTGCCGTTTTTGTTTTCAACGCCCCAGCCCTCCGGAAACTTCAGTTGAGTTCCCGCCGAATAGGGTTTTATCTGCAAACCCTCAACGATTTGGCCACCCGACGCGAAGTCGTTGTTCTCCTGGGAGACCCTTATGACTACGCGTCACAGCACGATGTTGCTGTGACATTTGCACCAGTGCCGTCATTCGCAAAATTCACACGGCTTGCAGAAATCCACCCTTACCCCTGGCTGCGAGCCCCGCACAGCGGCTCGGTTCGCAGCTTTTCGTCCTGGCGGAAAGGCCTGAGCTCGCGCAGGGTTCAGGCTGACTGAGTAGATGTGGCGAGAGGTCAGTGCTTGGGCGACTTTTTGTGGGCGTCTAGAGGACTTCCTCTCACGCTCTTTCTCCACAGCGCAGGCTAATAATCTTGTGGTTGCTGGTTCATGTTCCGTCCGCGAACCCAGGGGGCCTGGTTGCTCAAGGTTTAGCTTGTGGCCTGGGTTGCGGCTTGGCGTTCGCGATTGCGCTTGCTTGCTCGCAGAGCGCTCACGCGTGAACCAATCACCAAAGCGGCACCAATAATGACGAGGTTCTTCACGATGTATTGCCCTTCCAAGGTGAGGCCCAGCGGGAAATCGTCCCAGCAGACTTCAGGAAGCAAAACCAGCGGAAGAAAGGTTCCTGGCATCTGGAGAGCCAATAAGAAGATTGCCACCCTAGTGAGAGCGGGAATGAGAAAGGTGACCCCAATGAGCACTTCCCAATACCCGATGGCAGGCACAACGATCTCGGGAGTCCACCAATAGACGGTCGCAGCGAGTAATTCTTCGGCGGGGCTTATTCCCAGTGGTTTGAGAGCCCCAAACCAGATGAACACCACACCAATTCCCACGCGAAGGAAGGGCAATCCAATTTTGTCCATCAATCCGATCACCGTGGCGTCAACTCGTGAAAGGAATATGCGCAGTGCGTTCATCACTCCAGGCTATCGATGGCGTGTGAGTAACTGCTCTGTGTACGCCGTCAGTTGGCTGGTGGTAACGGGGACGACAGCGGGCCACCTGGTTCCCCGGGGGCACGGCAACGATTAGCCTTGAGCGGTGATTGGACTCGGCACCCTCCTGAACATCACCACCATCGTGGTGGGCGCAACCATCGGTGTCCTTGTGGGCAAGCGATTGCCCGAGCGCACCAGCCGAGTTGTCACGGATGCTCTAGGCCTCGTGACCCTCGTGCTGGGTGGATTGAACCTCGTTTCTCTCACGGATGCCCAGTTCGTGGGTGTGGTGGGCGCCGGGGGTACTTTTCTCGTCGTGATCGGGGCTCTTTTGATCGGCAGCATCATCGGGTCTCTGGCTGGCATCGAGTCCCAACTCGAACGCTTTGGCGGATGGCTGCAAAACACTCTGGCGGGCAAAGGCCGCAGTTCTTTCCCTGACTCCACGGTGGGCTCTGGCGATGCGTTGCCCTTGGAAGGACTGATTGACGCGCCGCTTGCGGTTACGGGCCGGCAGCGGTTCATTAACGGCTTCGTTGACGCGTCGCTGGTCTTTGCCATCGGGCCCCTCGCGATTCTGGGAGCTTTCCAGGATGGCACGGGTCAGGGAATCGATCAGCTGGCGCTGAAATCGACGCTTGATGGCTTTGCGTCAATCGCGTTTGCCGCCTCACTGGGTTGGGGTGTCGCTTTTTCGGCCATACCAGTCGGTATCTGGCAGGGCCTCTTGACGGTGCTTGCCCTCAGCGTTGGCTCGGTCATGTCGGGTGCGGCGATTGCGGCCCTCACCGCTACCGGGGGAGTGCTGTTGCTGGGGGTAGGGCTGCGCCTACTCAATCTGCGCGCCGTAGCTGTGGCGGATATGCTGCCAGCGCTCATCATCGCCCCCCTGCTGACAGTCGGTGTGCAAGTTCTTTTCGGCTAGTCCCTCCCGTCCCCCGAGACCACCGGGACCTATGCTTATCCAAGAACGAGTGTCTGTGGTCTGAAGCTCACGAACACCTCACTTGGCACCCGCAACCAGACCAGAGATTAGGACCAACATCCGTGTCATCACCCGTCGCACCACCCAATGTTTTGCTCTGGTTTTTCGCCGCTGCCGGCTTGTTTTTTGCCCGCGCCTTGCTTTTTTCGACATGGCTTTCGCGCGCACCAGAGGTTCAAGAAGCGCTCGCCCTGAATACCGTGCAAATGGGACTATTCGTCATGCTGTTCCCGCTGGGTGGTCTCGCCGGAATTCTCTTTGCCAACGTGCTCACCGTTCGTTTTGGTTCCACTGCATCGGGGATCGGAATCTTTACCCTGGGGGCCGCTAGCCTCGCGATCCTAGGTTTTTCCCTCGATGGTGGGAACCTACTGGTGTCAGCCATCGTGCTTTTTTCGATGGGCCTTCCGATGGCTATCGCCGACTTCCTCGGAAACTTTGAGGGCACCGCGGTCGACCGGGTGTCGAAAAAGAGTTTGTTCCCAGCGATCCACAGCGCCTTTGGAATGGGCATGCTCCTGGGGGCAGCGGGGGCATCCCTCGCGATTGACGCAGGCTGGAGCCTCACGGCTAACTACTTGCTCGTGGCGGCAATCGTTGCGGCTCTTGCCGTGGCTGCCTCGTTGCAATTCCCCAACCGCGATAAGCCAGTGTCACGGCCCAAAGGCGAAGAGCGAAAAATGTCTTTGGCGGTGTGGAAAGAGAAACGAACTATTCTCGTGTCCCTCATCGGTTTCTCCTTCATCATGGCGGAAATTTCAGCCGGAACCTGGGTTCCCATTGCGCTGACTGTCTCCGGGTTTTCGGGATCTGCAGCCGCCTTCGCCTTCGGAGTTTTTTGGATTGTCATCACCATTGGTCGTGTCTTCGGGGGCTTCGTTGTCGAAGCGATTGGACGCTTCCCCACCGTCCTCATCTCGACCCTGGTGACGTCTGCTGGCATCCTTGTCTTCATGCTGGGAGAAGTTATCGCCCTTCCTTTCCTGGGCCTTGTGCTGTGGGGATTGGGCATGTCAATGGGTTTCCCCATGGCCGTTGCCGCCATGAGCGATGATCCACGCAAGGCTCCTTTCAGAATCAACATGATCATCACCGTTGTCTACATCTCGAGTATTTCTGTTGGGCCAGCACTGGGCAGCCTTGGGGAAGTGGCGGGAATCTATGCCGCTTTCTCCATCCCCTTGGCGCTCATGATTCTCTCGGCCATTTTGTCACCGGTGACCAAACTGCTACCTCCCGGCGACTTCGAAAAACACACGTCCCACTGAAGGCCCCTGCAAAACCATTCACGAAGATCGCTCGCGAAGCGACCGTGCAAAAGATACCGCCGAAGTAGACCACAGCGCCCACACCACCAACAGGGGTTGGAAAAAGAGTCTCGTCAGGCGAGCTTGGTCGGAATCAAGTCCGAAGGCATCGATTCCTTCAACAAATTGATTGATGTTGCCGGGGAATATGGCGATGAAAAACGCGGCAGCTGCCAACCCCGTCATCGGCACCACCTTTCCCCAGGTGAGGAGGCCTAACCCCAGAAGAATCTCGACAACACCCGAGGCGAGAACGACGAAATCGGCCTCGAGCGGAAGCCAGACCGGGACTTGGGCCTGGAATTCCAGCCGTGAATACGTGAGGTGCCCAATTCCCGCGTAGAGGAGAGCGAGCCCCAGGGCTATACGGGCAGTGAGACGAACGATTTTCCTGATAGTGCGCGGTGTCTTCACGGTCTTCTTTCCTCAAGTGGGCTGGATGGGGGCGAAAGCGTCATGACGGTTTTTTCAACCGACCCTCCGTCGTTCCGCGGCGTAAGCCGATTTCGTAAGCGGTGAGGGCCACCAGCGTTATTCCCACGAGAGGCAAAACGAACCACAGCATCACGGTGGTGAAGCCGGCCGCTGAGTCGTGTTCGCTTGCCGCCAGCACGACGTACAGCATGTAGGCCAGGTAGAGGAGGACGAAGAATATCCCCTCCCAACGCGCCACGACAAAGCCGGTGAATGCGATGGGCATTAAAGCAATCGCAGCCGCCAACATCAAAGGCATATCCAAAGCGATGGCGGCGGCAGGAATGGGGATACCCCCGTCGAAGAACATGGCGGGAACACCGAGCACCATCCCAATGTTGAAGATGTTGCTGCCCACGATATTTCCTACCGCCATGTCGCGCTCGCCCCGACGCAGTGCGACGATCGCGGTAGCGAGTTCGGGCAGTGAGGTGCCGAGAGCCACAACGGTGAGCCCCAAGACCAGCCCGCTGACCCCCAACGAGGAAGCGATGCCGACTGCTCCGTTCACCAAGAACTGTGAACCAAGCACCAGGAGCCCAATTCCCATCAGCAGGGCGACCCCCGCAAGCCACAGCGGCACGGGTTTCGCTCCAAAAGGAAGCGAGACAGGGGTGGTGTTGTGGAGATTTGCCTCCCGACGCCCCAGCACAAGGCTGATGGCCGCATGCACGAGGAGGCCTGTCAGGAGCACACCCCCATCGAGTGCGCTGAGTCGTCCGTCCAGGCTGACAATCACAAAAATGATCGTCAGGCCCAGCATGACGGGAAGATCAAATCGAACAATCTGCCGCTTAATGAGCAACGGGCTGATGATCGCAGAGATTCCCAAAATCAGGAGAATGTTGGCAATGTTTGTTCCCACCGCGTTTCCCACTGCCAGGCCTGGCTCGCCCTGTAGCACAGACCCGATGGTCACGGCCAGCTCAGGGGCCGAGGTGGCACCGGATACCACCACGAGCCCTATGACTAAAGGGGAAATTCGCAGTCGGGTAGCAAATGAGGAAGCGCCTCGGACAAGCGATTCGCCGCCGAGGACTAACAACACGAGTCCGGCAACGACCAAAGCGATATCAACGGGATTCACACCCTCAGTGTAAAGCCGGGCGAAAAAATCTCCCGGGAACGCGCAGGCTGGTCTGGTTTGTCGTGTGGCGGGTGCCTCGGCTCTAATCCGTAGCACGCTCTTTCAGCCTGTCTCGATACCCTTTCCGTATGAGGGCCAAGATGCGTATCCGGGGAGCTGAGGTGGTTCTTGGGTTCGCAGTGTTGGGCGGGCTTATGGGATGCTCTCCTCCACCGGGCGTGGTGTCAAAGGAGGTCTACGATCTTGTCAATGAAAACACCAGGGAGCGAAACTACGACCTGGCCTGGCAGGAAATTCGCGCTCTCAAGGGTTCGCTGGAGCGAGGGGGCACTCGACACCTCAGTCGGGAAGCAATGGTCATTCTTTCGCGCATGGAACGCCTGGAGGTGGGCAAGGCGAGCCCCCTGTCTGGTTTAGTCAGCGAGCTTACGGTGCCCTCCGAGCCCTCGGGAGTCGGAGAAATGACAGAAAACGAGTTGGTGATGCAGATGAGCACCCAGGCTCAGTTTCTTCAGGAGCACTTTGATCGTGGTGATTTCGCTGCGGCGCGAGACACCGCACTGAGGGTGTACTCCCTCTCCCTCCAGCTTTCCCAGCGGGATTAGCCTGTGCGCACCCGAGTCGCCCTCGCTCGGCCACCCCTGAGTGGAAGAACGAGCACATGAGGATGAGACGGGTGCTCGCCGTGAGTGCACTCGCGGTGGATTCCCGCGACAAGGTGTTGCTCATTAAGCGGGGACACGAACCAGCCAAAGGGTTGTGGTCTGTTCCCGGGGGCAGCGTTGAGCCGGGGGAGACCCTCGTCCAAGCGCTGGTTCGAGAGATGGTCGAAGAGGTGGCTCTCGATGTTGAGGTGTTGGAGCAGGTGTGGAATGTGTCGGTGGCGCTGAGCGAGGATGCCGACTATGACATCCACTGTTTCCGGGTGAGGGTGCTCGGGGGAACACTCTGCGCGGGAGATGACGCCGAAGAGGCTCGATACGTCAGTTTTGCGGAGTATGGCCTGCTGCAGACCACCCCCCGATTGACGGAATTACTGGCGCTGGCAGGTTGGCCGGGGTTGCCAGGAAACTCAGACAGATAACTCAGTCACCTCTAAGCTCCGCTTCGTACACTGAGGCAACGCCAACGAAAGAAGCTTTGTGAAAATTTCCGCCAAGTGGACCGCCGCATTTGTCGCCCCCTCCGTAATCGCAGCAGGTGCAATTTTTGCCGCCGCTCCCGCAAGTGCCATTGATTTGCCTGATGTCACCGCAGAAGAGCTCTTGCTGATCATGGACGGTGAAACCGTGGACTTCTCTGGCACCGTGGTAAAGACCTCCAACCTGGGGTTGCCGGCACTCGAGATGTCGTCGATGATGTCTCAGGATGCGGTGGACGACATGGCTGAACGTATGCCAGAAGGTTTCGAAGACTTTGTCCCTCAACTTATTGAACAAAACGCCCTCACCCAGCTGGTGGAGCTTGCTGCGGGAACCCACACGATGAGGGTTTTTGCCTCCGGCCTGGGGATGCGTGTTCAGGTGATGGACCAGATGGGTCAACGCGACCTGCTGGTGACCGAGGATGGTTTCTGGGCGTACGACGCGGCTGCAGCGACCGCATGGAGTGGCTCCGCCGATGATGTGACTCAGTCTTCACTCGAGGACGCGAAGCGACAGTGGCAGCAAGAGTTGGCGAGCCCGGAAGAGCTCGTGAACGCCCTTCTTGATGAAGCCAGGCTCTCCAGCACCGTCTCGGTCGGTCAAGACCACGAGGTAGCTGGTCGGAGTGCTTACCAATTGATTGTTTCCCCCAACTCCTCCGTGTCTCTGATCGACCAGGTGGTGGTGTCGGTGGATTCAGAAACCGGGATGGCCTTAGATGTCAAGGTCTTTTCCCGCGAGGAAAGTGAAGCAGCGTTTGAAGTGGGATTCGAATCAATCCGATTCGCCACACCCGACGCGGATATCTTTAGCTTCACCCCGCCACCGGGCACGACGGTGATTGTGGAAGAAGTTCCCGAGGCACTCAGGGCCTTGCAGGCGGAGTATGCCGGTCGAACACTGACCGAAGCAGACCGTGAGCAGCTGAGAGCGGATCTCCGCGCTGCGGCCGAGGCGGAGGGCATGCCTTCTCCCGAGCTTCTCGGGGATGAGTGGGAAAGCGTCATGTATCTGGCGCAGGTTCCCTCTGACATCCCGCTGGAGATGCTCGAGACCGAACTTTTTGCCGACCTGGTGACCGAAGTTGCGGGCGGAGTCGTCTTCAGCACGCCGATTCTCAATGTGTTGGTGACGGATTCGGGTGAAATATTTGCCGGTTCGGTGACGATCGCGCACTTGCAGAGCCTCGCGGCACGCTAAGTGTCACACGCTGGCCCACTGGCCATCGAAACCTCGGGACTGACGAAAACTTTTGCCGCTCATGACGCTGTGCACGATGTGGCGCTGGAAGTTCCCACGGGGTCCGTCTTCGGGTTTTTAGGGCCTAATGGTTCGGGCAAGACCACCACGATTCGCATGCTGTTGGGGTTGGCGGAACCCACTTCGGGAACAATTTCTGTCCTGGGTTACTCCATCCCCAGGGAGGCTGAGAAGGCACTTCCCCGCGTGGGGGCGCTGGTCGAGGGACCAGCCTTTTATCCTTACCTTTCCGGCACGGACAACCTCAAACGGCTGGATTCAGCAGATCGGTTTTCCGATTCTTCGACCAGAGCGCAACGGGTAGCAGAAGCACTCGATCGGGTGGGGTTGTCTAATGCTGCGGAGAAAAAGGCTGGGCAATACTCCCTGGGAATGAAGCAACGTTTGGGGATAGCGAACGCCCTGCTTAAACCCCGGGACCTGTTGATGTTGGATGAACCCACCAACGGACTGGATCCGCAGGGAACCAGGGAGGTTCGAAACCTTATTCGCAGCCTCGCGGAAGAAGGAATCACTATTTTTGTCTCCAGCCACCTGCTGGTCGAGATTGAGCAGCTCTGCAGTCACCTGGCCGTGATGAACGCGGGTCTTCTCGTGGCCCAGGGGTCACTCAATGACCTGCGGGACCAAGGAAATACCCGATTAGTGGTGTGCGTGGACCTACTCGATACAGCGACGAGTGTCCTGGCCACACACGGCATCGATGACCCCAGCGTGCGGGGACAGACCCTCACCTCGGTAGTCCCACCCACCTGTGACGTTGCCGCGCTGACCGCGGCTTTGGTGAATGCTGGGGTCGGTGTGAGCGAAATTAGACTGGAGCGCCCGACACTGGAGGAGTACTTTGTGGAGCTCACCGGCGAAGGGTTTGATGTTGTTCGCTAGATCCGTGGGTTTGTCCTTGATGCTCTCTGAGCTTCAGGTGATGTTCACCAGGCGACGAACCTGGGCCATGCTTGCGGCCATCGCGCTGATCCCCATTGTTTTGGCTCTCGCCGTGGCTCTGAGCTCCGAGCGACTTGCCCCGGGAGAAGGTCCGCCCTTTCTCGATCGGGTTACGCAAAACGGCCTTTTTACGGGCTTCACGGCGATGCTGTTGGCCATGCCGCTGTTTCTGCCCTTGACCATTTCCGTGGTGTCGGGCGACACGATTGCCGGTGAGGCAGGCCAGGGAACCCTTCGATATCTTCTGATCGCCCCGGTGAGCAGGCTCCGCCTGTTGGTCGTCAAATATCTGGGTACCCTCGCTTTTACGCTTGCGGGCACGTTCACGCTGATGATTGCGGGAGCGCTTATCGGTGCCATTCTTTTTCCGGTGGGGCCAGTGACCCTGCTGAGCGGTGATGTTATTAACGTGTCTGAGGCCATGGGCCGGATGGCATTGGTTGCCCTGTACACCACGGTCTCGATGACGGGGATGCTGGCCATCGGGCTCTTCATCTCCACCCTCACCACTATCCCGGTCGGCGCGATGACCGGTGTGTTGGTGACCAGTGGCGTAAGCCAGATTTTGGATAACCTGCCCCAGTTTGCCTGGCTTCACGAATGGCTTTTTACCCACTACTGGCTCGATTTTGCAGACATCCTGCGTCAGCCGATCGAGCTTTCCAGCTTCGGCTCCAATGCCCTGTTACAACTGGGTTATGTCGCCGTGTTTGGTGCTCTGGCCTATGGCCGCTTCGCCTCCAAGGACATTTTGAGCTAGAGCCTCCCCGCCTAAAGCTGCGCCCTAAAAGGTAGCGCTGGTGAGGCCCAGAGCGAGCATCTGGGCGGAGCGTTGACGGGCCTTCAGCGCGGGCACGCTGACGAGCGTTGCCAGCGCTCCCACCGCGAGAAGCGAGAGAACGCCAGCGAGGATTCTGGAGCCCTCGCCGCCTGAGACGGCAGCGAGAAGGGCGTCACTAAACCATGACAGTGGGGTGAGGCCCTCGAGTAGGCGGTAGGGAGCGGGGAAAATCTCGGTGGGGACCAGAGTTTCCACGCTGGCTATCTGCAGCGCAGCTAGCGCGAGGGAGAGAGCGGGAAGCCACGACGCTTTCCACACCCAGACGAGGTAGTGAAGGGCGAGGTAGGCAAAGAGCCCAGAGGCAATCACCAGCGCACTGACTCCCACCGTGGACCAGCTGGCTCCGCCCAGGGTGTGGAGGAGGGCCAGGGCGATGAGCACCTGGATTCCGCCGAGCGCTAGCAGGGGGCTCAAGCTGTGGCGCATCAGCGCGGAGACGGGGGTTGTCGCACTCAGGCTTCTGGAGGACAGGTGAGGGCTGAGCAACAAGGTGGCGAGAACCACGAGCCAGAGCCCCAGGGGAACGATAATGCTGCCCAGAGTGGCCGGAACACTGACCGATCCGGTCCGATCTTCTGCATCAAAAACAACGGGCGAGCTCAACACATCCAGTCGTTCATCGCTGGGAACACGTGTCCCAGAGTCTTGGATCTCTTGGGCGCCATCGCTCAGGCCTTCGGCGAACTCCAGGACTCCTTCGGCGAGTTCTCCTGCACCCGAATCAAGTTCACCAATTCCCTCAGCCAGCTCGTCGATTCCGGCGGCAAAGTCTTTCGTGGCGGTTGCGATCTCGGCGGAGCCTTCTGCCAGTTCCACCCCTGCTTCATCCAGTGCGTCAGCACCCTTATCGAGACTGGTGACCCCCGAAGTGATGCCGGTAAGAGCGGTATTCGCGCCAGCAGCCAAAGTTGGCCCGCTGCCAGCCAGGCTGGCAAGACCCGAAATCAGGGCGGTGAGTTGGTCTTTGACCGGGCCATCGGCAACATTAGGCAACACGGCACTGAGTCCATTAGACAGCGTGGTGGTCGTGTTGGTGAAGGTGCTGATCCCACTGTTCAAGTCCGCCAATCCGCTTGTTCCTGCACTCAGAGCATCGAGCCCATCAGAGAGAGCCGTGATTCCGTCGGTGTATTCCTGTACACCTTCATCAAAGGTCGTATACCCCGAAGCTAAATCGTTCGCACCCTTCGTGAGGGTGGGCATCTCTCCAGAAAGGGTGGTGATGCCCTCGGAGAGCGTCGTCGTTGCATCAGACACCTCGGTTGCGGCATCTGCTGCCTCGCCAAAAGCATCACCGAGTTCGATGATGACGGTGAAAAGCCCTTTGGTGGTCTGCTGCGAGAACTCAACACTGAGTGATTTGGCAAGTGTGTCGCCAATTTGGTCACCGATAATTCCTGCCAGGTAGCTCCTGGTCGGGTCGGTCCGGATAGAAAAAGTAGCCTGGCTCGCGTCTTCGTCCCCGAGGTTGGACACCGTTTCGGAAAAGTTCTTGGGGATTTCAAAAATCGCATAGACATCGCCCGCGGCCAACAGAGTTGCGGCTGATTCGGAACTGGTGATAACCCAGTCCACGTTGGTGGCCTCACCCGTGATGAGCTCGGTAATCAGGGGCCTGGAAGCAAGAATAATTTCCTCGTCACCATCGTCGTTGAGGATGGTGACGAGTTCATCGTTATTCACGAGCGCGACGGGTATCCGCTCAAGAGCGGTGTCTGCGCTGGCGGTGAGGCCGAGAAGGCTGCCGATGATGAGGAGCGGCATAATCAGTGCCGCTCCTATCCAGAGCCCTCTTCCGCTTTGGTTTCTGCTATTTCTCATGCGCCACCACCGGCTCTCGAGTCGGCGAAGGAGGTCGATGCGGGAGGTGCTGGCGTCGAGGAGGGAGTTCCCTCTCGCCAGAGCAGGATCGTCTGCGAGGAAGAGGCAAAAAAGTTCAGTCCTCGCCACCACAGGGCAGCGTCGTGGTCGTAAGCAATAGGGGACCCACCACCAATAATGCACACCGGTGCTCCACTGAGGACAGCGAATGCTGCCTGCAAAAGTATGCGCTGCTCGGCGTCCAGGAGGGCGGGAAGGGTGTGGGGGGTCAGGGGTGCCATTCCTCCACGTGGAGCGGATGGGGCAGAAAGGCTCTTCACCCCAGAAATAATCCGCGAAACCTGGGCTGCTCGCTCTGCTTTCGTGGCTGCGGGCAATGCTTGGGAAACTGCCTCAACCACGGTGACCAGGCCAGATTCGGGCCGAGAATCGACCAACAGGACCTTTCGAGCAACTGCGGAGGCTTCGCTGGGGAGTGCGTGACCGAGCACCTGAAGGGAACCAGAGGCTTGTGGAAGAAGCCCGGACAGGGTGCCTGTAACGACAGCGCTGGAGGAGGCAGACCCGTGAAGTTCGCTGCGCGCACCCCTCTCGATGCTCCAGTGGGCTTCCTGTTGGTCAGCGGGGGTATCAGCAAAAACCAGGCCTTCGGCGGTGAGTGCGTCACCTGAGTGCGCGGAAGCCCACTCCACTTCAGCGAGGTGTTCACGCAGCTTTTCCCCTTCCACATCGGCCTGGGGAAGAATCCTGTCCACCCAAGCGGGCAGATACCAGGCAGCTTTGCCAAACAGCGTCATGATGGCGGGGACAAGAGTCATGCGAACGACAAAGGCGTCCAGGGCAATGCCGATGGCGAGGCCGAGGGCGATGGGCTTGATAAGCGCAATTCCTTCGGGAACAAAAGCAAAAAACACAAAGAACATAATGAGTGCGGCAGCGACCACGACGCGAGCACCCTGGGTGTATCCCTCTTCGATGGAGGTTCGCCACTGGCCAGAGTGCACAAAGCTCTCTCTCATCCCCGAGACGAGGAACACCTGATAGTCCATGGCCAACCCAAACAAGACGGCCATCAAAATGATGGGCATAAAGCTCAAAATGGGCCCGGGGGTATCAACTCCCACGAGGCTTGACCCCCAACCCCATTGGAAGACGGCGACCACCACGCCAAAGGCAGCGGTCACCGACAAGATGAAGCCCAGCGCTGCTTTCAGCGGAACAAGGAGGGACCGGAACACGACCAGCAGAAGCAGGAAGGACAGCCCCACCACGACCAATCCAAAAGGAATCAAGGCAGATTGAATGCGCTGAGAGACATCAACACCAATTGCCGTGACTCCGGTGACAGCTAAGTCGACATTCCACTTCGATTCCATCTCGGGGAAGCTCTCCCTCATCAAGGTGACAAGTTCCTTGGTTTCGCGTGAATCAGGGCCCGACGTGGGGATTGCTTGAAAGAGCCCGGTATCGATGGTGGGGGAGGGGAAACCTTCGCTGACATAGTCGACCCCGGGAACGGCGGCGAGGTCCACTCGCAAACCTTCCAGGGTTTCGATAATCTCATCGGTTCGGGTGATGTCCACGGCAATAACCAAGGGGCCGTTGTAGCCGGGGCCAAAACCCTCACTCACGTAGTCAAAGGCTTTGCGCTGGGTGGAATCGCGCGGCTCACTTGCGCCGCTGGGCAAATTCAAATCCAGCTCCAGCGCGGGAATAGCAAGAGTCGCTAACCCTGCGACGGAGACAAGGGTGACGATCAAAGGCTTTTTCATGACAAAGCGAACCCACCGGCGGCCCATGCTGGGGGTCGCAGCGGACATGCTGGCCAGTTGGTGGGCTTTAGAGCCTGGTAAAGGTCGGAGTTTCTCGCCCATCAACCCCATGAGTGCCGGAAGCAACGTGATGGCAGCAGCGATTGCGACCACCACAGCGGCGGCAGCGGAGGCGCCCATAACGCTGAGGAAGGGGATGCCGACGACAAAAAGTCCGAGCAGGGCAATTACCACGGTGACACCGGCGAAGACCACCGCGTTGCCTGCGGTCCCGACCGCAATGGCAGCGGAGGCGCGGGCTCCTAGGCCAGTGGCAAGTTGGGTTCGATGACGTTGCAGGATGAAGAGGGAGTAGTCAATCCCTACCGCAAGCCCCAGCATTACTGCCAAGAGGGGCGCCGAACTGGACACCACGGTTGCTCCGGCAGCCATGAGAATAAGCCCGATCGAGATTCCCACTCCCACAACTGCGCTCGCCAGGGGCGCCCAGGCCGGTCTGAACGAGCGGAAGGTCACGATGAGCACCAATCCTGCAAAGGCCACGCCAAATACTTCTGCAATGGTCAGATGGACCCCTTGGTCCTGAAAGAGGTTTCCGCCAAACTCGACAATGAGATCCGAGTCAGAAAAAACACTGCGGTAAGAGACCAGAGTGTCGAGCATCTCGTCGGTGATGTCATCGTCAGACACGGCAAATTGCACCTGCAGGAGGGCGTAACGCCCATCATCACTGAGCGCGCGCCCGGCAAACTCATCGAAGGGGCTGATGGTGTCGTCAATGATCTCATCAGCCGCTATGGCGGCTGCGAGCTCTTCGATTGCCGCTGTGTTGTCGGGGGAGTCCAGTCTTTGGCCCTCGGGGGCGACGATGACCGCTTGGGCGCTGGCGGTGCCGAAACCGGGGAACACCGACGCGAGGCGGTCGAAGGCTGCCTGGGACGGGCTGCCAGGAATATCGAATTGTTCATCTGTCGCACCACCGAGAGCGATACCGCCCCCGCCAATCGCAACAAAGGCAACCAGCCAGATAATCAGGACGCGCCATGCGTTATCGAAACTCGCCTTTCCCAGGCGATACAGAAGCGTCGCCATTACCGAACCCTGGGAGCTAGGGCTCCAAGATGCAGAGTGTTGAGCAAGAAATCAGTCAAGAGTGGTCGAAGCTGTGCATCAGGGAGCTCCTCGATTCCGACCGCGTTTCCCGCAACAAGCGCGTAGGTCGCTCCAGAGACGGCGATTCCGAAACGGAGTGATTCTGATTGCTCGGTCGCATCCGCTGCGAACAGCCGAGCGAGACGCCCCATGAGCTCTTGGGCTTGGCGCAGGGCGGGAATGGAATCAGCGAGATAAGGGTGGGACACGATGATTTGAACCCCCTGGCGGTGTTCAAGAAGAAAGTCAATGAACCGGGCGACGAATCCTTCACGAGAGTCTGCGTCTACTAAACCGGTCACCTCGGCCTCGAGGACGATGGCCTCGATTGCCTGAAGGGCATCGAGGAGGACGACATCGACGAGGTGCTCTTTGCTGGTGAAGTGGTAGAGCACATTTCCCTTTGAGGAGGAAGCGTGATCAGCGATGTCTTGGAGGCTTGTGGCCGCGATTCCTTGTAGCGAGAAGCGCTCGAGCGCGCTGGCAAGGATTTCTTCGCGTTGAGACACGTGGGAAACCGTAGGGGCACAATCTGTGAATTACTGACCAAATGGTCAGGAATTCACAGATTCTCAGCAAACGCATAGCTTAATAACGGGACCGTAGTGGTCAGCTTCAGCGCCATTGCTAGGCTGAAGCACATCCTCTTCATCCAACGAGATTCATTAAAGGACATTCCATGGCAAAGAAGCAAAGGACCATAGACGAGAAAATCACTCGACTGCGGACGTTCAATATTGTTGCTGGCTCCCTCCACCTCATCCAAGCCGTGGGCCTGGGTTATGTGCTCACACTTTTGGACAACCAGGTCACGTTCCCGGTCACCGCGGATTACCTTGGTGGGCCTCCAGGCGTTGCCCTTCCCGCCGAGCGGGTCATCCTTTTTGATATCAACGTGGGAATTGGTGTTGCAGCGTTCCTCGCGATGTCCGCTTTCTTCCACTTCCTGATTTCCTCACCCATGTTCTTTACCCGCTATGGAAACGGTTTGAAGCAAAACCGGAACTACTTCCGTTGGACGGAATACTCCCTGAGCTCCTCTGTGATGATTTGGCTTGTTGCCCAGATCACGGGAATTACCGATGTTGCCGCACTCTTCTCGATCTTCGCGGTGAACGCGTCGATGATCATGTTTGGTGCGTTGCAAGAGAAGTATGAGCGCCCCGGAAGCGGAGGGTTCTTGCCCTTTATCTTCGGATCTATGACTGGGGTTGTGCCGTGGATTGTGATCCTGATTTACTTCTTCGCACCCGGCTCAGAATCAACCGTCGAAGCGCCAGGCTTTGTGGTGGTCATCATCGTGTCCCTGTTCTTCTTCTTCAACACCTTTGCTGTCAACCAGGCCCTGCAGTATCACCAGGTGGGTAGCTGGGTTGATTACATCAGGGGCGAGCGGATGTACATCACACTGAGCCTGATCGCCAAGACTGCCTTGGCCTACCAGGTGTTCTCGGGTTCGATTATTCCTGCCCTCACCGACTAGCTCCTCATGAGTGAAGCCAGCGAGCGTCTCGCGGTATTTCGCGGTCGCAGAGACCTTGGGGCCATTCAGCCCCAAGGTCCGCTCGCTTTGGTCAACACTCAGTGGGTGGATATGGAACAAACCATTTGGGGTGTTCCTGGGACCTGGGCGCCAGCCCCACCCGGGGTGCAGGGCCTGACGGTCACCGCGGAGGCTGGTGATGGAATCACACTCGACGGTGTTGCTGTCGAGGGCACCGTCACGGTGTGGGCAAAGGGCTCAGACCAGCCTTCAGAGGTCATCTTTAGCGAAACCCAGAAAGGTCACGTCATCGTGCAGGGCGATTCCTACGCGTTGCGGGTCTGGGACAGCGACTCCGAGGGTATCCAGGCTTTCGGGTGCATTGACGCCTTCGACTATGCACCCGAATGGGTCGTCACCGGAGAGTGGAAAGAAATCCCCGGAGGGAAAAGTGTCGGGTTTGAGCACCTTAAGGAAGAGGGCGTCTCCCGGGATGAAGTGATTCCTGGAGAAATCACCTTCAGCCACGAAGGGGTCAACTATTCTCTGGCAGCCTTCAAAGCAGGAACGGCCCTGCAATTGGTCTTCGCCGATGCGACCAACGATGTGAGCACGTATAGCGTGGGCCGCTTTCTCTTCCTCGCCCCCAACCCCGATGGCACGATCACCCTCGACTTCAACTACGCCGTCTTGCCACCGTGCGCTTTTTCTTACGCCTTCAACTGCCCCCTACCGCCGGTGCAAAACCGATTCCCCTTCGCTATCGAGGCTGGGGAAAAAAATGTTCTGAAGACGGACGGCTCCCTCCTGCACGGCTAATCTTTGCTTGTTTTCATAGCCAACCTGTCGCATACTTATGTCATTGCGCTTTCGAGAGGCAAGTAATACCCCGATTCCATGGTCGATGGGGAAGTCGAACCACAGGAATCGGAGAAAACTATGGCTGTTGCCACAACCCGTGGGGTGCTGTTTGTGCACTCTTCACCCCCTTCGCTCTGCCCGCACCTTGAATGGGCCATAGGGCGCTGCCTGGGTCGCCCCGTCCACCTCGCCTGGGAAGACCAACCCGTGTTGCCTGGCACTCTTCGCGCCGAGTTTCCCTGGCGGGGTCCCATCAACACCGGAAGTGTGATGGCGAGCGCTTTGCGCGGCTGGGAACATTTGCGATTCGAAGTCAGCGAGCAACCCTCACCCGGTGTGGACGGTGGGCGCTGGATGCACACCCCCGACCTCGGGATTTTCTATGGCGCCATGGATACGGCGGGTAACACGATGATTTCAGAAGATCGCGTTAAGACCGCCCTTGCCGAGGCCGGCGGCGACCCGCGACTGACGACCAAGGCCTTGCGACTGGCGTGGGGCGGAGCATGGGACGACGAGCTGGAGCCGTTTCGATACTGCAGCGAAGAAACCGGTGTGGTGTGGTTTCACCGAGTGGGTTAGTCCACACTCCGGAAGGCAACAACCGCGTTGTGGCCGCCAAAGCCAAAAGAGTTACTAATGCCCAGCTGCGCTCCTGGACCTAAGTCACGGGGGCTGGTCACCACGTCCAAGGGAATTCGCTCGTCTTGGTCATCCAAGTTAATGGTGGGGGGAGCTTGGCGATGATAAATCGCCAGAATCGTAAAGAGCGCCTCAAGTGCCCCGGTGCCCCCGAGCAGGTGACCGGTCGAGGCCTTCGTGGCTGAGACCGGGATATTCCCTACGCGGTCGCCGAATACTTTGTGCAACGCGGCATATTCTGCAACATCCCCCACCGGCGTTGAGGTGGCGTGGGCATTGATGTGGGTTACATCTTCTGGCGTTGCGCCTGCTTGCTTCAGCGCCGCCATAACCGCACGAGAGGCCCCTAACCCTTCGGGGTCCGGGGCGGTGATGTGAAAAGAATCGCTCGTGATACCGCCACCGGCTAGCTCCGCATAAATCCGTGCACCACGCGCAAGCGCGTGTTCCTTAGTTTCCAGCACCAACGTCGCAGCACCCTCGCCCAGCACAAAACCATCACGGTTGGTGTCATAGGGCCTGGATGCTTTCGTGGGGTCATCATTGCGCTTGGACAGCGCTTGCATTGCGGCGAACGCCGCAATGGGAAGAGGGTGGATGACCGCTTCTGTTCCCCCGGCAACCACAACGTCGGCGAGCCCCAACTGAAGGTGCTCGTAAGCGTTGGCAATGGATTCTGTTCCTGAAGCGCACGCGGACACCACGGTCCGTGCTCCACCTTTTGCACCCAGTCCCATACTCACCGCCGCAGCTGCAGCATTAGGCATCAGCATGGGGATGGTCATCGGCAGAACTCGCCTGGGCCCTTTTTCCCGAAGCGTGTCCCAGCCATCTAGTAGCGTCCACAACCCACCAATACCCGTGGCATAGTCGACAAGGATGCGTTCGGGATCAACATCTGGCGAACCAGCATCCGCCCATGCTTCGCGGGCCGAGATCAGCGCAAACTGCGCTGAGGGGTCAAGGCGCTTAACCTCTTGGCGTTCCAAAACATCTACTGCCGCCACCTTGGCCTGTCCGGCAAAAGTGACCGGCAGTTCGTGTCGGGCAACCCAATCATGTTCCAGAGTGGAGATGCCTGATTCACCCGCAAGAAGAGCACTCCACGTGGAGGCGGCGTCGCCGCCGAGTGGGTTTGTTGTCCCGATACCGGTGACGACAATGGTGGTCATCTGCGGGGGGCCTGGATTAGGCCTGAGCCTTGGTGATAAAGGTGACAGCTTCGCCGACAGTGGTCAGGTTCTTGACCTCATCGTCGGGAATTTTCACATCAAACTTTTCTTCGGCATTCACAACGATGGTCATCATGGAGATCGAATCAATGTCCAAGTCGTCGGTGAAGGACTTTTCCATGAGGACCTGGTCTGCAGCGATACCGGTCTCGTCCGTGACGAGTTCCGCTAGTCCAGCCAAAATTTCTTCGGAGGTGTGAGCCATGTGTTTCTCTTTTCTGTGTGTCTATCAGTGACCGGCTCCAATCTTAGAGCCAGCCTGGGGTTTAGGGGAGTGTCACGACCTGCGCGCCGAAGACCAGACCGGCGCCAAAACCTATCTGCAGAGCCAAACCACCGGAAGCTTCGGGGTGCTCCTGCAGAAGTCGGTGCATGGCTAACGGAATAGACGCCGCCGAGGTGTTGCCGGTGGATTCAATATCGCGGGCAATCAGTACGCTCTCGGGAAGCTTCAGTTGTTTCGCGAACTCATCGATGATGCGCATATTGGCTTGGTGGGGAACAAACGCCGCCAACTCACTGGCAGAGACCCCTGACTCGTCAAGCGCCTTCTTTGCCACCTTGGCCATTTCCCAGACCGCCCAGCGAAAGACCGCTTGCCCGTCTTGGCGAAGGGTGGGGAAGCCGCCGTCGCGATCAGCGAAGGCCTCCTGGAGGGTCTTGTTCATGCCGACGGCGTCCCACTTGGATCCATCGGAGCCCCACTGGGTGGGGCCGATTCCCACCACATCGCTGGGGCCCACAATCGCAGCGCCTGCCCCATCGCCCAGCAGGAAGGAGATACTGCGGTCGGTAGGTTCAACGATGTCGCTGAGTTTCTCAGCCCCCACGACCAAGACATAGCGCGCGGCACCGGATCGGATCAGCGCGTCTGCTTGGGCAATCCCATAGGTGTATCCAGCACACGCCGCCGAGATGTCGTAGGCAGCCGCCGGAGTGGCGCCAATTCTGTGAGCCAGCAGTGCCGCCAACGAGGGAGTCTGGACGCTGTTGCTGATTGTGGCCACAATGACGGCGCCGATCTCGGTGGGCTCGATTCCCGCCGCCGTGATGGCTTCCTGGGCTGCGCGTTGGGCAAGATCGATGACCCCTTCATCAGCGCTGGAGCGCTTGCGCTCGATTACTCCGGTGCGCTGGCGAATCCATTCGTCGGAAGAGTCGATGGGTCCAGCAATTTCATCGTTGCTGACCGAAGTGTCGCCTCTGGCAGCACCAAGGGAAAGGATTCTGGTGAACTCCGTGCCATGGGATTGGGTGAGAGGAGCCATCAAGAAACCACCATTTCGCGTGCTCGGGGGATGTCTTCGGGAGTATTCAGTGCCAGAGTGTTCACTCCCTTGAGGCCCCGCTTGGCGAGACCCACCAGCGCTCCGCCGGGAGCAAGTTCCATCATGCCCTGTATTCCATCTTTCTCAAAGGACCCCATGCACGCGTCCCAACGCACGGGTTGGGTGACCTGGGAGACCAGGGACGCAAGGGCGTCCCTGCCGCTTGTCAGCACCGAGCCATCTCGGTTGGTATAGAGCGCCGAGTGAGGGTCCTTGGGTGCCAGCTCGGAGGCCGCGTCAGAAACCGCGTGGAGGGCAGTCTCCATGAAAGCGGTGTGGAATGCGCCTGCTACCTGCAAAGGAATTACTCGTGTCCCGACCGGCGGATTCGCCGCAAACTCGGACAAAGCCTCTCGAGATCCGGCAACCACGATCTGGCCGCCCCCGTTAAAGTTTGCCGCGGAAAGCCCCCGTGCCTTCAGTTCGGAGAGGAGCTCTTCAGGGTCAGCCCCCAACACCGCGGCCATCCCGCTGGGAGTGAGGGCAGAAGCGACCGCCATGGCAGCGCCTCGCGCAGCCACCAGCTTCAGCGCTTCCTCATCCGAGAGAACACCAGATAGCGCGGCGGCGGTGAATTCACCGACGGAATGGCCGGCAAAAGCCAGGGGAGTGCCCGCGGGAAGGCCAGTGAGAAGTGCTCGACCGGCCAGGAGCCCCGCGGCCACAATCAGAGGCTGTGCTATGGCAGTGTCCTTGATGGTGGCTTCATCGCTGCGGGTGCCGTGGAGAACCAAGTCAATACCGACGGCCTGGGAAAAGGATTCCAGGGTGGCACGATGTTCTTCGTGTGCGAGCCAGGGTTCTAAAAACCCTGGCTTTTGTGATCCCTGTCCGGGTGCTGCGATAACAAACATAGGTTTTAGTTTCCCCCCTGAGGGAGCCGTGAGGCGTAGTAGGTCATGGTGTGTCCTGAGCCCCTACCTTTGTAGGGAGGGAACAGCTAGGGCGAGCGGGAGCCCGAGGTGTTCGGCTCGCTCATGCTTCCCAAGATGATCCCCAGGTGCAAGGTCACAGCATCGCGAGGGTTCCCAGGATCCCAGGCGACCACTTGGGCCACCTTTTTGAGGCGATATCGAACAGTGTTGGGGTGGACAAACAACTCCCGGGCGGTGGCTTCCAGGGAGTGCCCGGTTTCCAAATACGTCCACAACGTGCCGAGCAAATCGAGCTGGTGATCTCTCAAAGGCTCATAAATCTGGCTGACCAGCGCTCTTCGGGCCAAGGGGTCCCCAGCGAGGGCGCGCTCGGGAAGAACATCATCTGCCGAAAGTGGCCGTGGTAATTCCCGGCGGGCTTTCGCTACGGAGAAGCCGGCAAGAGCCGCCTTGGCGCTCTTGGCGGCATCCACCACGCTCGCCACGGTATGTCCCACCACAACCGCCCCTGTTCCAAAACTTTGTTCCATTGCCAAGGCGATATCCATGAAGCTTGCGGGGTGGGCGTGATCGGATTCGTCATCCACCCGCCGACCAATGACCACCACTAAACGGTTTCCCTGAACCCCCACGAGGACGTCTGCATGCTGATGGCGGGCAATGCGACGAATGTCATCCACATCCACCATTCGCGGGCTCGTGCCGACCACTACAGCGACTTCACCGTGGCCCAACCAACCCAGGGCGGCGATGCGCGAAGGCAATTCTTGGTCATATTCACCGCTCAGGATGGAATCCACAGCGAGAGCCTCGAGGCGCGCATCCCACAAGCCCCGGGCTTCTGCGGCTCTGGCGTAAACATCGGCTGCGGCAAAAGCAATTTCACGGGAATAGTGGAGGATCGATTCCCGCAATTCGGGCGGCCCCTGGAGCAGCTGCTTCTCGACCACCTCCACGGTGACCTTGATCAGCTGCAGGGTTTGCTGCAAGCTCACCGAGCGCAGCAGTTCCCTCGGGGCAACGCCAAAGACATCTGAAGCAATCCACGGGGTGGACTGAGGGTTTTCAAACCATGAGATGAAAGAGGAAATACCGGTTTGGGCAACCATCCCTACCGCTGATCGGCGCCCCGGAGGCATCGCCCGATACCAGGGCAATTCTGTTTCCAGGGTCGCGAGTGTGGTGGTCGCCATTTCCCCTGAAATGTTGCGAAGCCACGACAGTGTTTGCTTCTTGGTCATAGCCATAGTGGACCCGGGGAGTTGCCTCCCCCTTAGGATTCTCCGCCGGCTGTGCCGCTGGTTCCCGCGGTCACATCGTGGAGACGATATTTTGCGATCGCCTCCGCCAAGGAGTGAGCGGGGACGAGGCCTTCTTTGCCCAGCTGTTGCAGCACCCGCGCAGCAACGGAGGGGCCGTCGATGGCGAAGTGGCGCCTCGCGGCAGGCCTTGTATCGCTAAATCCAAAGCCATCTGCGCCCAGTGTGAGATAGGGCCTGGGCACAAATTCACGGATTTGATCTTGAACTGAGTGCATGAAATCGCTCACGGCGATGACGGGGCCTTCGCTTTCTGCCAGGCGTGCGGTGACGTACGGGGTGTGTGCGGGCTCTTCGGGGTGCAAGAAGTTGTGGCGCTCTGCTGCGACGCCATCGCGCCGTAGTTCGTTCCAGGAGGTCACCGACCAAACTTCTGCGCTGACGCCCCAGTCATTGGCGAGGAGCTCTTGGGCTTCGAGCGCCCAGGGCACTCCAACTCCCGAGGCAAGAATGGTGGCTTTGGGCCCCACACCGGATCCGGTGCTGATCCGGTGCATGCCCTTCAAGATTCCTTCGACATCGACATCTTCTGGCTCGGCTGGCTGGGCGACAGGCTCGTTGTAGATGGTGAGGTAGTACATCACGTTGGGGTCGGGGTGTTTCCCGCCATACATGCGCTCCATGCCATCGGCCACAATGTGAGCGAGTTCGTAGGAATACGCGGGGTCATAGGTAATGACCGCTGCGTTGGTCGAGGCAAGCAGCGGTGAATGCCCATCGGCGTGCTGCAAACCCTCACCCGTCAGCGTGGTGCGACCGGCGGTCGCACCCATGATGAAACCTCTCGCCATCTGGTCACCCGCAGCCCACATGGCGTCGCCGGTGCGCTGGAAACCAAACATGGAGTAAAACACGTAGATCGGCACCATCGGTTCGCCATGGGTGGCATAGCTGGTTCCCACCGCGGTGAAGGCCGCGAAGGCGCCCGCTTCGTTGATGCCGGTGTGCAGAATCTGACCTTGGGGGCTTTCCTTGTAGGCCAGCAGAAGTTCGCGATCGACCGAGGTGTAGCTCTGGCCGTGCGGGTTATAGATTTTCGCGGTGGGGAAGTAAGCATCCATCCCGAAGGTTCGCGCTTCGTCAGGGATGATAGGGACCAAGCGGTGACCAAAGTCGGGGTTCTTCAGCAGGTCTTTTAACAGCCTCGCAAAGGCCATCGTGGTCGCAATTTCTTGCTTCCCCGAGCCCTTCTTCACTGCTGCATAGGTCTCAGCACCTGGCAAGGTCACCTGGGTGTACTTAGACCGACGCTCGGGCAGGTAACCGCCCAGTGCCCGACGACGCTCGTGCAGGTAGGAAATTGCTTCGTCACCGGCGCCGGGGTGGTAATACGGCGGTTGGTACACGTCAGCGTCTAGTTGAGCGTCGGTGATGGGAATCCGCATGTCGTCGCGGAAGGTTTTGAGGTTTTCGAGCGTTAGTTTCTTCATCTGGTGGGTGGCGTTTCGACCCTCGAAGCTGGGGCCCAAGCCATAACCCTTCACCGTCTTTGCCAAGATCACCGTGGGTTGGCCCTTGTGCTCGGTGGCTGCTTTGAATGCGGCATAGACCTTGCGGTAGTCGTGGCCACCACGCTTCAAACGCCAAATGTCGTCGTCGCTCATCCCCGCCACCATGGCGGCGGTGCGAGGGTCGCGCCCAAAGAAGTGTTCGCGAATGTAGGCGCCGCTTTCGGCTTTATAGGTTTGGTAGTCGCCATCGGGGGTCTTGTTCATCAGGTCGCGCAGTGCGCCCTCATGATCCATGGCGAGCAGTGCGTCCCATTCCCTGCCCCACACCACCTTGATGACATTCCAGCCGGCTCCGCGGAAGAAGCTTTCGAGTTCCTGGATGATTTTGCCGTTACCGCGGACCGGTCCATCGAGTCGCTGAAGGTTGCAGTTGATGACAAAAGTGAGGTTGTCGAGGTCGTCGTTAGCGGCAAGCTGAAGCGCGCCGCGGCTTTCCACTTCGTCCATCTCCCCATCGCCCAAGAAGGCCCAGACGTGTTGATCAGAGGTGTCTTTGATGCCGCGGTGATGAAGGTACCGGTTAGCTTGTGCCTGATAGATCGCGTTGATCGGGCCCAGGCCCATCGACACCGTGGGGAATTGCCAAAACTCCGGCATCAAACGGGGGTGGGGATAAGACGATAGCCCGCCCGTGGGGTGAGACTTTTCTTGACGGAAACCATCAAGCTGGTCTTCGCTGAGCCTGCCTTCGAGGTAAGCCCTGGCATACATCCCTGGGGAAGCATGACCCTGGTAGAAAATTTGGTCCCCGCCGCCGGGGTGATCGGCGCCACGGAAGAAGTGGTTGTGGCCTACTTCGTAGAGCGCTGCAGAGGAGGCGTAGGTCGAGATGTGTCCACCCACAGAAATTCCTGGTCGCTGGGCGCGATGTACGGTAATCGCTGCGTTCCAGCGAATCCAGGCACGATAGCGGCGTTCAATCTCTTCATCGCCCGGGAACTCTGGCTCAGAGTCCGGGGCAATCGAATTGAGGTAGTCCGTGGTGGGAACCATGGGGACACCCAAGTGAAGCTCTTTGGAGCGCTTGAGAAGGCTTAACATAATCTCGCGACCACGCTGATGGCCAGCACCGGTTACGACGGCATCGAGAGATTCCTGCCACTCCGCGGTTTCCGCGGGGTCAGAATCCATCTGGTGAAACGAATAGGGATCTTGGTCGTTAACGGCCACCGTGACCTCTTCCTGTGTGTGGTAGATACAGAAGTCCACTCCCGGAGGGATTGCCCCCGGAACGTCCGACAAGTCTAGCCCCTGAGTGTGGCTAGGCCTGAGGGAACAAAAGTGGTCCCGGTGGTTTAGCATGAAGGCTTGGGCCTGTAGCTCAGTTGGTTAGAGCGCCACGTTTACACCGTGGATGCCGGGGGTTCGAGTCCCTCCGGGCCCACAAAAAATTCAGGCGAACAGCGCCACCATCAAAGTGACATAAATCACCACGAAGATGGTCGGTGTCACATACTGCACCACCCACATCCACGATGTCTTCGTGGGCTCTGCCTGGCGGAAGAGGGCATGCGCTTCGCTGGCCGATTGAAACTGAACCAGGGCTCCAAAGATTCCGGAAGCCAAAAGAATTCCAGCAGCAGCGACGCGAAGCGCAAAAGTGGTGTCAGCGAGGCCAAACTGCAACAGCGCCACGGTGGTAATCAGTAGCGCGGTCGGCGCCATTTGGGACAGGACAATCATGCGACGGTGGGCAAGCCAGGTGGAGGTCTGTTCCGGTGTCATACTCTCTCCAAAGCGGGATTAGGTATGCCCACCTTAGCGAAGGCGAGAAGAGGGATGAGGGCCGCATCAGCGCAGTGGGTTGTGCGTGCTGGGACCCTGGCTCATTGTGGGGCCCGCGTCGCAGTTTCTCCTCGGCTTTTCGCGCGGGGTGAGCGGTCACACAACTAAACCGGTTACCCGTATTCTTGAAGCATGGTCGATGATGTAGCGGGCGACGATGTCGAAGAAGCTCCTCGGCGGAGCACGTTTCAGGAGCCCCTCGAGGAGAACCTTCCCTCGAGTGAGTCTTTCTTGCTGGAGGAAGCCACCGTGCAACCGGACACGCCGGTTACGCCCAAGTATTTTGCCCCGCCGGTCCGGACGTCGAGGACTCAACAAGACATCATCGCCGCCTTTGAATCGGAGGGCTCCTCTGGCAGTGGCGACAAGATTGCCGAGCTCGAAGAACAACTTGCTTTGCAGAGTGAGGAAGAAGCAGCCTTTGCCTCGTGGGCGGTGGTGATCCGGGAGACGCGGCCTGACCGCGCAGCGGAAATTATTGCCCACGAGAGGGAAATTTTTGACGGTGCTGAGCCGTCAGAGCTTGTTTTTGAGCCAGTAGAGGCGGCCGAATTACCAGATACCACCCCTCTGGAGGCGGAGGCAACGGTAGAGGAAGAGGACGCTGTCCAGGCACAAGATCTTGGCGAGATTCCCGTCGATCCCGAGCCCGTGAGCAATCCAGAGCCTGCCCCAGATCCAGATCCAGATCCAGACCCAGAGCCTGCGAGTGCTCCCGAGACAGTCAGCGCCCCCGAGCCCATCGACGCAGCCGCTGGCGCGCCCCCTCGCTCCGAGGTATGGCCGCTCATGCAGGGTGGCCTCGTCGACGAACCGGTAAGCATGCTTTCGGATTCCGAAGATCCCCCCTTCCAAGGGCTTTGGCCACTGGTCGCGACCTGGGGATTTGCGCTGGTTCCTTTCCTCGGTCTGACCGCTGGTGTGTGGGTTGTGAGCATGGGTCTTAGCTTTTTCCAAGCGTTGGTGGTGGCATCTGTCGCGGCCCTTGTCATTGGTTTTGTGGTGGCGTCCCTTGCCAAAGTTTCGACCCCGATACAGAACACCTTTGGTCGGGTAGGCAGTGTCCTGCCCGCACTCCTCATGGTCGTTCTGCGACTGATGGCTTTAGCCCTGGTGTTGTGGTGGGTATCGCGCACCGCGGCAGAACTTGCGGTGATTGCTGGTTGGTGGAGCGGGCCCGAGTGGGTCGCGCACACGGTGGCAGCGGTTGTTCTGGGTGGAGTTTCCTTCGCCCACGTCTTCTTCAGAGCTTCCGTCATGCGGGTTACCCTCTGGGCGAGCGCCGGCCTGGGTGTGCTGGGAACGACAGCCGTCATGGTTCGCACTGCCCCAGAAATTGTGGCCCCACCCACATGGACGTGGACAGCTGAAATCCTGCCCCTCTTTAGCGCCGGTTCTCTGGTGCTTGTCCTGGGGTTGGTCGCTTTTGCCCCGGTGGCGAATTCTCTCGCATCCCTCGCGCCGCGCAGTGGCTCTCGCTTGGTGGCAACGATGTCAGGCATTGCTTCGGTTCTGCCCCTGGGCCTGTTGATGAGCTATGCAGCGTGGATGTCGGAGAGCGCTCCGGGATTTGCTCTGGGAATTCTTCGTGACCCAATAGCCACGATGGGTTCAGGGCTTGGCACCTGGTTCCCCGCCCCCATGCTGGTGGTGTTGGTCTTGCCTTTTACCGGCTTCCTGGCCATCGGCCTGTGGTCCCTCGTCGGCTCGCTGAAGGAGATGTCGGTTCCCGGACCTCGATCTGCTTACGGAAGCGTTTTGATGCTGACGGTCGGTGGTTTAGTCGCGCTGGGAATCCTCTTTGAGTCGAGCTTCTTGGACGCTCTTCCCGATGCTTTCTTCACCGCTGGCGTCATCGTTGCCGCCTGCGTAGGGACGATAGCGATTGATTCGATTATTCCTGGCAAGGTGCAGGCAACGCGAGGTTTGTCCTGGCGTTGGGGGCCCTTTGTGGGGATGGCGGTCGCAGTCGCTGTGGGTCTTGGTGTGGTGAGCTCCGATATCTCCTGGCTGTCGTGGCAGGGATACCTGTTGGGATTCTTAGAGTCACAAGGCTTCGGTGATCTTGCCCCGGGGAACCTAGGAATAGTGTTCGCCCTTCTACTGGGGGGCATGGGAAGCGCACTCTCTGCGATTCCGGTGAAGAAAACGCCGGTGTCGATTGATGTCTAAAACGACCCCCTCCCACACTCTTGCCGATGTGCTCGCGGGCGTTGATGAATTGTGGCCGCTCTCCGGAACAGAAGACTGGGATGCTGCGGGTCTAGTGGTGGGGAACCCCGCTGCGAACATTTCCGCCATCCACCTCATGGTGGATGTCACGGCGGAAAGCGTTGCCGAAGCGCTGAAGCAGGGTGCCGATCTGATCATTGCCCACCACCCCCTGCTGTTGAGAGGGGTGACAACGGTGGCGGAGTCCACCTACAAGGGGAACCTGATTGCAACGCTGATTCGGGGTGGGTGCGCTCTCTATGCAGCACACACAAATGCCGATGCTGTGCCCACGGGGACCTCGGCAAGGCTCGCTGAGCTCCTTGAACTTGAGGATCATGCGCCACTGACTGAAGGTGCGCAGCCAGGGCATGGGTTGGGTCGGGTCGGCACATTGGCTACCCCGCAGACGCTGTACCAGGTTGCTGTTGCGCTGGGGGAACTCCTTCCCCACACCGCTGTGGGTCCCACTGTGGCCGGAGACCCCGAGCGCCTGGTTTCACGCATATCCTTGTGTGCAGGGGCGGGGGATTCTTTGCTGTCTCACCCCGATGTGCAGAAAAGTGATGTATTCATCACCAGTGATGTGCGCCACCATCCGGCAAGTGAAGCGGTTGAACAAGCGGTCTTGAATGGTGGCCCAGCCCTGATTAATATTTCCCACTTTGCTGCCGAATGGCTGTGGCTTGACCAGGCCGGGGCAGAACTCGAGGCGAAACTGGGGCTCTCTGTCACGGTGAGTGATCTCAACACAGACCCGTGGACTTTTCAGGTCCAACGCGTAGGAAGCGAATAAATGGCACTCAGCGCCTCAGCCCAGGATCAAGCACAACTCCTCGTCGTGGCAGACGATGACGTGTTGTCCGCTCGAAACTCTGCCACGATCAGGGGGCTTGCCAAGGAGCTCAGTATCGACACGTTGGACGCCGCCATCGAGGACATCAGGGCAAGGCGCCACGACCAAATGGTCGAGGTGGACAATATCCAATCGGAGCTAACGCGCTCCGAGTCTGATGTTTCTCTCGTGGCGACGCGGATCGCCCGAGACGCAGACCGCCTGGTCCAGACTTCTTCGGCGAAAGACGCCCAAGGCTTGGAGCACGAATTAGAAAGCTTGCGCACCAGGCAATCAGACCTTGAAGACATCGAGCTCGCCATCATGGAAAACCTGGAGGGTGCCACCGCCGTATTGGAGGGAATCAGTCAGGAACTCACTACCGCAGAGCAGGCTCTGCAGGCAGCGAGAGACCAGGAATCCCGTCGCACAGAGGAGCTCACCGGGCTTAATAAAGCCCTGGCCGACAAGCGCGCAGAGCTCCTTGGCGCCCTGCCTCAGGATTTGGTCGCTTTGTATGAACGACAACGCGAACGATATGGAATCGGCGCTTCCCACCTGCGGAGAGGTGTTTCCAGCGCCAGCGGTGTTGGCTTGACGGAATCCGATCTCCACACCATCCGCCAGGCTCCCGAAGACGAAGTAATTCTGTGCCCTGATTCCAACGCCATTTTGGTGAGAACTGCCGAGTCTGGCCTGTGACCTACAGCCACCTCGTTGTCGAGGCCGACGGCGCTTCTCGGGGCAACCCGGGTCCTGCTGCCGGCGGCGCGGTAGTGCTTGATCCGGGTTCGGGGGAGACCCTCGTCACTGTGGGAAAACTCTGCGGGGTGGCCTCGAACAACGTCGCCGAGTATCGCGGAATGATCGAGGGCATCAGGGCCGCCTGGGGCATTTCACCCGGTGCGAAACTGACCGTCTTCATGGATTCGAAGTTGGTCGTGGAACAGATGTCGAGGCGCTGGAAGATCAAGCACCCCGACATGCAAACCCTCGCCCAAGAAGCAAGGGAGCTGATTGCTGGGGGCACGGTCACCTTTGAATGGGTTCCTCGAGAGAAGAATGCCCGGGCCGATGCTGCAGGAAACAAAGCCCTCGATGGCGGGGTCTCTTTCCTCGAGCCCTAGCCAGGGATGCTCTCCTGCTCTACCCTGAAGAAGTTGGAAAGGGTTGGCCAGGCGATCGCGTCGCTACTTCGGTAGTGCCGAGGAACGTCCGGGCTCCTCAGAGCAGGATGGTGGGTAACGCCCACCCGGAGTAATCCGCGAGATAGTGCCACAGAAAACAGACCGCCCGGTTTTCCGGGTAAGGGTGAAACGGTGGTGTAAGAGACCACCAGGGGTTTAGGTGACTAAGCCTGCTAGGTAAACCTCATCCGGAGCAAGGTCAAACAGACACCCATCAGGTTGCTCGCCTGAGTGTCGGGTAGGCCGCTAGAGAGAACTGGCAACAGTTATCCGAGACAGATGATCGTCACCGAAGTTCGCTTCGGGACAGAACCCGGCGTATCGGCTGACCCTCTCCAACACTATGAAACGCTGCGAAGCACCGTCACTACTTTGCCCATCACCGTGGCGTGGTCGCCCAGGATGGGTTCGTAGGCGCTGTTCTGGGGCAGGAGCCACGTGTGTCCATCGCGCTGTTTGAAAACCTTGACGGTGGCTTCTTCATCCAGCATCGCGGCAACGATGTCGCCGTTGTCGGCGGTCTGTTGCTGGCGAACAACGACCCAGTCGCCATCACAGATGGCCGCATCAATCATCGAGTCTCCCACTACTTTGAGCATGAAAAGCTCTCCGTTACCGACTAACTGCCGGGGGAGGGACATGATGTCCTCGACGTGCTGTTCCGCTGTAATCGGAATACCGGCGGCAATGCGACCGACGAGGGGAACCTGGACTGCATTGGAATCTTCCGGAACCAGCTGACTCACGCGGGCTGTCGCCTCCGGGGTGACGCGCTTGAGGATCTCCAGAGTCCGCGCCGTGTTGGCATGACGCTTGATATATCCGGCGCGCTCGAGCTGGCTGAGTTGGTGAGACACGCTCGAGGTGGACGAGAGTCCGGTGCCCTCGCAGATCTCTCTCATGCTCGGTGGCACGCCCCGGGAGTCCAGAGACAACTCGATGAAAGCCTGAATTTTGTGCTGCTGTTCACTCAACATCCCTCCACCGTAGCGGGTTTCGAACAATTTTTCTATACATACGTTCGAACATATTCCGGGCGTGTCAGTGGTGCCCGCTTAACTGGGGTGTGTCGGGTGCTTGACAAGTCACCCATTCGAACATATATTCGAAACAGAGATTCGGACCTGGCTCTCCCGGCCGAGGGTTGGGTCCGAACTCTCAACCAAGGAGGAACCATGACCACCACTTCACTTCGCATCACCCGACGCGGACGCGTCGTGCTTGGACTTGCTCTTGCCCTGCCTGTGATGGCCCTCTCCGTCTTCCTAGCCTCTTCGGGCGCGCTCGCCGAGAGCGACGCAGCGAGTAATGATTTTGAATACATGACGGTGCTCTCCGGCGACACCCTGTGGAGCATCGCGACGATGATTTCTCCTCATGAAGATCCCCGCGACGTGGTCGCCAACATTATTTCTCTTAACCAGCTCGAGACCGCGTCCTTGATGCCGGGACAGGAAATCGCGCTCCCTCGCTAAGTCGCCACCGGTTACGATGGCGGAATGGCTGGACTGACTGATTTACCTCTGAGAGATGACCTCCGGGGTAAGGAGCCCTATGGCGCCCCGATGGATCCGGTGACGTATGCGCTGAATGTCAATGAAAATACTCACCCCGTCCCACCAGAGGTGCGGCAGGCGATTCTCTCCCATATTTCCCGCGCGCTGGAGACGATTAACCGCTACCCCGATAGAGAATTCACCGCACTGCGGGAGGCCTTGGCCAGCTACGCGACCAGGAGTCACCGCCAGGGCACCCTCGATGCCTCGATGGTGTGGGCCGCAAACGGGTCCAATGAAGTCATCCAGCAAGTGCTGCAAGCCTTTGGCGGACAAGGGCGTTCCGTCTTGGGCTTTCCGCCGAGCTATTCCATGCACCCGATCATTGCTGAATCGACCGGGACGACCTGGAGCGTGGGGAGTCGAGAGCAAGACTTTTCCTTGACCCCCGCGGGCGTGGAAAGCGCGATTCGGCTGACGAGGCCCGACGTCGTGTTCCTGTGTGCCCCCAACAACCCCACCGGCACACCGGTGTCACTGGAGACCATTGAAGCCGCGTATGACGCCACCGAGGGCATTGTTCTGGTCGATGAGGCCTATGTCGAATTTCACTCGGAAGGCTCGCTCACCGCCTCGGAGCTCTTGCCTGGGCGAGAAAGGCTGCTGGTCTCTCGCACCATGTCAAAAGCGTTTGCGTTTGCCGGAGCCCGAGTCGGATATCTCCTGGCCGACCCCGCGGTTATTGATGCCCTTCGTCTTGTTCGGCTGCCGTATCACCTCTCGGGAATTACCCAGGCGGCCGCTTTGGGAGCGCTGGAAAACGCGGAGGTGATGCTGGGAATGGTGGATGACATCAGGCAGCAGCGTGATCGCCTTCTTCAAGAATTGCCAGGGCTTGGCTATACGGTGTGTGAATCCCAAGCAAACTTCGTGCTTTTTGGGGGAGTGGAAAACCCGAAGGCCCTCTTTGAACAACTCCTGGGCCACGACATTTTGATCCGAGATGTGGGAATCCCCCACCACCTTCGTGTGACGGCGGGAACCGAAGCAGAGACCAGTTACTTTTTGGAGACGCTCGCTACACTGGCACGGTGAACACGTCCCCACGAACCGCGCTCATCGAGCGTGCCACTTCAGAGTCCAGTGTTCGCGTCTCGCTCAATCTTGACGGCACCGGGAAGTCGACGATTTCGACGACGGTGCCGTTTTTTGACCACATGTTGACGGCTTTGTCGAAGCACTCCCTGATCGATTTAGAAGTTTCTTCCCATGGCGACACTGAAATCGATGTCCACCACACGGTGGAAGACACCGCCATCGTCCTGGGTCAGGCCTTACGAGAAGCCCTGGGAGACAAGTCAGGAATTGGTCGTTACGGGGATGCCCTGGTGCCTCTTGATGATGCGCTTGCGCGCGCCGTTGTTGATGTCTCTGGCAGACCTTATTTAGTTCACACCGGCGAACCGGAGGGTTTTGAATACCACGCCATTGGGGGGCATTTCACCGGTTCACTGGTGAGACACGTGTTTGAAGCCATCACCATGCACGCCCACCTCACCGTTCACATCACCGTGCTCGATGGCAGAGATCCCCACCACATTGCAGAAGCAGAGTTCAAAGCTTTTGCCCGGGCGCTCCGCTTGGCCGTGGCTCGGGACAATCGTGTGTCAGGAATTCCCTCCACAAAGGGTGCTCTTTAGTCGTGTCCCCTCGTGTGGTGGTCTTTGACTACGGTTCGGGCAACGTTCATTCCGCTCTGAAGGCGCTGGAGGCTGCGGGTGCCGAGGTGACATTAACCAATGATGCGACCGTGGCCCGAGAGGCTGAAGGCCTCGTAGTGCCGGGGGTGGGGGCCTTCGCCACCGTGATGTCGGCGTTGAAAGCGGTGGGTGGTGATTCGTTGATCGAAAAGCGGCTGGCGGGCTCCCGTCCGGTCTTAGGAATTTGTGTGGGACTCCAGGTGATGTGTGAGGGTGGAGTCGAACACGGTGTGAGCACCGAAGGCCTCGGCCAATGGCCAGGAATAGTGGAAAAGTTGGAAGCCGCTATTTTGCCTCACATGGGATGGAATACGGTGACACCACCTCAAGGCAGCTCCCTGTTTCGCGGGGTGGAAGACGAGCGGTTTTATTTCGTACACTCCTACGCACTCAAGAGCTGGAGCATGGAACCCTCCGGGACGCTCCCCCCGCCATCGGTGACCTGGTCTCACCACGGTCAAGACTTTGTGGCAGCGGTAGAAAATGGACCGCTGAGCGCCACCCAATTCCACCCCGAAAAATCCGGCCCCGCTGGCATCCACTTGTTGCGCAACTGGGTGACATCGCTCGCGGGTGCCTGACATGGACCGGTCGAGTCAATGGGAGTAGAGTCGGGTGCTTGCGCGTGGAACACCACATCGGCCCGGACTGACAGTTAGATAGCCTCCCCCCACTATGAACGAGTTCTCTCAATCCCCCTCTTTAGTCCTGCTCCCTGCGGTTGATGTCTCCGGTGGGAAAGCTGTCCGTCTGACCCAGGGGGAGGCGGGGACCGAAACGTCTTACGGTGATCCGGTGGAGGCGGCTGAAGAGTGGATGCGCCAGGGGGCGCAGTGGCTCCACCTCGTAGATCTTGACGCTGCCTTTGGGCGCGGCAATAACAAAGCCGTCATCAGACGAGTGGTGAGAGCCGTGGGCAAACGCGTCAACGTGGAGCTCTCTGGTGGCATCCGCGACGACCAGTCGCTGAAAGATGCGCTCTCCACGGGAGCCGTCCGAGTTAACTTGGGCACGGCTGCTTTGGAAAACCCTGAGTGGACCGCTCACGTGATTTCTGAATATGGCGAGGCGGTTGCCGTGGGACTTGATGTGCGCGGTGAGACACTGGCTGCACGAGGCTGGACCCAAGAGGGCGGCAACCTGTTCCACATTCTGGAGCGCCTCAACCAGTGCGGGTGTGCACGATATGTCGTCACGGATGTCACCAAGGATGGAACGATGAAGGGTCCTAACACGGACCTTCTTCGGCAAGTATTGGCAGCAACAGACCACCCGGTAGTGGCCTCAGGGGGTATCGCTTCGTTGGACGATATTGCCGAGCTCCGGGAACTCGTTCCTCTCGGACTCGAGGGCGCGATCCTTGGCAAAGCTCTCTACGCGGGAGCCTTCAACCTCGTCGAGGCGTTGGATGTCGCCGGGCACTGATTCTGCCGGGCAGCCTTTTGAAGGCAGGGCTTTCACGCCAAATCCCCATGCGGGCGACGCCGGAGAGTGCGACCCTGCTTTAGCCCTCGCGCTGGAGCACCTTTTTCATCCTGACACCTCGGGGCCTGCGGCGGCTACACAGCGTCCCATCGCGGAACTTGTTGACGCGTTACGAGGAGCGAGAGTGCTGGCACCCCTCATGGCACACGCAGGTGGTTGGGACACCACCGAAGAAGGTGCGCTGCAGGAGAAAAGTCAAGAACTCTCCATTCTTCACCTCGAGGGCCCCGATGGGCGCGCGGTGTCCCCTATTTTTAGTGATGTTGCCTCGATGATTCAGTGGAACACCGCCGCCAGGCCCATTCCTGTTTCGGCGCAACAAGCAGCACTTGCTGCAGCCAGCGATGGGCTCGGGCTTCTCGTGCTCAACCCGGGCACGCCACGGTCTCTGACGCTTCGGCGAGGGGCCATTAGAGCCCTCGCCACGGGGGATGCTTATGTTCCAGCCTGTGTTGACCAACAGGTAGTGGCTGCTCTGCACGATGCCGTGGCGAAGGAATCTGAGTGGGTCGAGATTGCTTTGGTCACCACGGGTGACCCTGGTTTTGTGCTCGCGGGACCCGAAGTGTTGGTGATGCTCGCGGTCACGCCGGGGCTTGACGCCACAGAGCTACACCATCGCCTGGCTCGCCTGAGCATGGAGTGGGGCAAAAGTCCGGTTCTCGCCGACCGTGTCGATGGGATCGGCGTGAAGGTCGTTGCTGCTTAGTTGACCGCTCCGGTGTATTTTTCGCCCGGTCCGGCTCCGGGAGCATCAGGGTAGGTGGATGCCTCGCGGAAGGCGAGTTGAACGGATCGCAAGCCATCCCTCAAACTCCTGGCGTGATGATCTCCGATTTCCGGCGCTGCGGCGACGACGAGACCAGCAAGAGCAGAAATGAGCTTGCGAGCCTCGGCAAGGTCCGTTTCTTCCTCGGGATTATCCGATAGGCCACACTTGACGGCAGCGGCGGAGAGGAGGTGGACCGCAACCGTGGTGATGACTTCCACAGCGGGCACTTCGCCAATATCCCGACCGAGGTCTTCCAGGGACTCGTTGTTCACCGTTATCTCATTTCGCTCGCCAGATGGGTCAAACACTGCTACTCTTAGCCGTTCGCTACTCCTAGAGTAGGGAACAAGCGAAAGTGGAGAAACCTCCCACCCGCGTGTGCCTGGGAGACCAAGGCTACCGGGTCGTTGTACTCCGTGAATCACGATTCACAGCGTTAAGGGTGCGGCACAGTTTTCTGTGGGATGTAATTCTGCTTTCGCGCACTGAGTCCGTGAAACAGAAGGAGATCCGCATCAGCGATCCGAGGATTAACGACCGCATTCGTGCCACCGAGGTTCGCCTCGTGGGGCCCGAAGGGGAACAGGTCGGAGTGGTCCGCGTAGACATTGCTCTGCGCTTAGCTCAAGAAGCTGACCTTGATTTGGTGGAAGTTTCCCCCAATTCGAACCCACCCGTAGTCAAAGTTATGGACTACGGCAAGTACAAGTACGAGGCAGCGCAAAAAGCTAAAGAAGCTCGAAAGAACCAGGCAAACACGATTCTCAAAGAGGTTCGTTTTCGTCTGAAAATCGACACCCACGACTACGAAACCAAGCGCAAGCGCGCGGAAACGTTCCTCAGAGCCGGCGACAAAGTCAAAGCCATGATTTTGTTCCGCGGTCGCGAACAGTCCAGACCTGAACAGGGTGTGCGCTTGTTGCAGAGATTCGCCGAAGACGTCTCAGAGTTCGGGGTCGTGGAATTTACCCCAACCATTGATGGTCGCAACATGGTGATGGTCATCGGGCCGATGAAATCCAAAGCAGATGCAAAGGCGGCACAGGCAAAAGAAAAAGCACGAAGCCAGGCCTCCGCAAAAGCAGTCGAGCCCGTCGCCAAAGAAGCACCCCCTGTCGCCGAAAAAGCCCCCGCTACCGAAAAGCCACCCGCGAAAGCCGCAGTGAAAAAAGCAGCTCCGGCAGCCCAGAAGAAACCGGCAGCAAAGAAACCGGCCGTCAAGGCCAAAGAAAAGAAGGAAGAGACAGATGCCTAAGCAGAAGAGCCATTCCGGCGCCAAGAAGCGCTTCAAGGTAACCGGATCCGGAAAAATCATGAAACAGGGTGCAGGAATGCGCCACAACCT
>Ga0222634_1000136_pt1 | contig 43071 bp, 50 predicted proteins | sample AntAcemetageno50_FD_179807 | JGI IMG/M metagenome (GOLD analysis project Ga0222634, IMG submission 179807) | Saline water microbial communities from Ace Lake, Antarctica - #50 | ecosystem: Environmental > Aquatic > Non-marine Saline and Alkaline > Saline | place: Antarctica: Ace Lake | collected... | reverse complement strand
TGGGCGGGCGCAGGGGGAGGGTCCGCCGAAGTGGTTAGTGTAATGATAAGTCTAAGTGTAATGTTGGGCAAAATCGACTCACGCCCAGAGTCTGACGGATTCATTCCGATTCCCGCAAGGACCATTAACCCTTAGTAACATCGTAAGAGCCGCGTAATTAATATTATGAGTCGAATCTTAGTCCTTGACATTTATATCAAATGCGTGCTAATCTTTTGCATGGCAAGAGTCTGCCTGGATTCCAGGCATCATCTACAGTGGAGTCAGAAACATGAAAACCATATCAGGCTATATCCTAGAATTGCGACTCTTAAATCCGGACGGCACTCCCGAGGTTTGGGATGAGCCCGAAATCTTCGGGCCTTTTGAGTCGCCCGCACAAGCGACTAAATGGTGGGATGAGCACGCGAGTCCAGTCTACCCGACACCATCTTTAATGACTGTTCGCCCGCTATGCACTCCCCAGTATGCGGTTACGACTCGGGGGACACCACAATGACCATCAAAGTTAATGAGTCCGCAATCGCCGCCGCAGCCACCCGCTCGGCGGAACGAGTCGAGAAGATGACTCGTGCGAAGTTCCACACCCGGCAAACGGCCCTATTCGGCCAAATCCTCGCAAGGCGGGGACTCACGATAATTGACTGGGCGAGTGCCCGCAGCTTCGTGGATACCGTCGAGCCCCATACCGATGAGGAGATCGACTCGCGGGCCATCTACTGCTCGCGCACCGGCCAACCCATCGGCACTCTGTCGCTCGACGCGCTGAGTCTCTACCAGAAAGCGCAGAAGGCACCATCCCACGCGGGACTCCGTGAGGAGATTGCCCTGAGTTACCGAGTGCATCCTGCCTGGGTACGACTCGACCCCGACACACTCCACACACTCAGCGAAATCGACCCTGCGGGATTCTTTGTCTACATGACCGACCAGCTCTTATGGCGTGAGTCACTACGCTACAAGAACAAACTCGACAACGGCCGCATCAGCTGGCGCACTACGTCTGACCAGGCCGCATGGACTCGGGCAAAGATCAAGTTATATGCCCACCTTGCGGCCCTGCCGGTCGATGCCCTGGCGAAACTTGGCAGACTCAACACGGCGATGACTGCCATCGACTCGGAACTGGGACTACGCCACCTGGTATTCCCTTACTTGACTCCACAAGAGTTAATCGGTGGCGAGCCTGTACTCGACGAATTGCTGGAACTAATCGAGAATTACTGGAAGCAGTACAAGGCGAGTCCTAGCTGGTTCAAACGCGAGTTCAATCTCTTCGGCCATTCCGCTAATGCCTTCCACCGCGCCACTCTTATGCGCCCGGTTGAGAAGGAGTCCATAATCACGCAAGCAACCTTCATGGAAATCGTGGTCGCAGACGCACTCAAGGGCACGTTTGGAGTCGCGAAGAAGATGCGCGAGATTAGCCCGGAACTGGAGTCCGGCGCGAAGAAGTGGCACGCGGAACGCAAGGCCGCCGCGCCTAAGCAATCGGGCGGCAAAACCCTGGCCGAACGACTCGCAGCCACAGCCGCCAAGCGCGACGAGGGTATGGCCGCGTTGGAGTTACATGAGGAAGCTGGAGTCACGGCATTCTTCAAGAAGGTTGAGTCCGATGACTAGCCTAGCAACCCTGCGGGTGGACACCCGACTCATATTTGGCGAGCCTGAGTTCATAGCCTCCCGCGAGGATGGACGCCTGTTCCTTGTGCAAACGGTTTACTTTGACCGCGAGCCCTTCGCAGAGATTGTCCGGGGTAGCCCGCGAGTCCTGCCCAGGAACGTCCATGAGCCGCTGCGGCATCAAGTCAATTTCGGGGAAGTCTCGGGTGGAGTCCTGAGGCAGTACCACGCGGTCAGCTACTTTGAAGCCGTCGAGATTATCTGCAACCGGCTGTTGCCGCAACTCCACTCGGAGGGCTGAGTCATGACAAAGTACCAACAAACCAATGTCGGCGAGGGCGATCCAAAGGTCGCCCAAACCGACAAGAAATACTGGATGCTATTCGACTCGATGCCTCCCGAACTTCGCGAAGTCATGCGCCACGCGCCCACCAATCTTGAAACGGGCGGCACTTTTGTCGAATGGAAGCGGGCAAAGATGAGTCGCGAAACGGGTAAAGAGTTCGCCCGCCGGTTCGAGAAACACCTAATGAAACTATTCCCAGGATGGCCAGGAGTCCCAAGATGAGTCCGTCAATCGCTGAAATGCGCGCAGCCGCAAATCCCGCGCCGCCCGCCCCTGAGATGACTCAGATCGCTCAGGCGTCGGCCCAAGTCACTAACATTCCGGTAGCCTATACCGCGATGGCCCTGCTCGACTCCCAGTGTGATGGCGCAAATAGCCATGATGACATTGGATTCGCAGGCCAGCACGCCAGTAAGGGCAAGTGGATAGCGAGTCTACTCCGTGACGGCAAGGACTTATCCCCTGCCAACGTCGCGTGGATGTATGACGCGCTGGACCTATATAAGAACACGCAGCTCAAGGGACTCAACCTTGAACTAATGGCTGAGGAACGGCCCGCACTAGAGGCCGCCGCTAACGCGAGTCTCGCACGATTCACCGAGCGCAAGGAAGTAACCACTCCACGCGCCGAGGAAGTGATCGGCGAGGACTACCGCAAGGCGAAGATGTATCTGACTCGCATCAAGCACGACAACGTGGAAGCCCGCGACCTAGAGTTCTTCTCCCGCCTCCGCGAGTGGAGTGGGGAACACACAGACAAGCAGAAGCCCCATGTGATCCGACTCGCGAAGAAATACTTCAGCGAGGATCTAGTGGTTCTGTCACCGAAAGAGGAGCCGGTAAGCGAGCCGGAGTCGACTCTTGCCAAAGAGGGCGTACCACCTGCCACCGCGCCTCCGACTCCCCTCCCTCTCGCCCCGGCTCCTCGACGTACCTTGCAGGAATTGATCGCCGCCCAGAAGCAGGAAGCAGCGACTCCCCAGGAACTCGTCGAGGAAATCGCCAAGACAACGCCCGCACTCGTGGAACCCGAAGACGTTCCTGTCCTGCAAATGCCCCCTGATCTACCTCCGACTCCTCAGGAGGTAGACGCCTTCACCGTGACAGAGGCGATGCTCGACCCCTCTCAGAGAGCCGCACTGGGTGGACTCATGCAGCACTTCTACGCTTGCATGACGGGAGCCGCCGGTACGGGCAAGTCTGCCATCACTCGACTCCTCCTTGATAGGCTACAATCCCTCGCTGCCGGTAAGATGCTGGAAGATGGCATCGCAATCAATGGCGCAGTCGTGGCCTACACGGGCAAGGCAGTCCAACAACAGAAGAAGAATCTTCCTGGTAAGTTCCACGGACTCTGCGACACTATCCATGGACTCCTTGAGTTCGCTCCTGAGTTCTATGAAGTCTGGGACCCCTCGATCAAGGGGAAACAGCCCTTTGATGCGGCGAACCGGACTACCATGCGATTCGTTCCTGGCCGGAATAGACTCAACCCCCTGGACCTCGACTTCATTATCATTGATGAGGCCGGGATGCTGGGGCTTCCGTTGGCGAAACAGCTCTTTGATGCGCTGAAGCCTCGAACTCGCGTCTACTTCATCGGGGATATCAATCAGCTGCCCCCGGTACAGGGCCGCTCGATCTTTGGATTCGCACTGAACAAGTACCCCTCCTTTGAACTCACCAAGATTCATAGGCAGAAGGGCGAGACTAACCCCATCGTCGAGAATGCTTGGCGAATCCTCAACGGCCAGATGCCTGTCCAGACTCCCGGCAAGTTCGACATGCTGGACATTGGAGGAGCCATTAACGATTACATGGACAACGGCAAACGAATCATGGGCGCCGTGACCCGCATCAAGGCGGTAGCTGTGAAGCTGAGTCGTGAAGGAGCCTTCAATCCTGATACTGATGCCGTCATTGTCCCGACCAATGGAGACAATGCGGAGTCCAAATCGTACAACATGGGGCAACTCCCGCTCAACGCATTCTATGTGGGGCAGTTCAACCCAAGCCCGAAAGAACATTCAGGCGAGATCAAGGGAGTCCGCACCGTCATCGACGCAGGATTCGAGCAGAAGCACTTCGCGGTTGGCGACAAGGTGATGGTACTCAAGAACGATCGAGCGAACAATCTTACCAATGGTATGGTAGGAATCGTGGTCGATATCAAGCGCAACGGCAACGCGACGTTTGAGACTGCGGAGCGCATCAAGGCCGTGAAGGACTCCATCGCAGGTACGAGTGTCGAAGTCCAAGGGATTGCAGTCGCCAACCGCAACACGGGCAACCGGCGGAAGCAAGACGAGGAAGGCAGCGAGGAGTTCACGAGTCGCGCAGCCACCCATATCGTCACGGTTAACTTCGGGCTCAACCTTGAAGGCGAAGAGATTGTCCGCCCATTCGATACCGTTGGTGGAATCCAAGGACTCACCCTAGCCTACGCCATGACATGCCACAAGCTGCAAGGCAGCGAGTGTAAGACTGTGATCGTCGTGGTGCATTCTGCCGTGGCCCGCATGTGCTACCGCGAGTGGCTGTATACCGCAGTGACTCGTGGGGCAGAGCGAGTGGTCCTGCTATACAATGGTCGTGGCCTGAGTAGCGCACTGAGGAATCAGATGATAAAGGGCAACACGATGGAAGAGAAGACGCAGAAGTTTCTCGAATGGTCCGGCGAGTCCTTACCCAAGGATGATCCGGCCTACGCGTCAGGGAGTGGACCCGCGCACTTCCTGCCGCATCCCAAGGAACTGCGGGTTCAGCAAACATTGGAGACTCAAGATGTCAGCAACTAAACTCGAAGTCGGTAAGGAATACCGCGCTTGCGTCCAGACTGGACCGAGCCACGCGCATCAAATTCGCTTCCGAGTCACAAACGACTATCCATTACAGGGAAAGATACTCAACGCTTGGGCGTTGCGGGGTACGACTCCCGGTAGCGTCACAAAAGCCCTGATGTCCGCAGACTTCGACGACTTCTCACTCAAGATGACCGAGGGCAAGGTGACTGTGATCGAGCTGAGTACGCATGAGTATGCCGAGCTGTGGATCGCAGTCACGAACCCGAAGGAGTGGGATCAGTACGAGAAGGACTCGATGGCAGAGGAGGAGGCGGAGTTGAACGAGAAGCTGTTTTCCTGCCCTAAGATCACGGTGACTCTTACGGGGCTGAGGTCTCCTGTAACCCTCGATGCGTTCCACATATACGGGGATGAAGAGGAGTCCTCCGTGGGGATCGCCAACCGGATTAGGGAAGCCCTGGAAGGGAAGTTCCATCTGGTGGAGGCGGACTCGTGAGTGCCGCAGAGGGGGCACTCACTGCCCAGCTGTTTGACGACCTAGACGCGGCACCCCGCGACGGGACTGTACTCTTTACCATCTGTGAGGAGTGCTGGACTCTTGTCGGTCGGCATCGGGGAATGCGTCAGCCCGCAACACGTTATGTGGCGTACCGCTATCCCCAGCTAGTGTTCTGGGACTCACAAGTAAAGGGGGTGAGAAAGACGGACACGGGAGATTTCGAATCCATCGAGGGGGCCTGGGCTCGCTTCATGGGCGATGCCCCTGGTCGTAGCAGCAGCGGAGTCCTTTCTATCATTCGCTGGCGTAAGCTGACGCCCACGGAGAAAGAACTCTACGGAGCTGGGCATAAGCATAGGGAGTCTTGGTCATGAGCCGCCACCCCAAGCCCTGCAAGTGCGGAAACATCGCACGACACGGCGAGACTCAATGCGGCAAGTGTTTAGAGATCGAGGCGGAGGTAGACCAGGAAGAGCGAGCAGCTACCGAAGCTGAGGAACGAATCGTAAAGTTAGAGGATCACATCGCGCAGCTAATCATGGACGGCTATGGGATGCGGCAGAGACTCAAATCATTGGAGGCAAAGACATGAACGTATCCGGAGTGACTGGGAGTGCCGCAGAGGGGCGAGGCAAGAAAGAGAGGGAATTTATGTCGCGCTGTACGTTGCGTGCGACTGAACTCCCCATCCCGTACCCTCTGTATGTGGCATCCAATGGATTCAATGGTGCCTACTACGCCGTGGTGGATGCACAAGGAGTCACCCAAGGGATAGTCCCTGTGCCGCCGCTACCCGCGCGAATCGCAAACGAGAGGCATCGGGATCGCCTGCGGGACCTCGCCAATAACTTTGCCCTCAACATGGCGAATCGTTTGTGTCTTGCCATCGAGGACTTTGCGGTAGCGATGCGCGAGGAGAGTCAGGAATAATCCACTTGCCATCTTGGATAGTTAAGATATAATCAACCATCCGAACTTGATGGGAGATTGTTATGACTCAGTTCAAGCAGTGGGCGCGTGAGATACTGGCGGACATTGATGAGAAGATTCAATCCCGCCATTATCCCAAGCTACTAGAGGCCCGAATTGCTACCACTTCTGCCGAGATGGGACTCGGCCCAACCAGTTTGAGTACCTTCTGTTCCGCCCTTCCCAACGCTGTGACGGAACCGACCTTAAGGCGACTCGCAAAGGAATGGGATATCAATGTACAATCCACGACGCGACGTAGCTTTGCTTCGCCCCAGATTGCAGGTGCGATGGAACAAGCTTAAGCAGAACCGACTCAAAGCAGGCGAGAACTTTGTTCCCTACGATTGTCTTCGTGATCCTTGGAGCCAAGCCAGGATGTGGAGGCAGTCGCGTCCCTCGCTGGACATTAACACTACTATCTCGCTCCTCATCCTGAATCGTTGTGCGTTTGCGGCACGAGTACTGAAGGAAGTAGGTCCGCAGACAGGGCCGCACATTACAAACGCCAGGCCCGGTGAGAGTTACCATCAGTATGGACTCGCGTTGGATGTGTACCGGACCGATGCTATGGAAATGAAAGCGGTCTGGACGCCGGAAGCCTACGCAGGACTCATAGGTAAGGCCCATGAGTTCAAGCTAGAATCGGGTGCGGACTTTGCGAATCTCCGGGGGGATGTGTACCACTTGCAGGTTCCGGTGGCCGAAACTCCCATGCCCAAGGGACTCCGACTCAATGCAATCCTTGATAGGTCGCAGGAATTGACTTGGGGTACGGATGAATCCACCTGCTACGAACATGCCATTGAGCGGTTAGCGGAGTGGGGCTGGTCAGGAGAGGCTGATGACTCACATCCATCGTCTTGAGTGTTGTGCCTGTCACCGACACATCGGAGCGAGTGCGGGGCCTCCACCTGCTCACGTCTTCTGTCATCTCTGCTTTAGCGACTCTGTGGACTACCTCAGAGACAAGGCCGAGGTTCCCCTCCATCGTATCGGATTCGGATTGGCGATGCTACACGCGCGCATACCAATCAGCACTCCGGACACGGAGACGCACAGGAGTCGTTTCCAGGAACTCCACAAAGCAATTCTGCGAATCGAATAATAAGTCTTGACATACTTTTGGTTTAAGGATACTGTAATGATCGTACAAGAAAGGACCACCTAGCGTGACCGAAGAGAGTCCCGATATCGTTTACACTTCCTCGACTCAGCTGCATGTTGAGCGCCTTGCCCTGACTGCTATTGGCACGCCCTACATCATCGAGTTGAGTCGAAGAGAAGCCCCGCTGATGCTGCAACGCATCCGGTCTTCGTACTCACGAATCCGCAAGCTGGCCCGCAACAAGAATACTAAATTGCAGGCGTTTAAGATTCTTGCGGAGGTACGTGATGTGATTGGCGAAGAGGATAAGGTCCAACTCATTCTCATGCGCGTTACGTCTACGACTACGAGAGTCAGTGACTCCGTGCGTAAGACACTCAAAACCCTGGAGTTATAAGAGACATGGCTTCATTACAAGAACTAATTGCGCGCAGCCAACAGGCTGATGCGACTCCGAAGTTGGAGAGTGTTGTCCCAGTCGCAGGAAGCGAACCCCTTGCTGACTCTACAGTATCGACGGACACTGGAGCTGACGAAGTTGTGGTTGCGGAGCCGCAGGTGAGTCGGGAGATAGCACTCTCCAATGCTGGTAAGCTGAAGGTGTCAGACGTTGACGATGATATCAAGAAGGCGATTGCGAATGCTCCGCGATTCGATGCGGACCAGCCAGCCTTCGAGCAATTCATTGCGAACATCAAGTCAATCCCGCTGCTGTTGGATCAGCCCGAAGCTCTGACTCAAGCCATCCGTTCCGTGATGGTTGAAATGGGAGCCCACCCAGAGTTCGAGGAACATATCGAGGACTCGGATTGTGGTAACATGATCCTCGCCATGACAGAGTCCATGGGAATCGCCCAGGTTGTGAAGGCGAGTAAGAAGCGGACGGGTACGGGGGGTAAGAAGAAGACTCCCACGACTCAGAAGGCTATCGCCGCAGCCGAGGCTGTTGCTGACATTCTCGGTGGCAGTGACATCATGGCTAAGCTGAGTGGACTCAAGATATGAATGAGGCTGTGGTTGACGACACCCCGCGCCGGGAAGCAGGCCGCCTCTACCTGAGTCATTCGACTCGTGGCACCCTGCACAACTGCGCTGCCAAGTTCGAGTTCGCCAAACTCTATAAGCACCCAGAGTTCCGGGAGTCAGGCGAGCCTACCATGTGGGCTGCCGACGTAGGCACCGCGATTCATGAGGGGTATCAGCATTACCTCGCGTATGGCGATCGCGACGCTGCCATCTGGCGCCTGATGAAGTCCTTTCCCTACAAGTACACCGAGTCCTTTGATCCTCAGAATGATCGAGGGCTTGAAGCCGCGCTTGCCACCATGCTCAAGATGATTGCGACTCCCGTGATGAGTGGGTATGAGTTGGCGACGGTGATGCACAATGGAATCGAGAAGCCTGCCGTTGAAGTTCCCTTCGAGATTGTGCTTGAGGGAGTGAAGCTTCACAACGGAATGCCTGTGAGTTACATCGGATACATTGATGCGATTATGTACGCGAAGATGTACGACACGTTCCGCACCCTGGACATTAAGACTCACCGTGACAGGATGAAGGACTTGACTCCCAAGTTCTCATTCCACGGGCAGCAAGTCCCGTATGGTATGGTAGTCGAGCACTCCATGCACAAGGCCATTGACGAGTTCGAGGTTCTTTACCTCGCGAGTTATGTGGACTTGCTTGATCCCGACATTCAAATGCTGGACTTCCAAAAGAATCGCAGCGACATTGATCGCTGGGTCATGGCCCTGATTCTTGACCTACGCAAGATCAACTCATTCATGCTGATGGATATCTTTCCTCGCAGTGAGTATGGCTGCGTAGGATTCAATAAGGTCTGCCACTACTTTGGCATCTGTGGTTATGATGACAAGAAGAAGTTGCAGGAAATGATTCTACTGGAGGAAGAGCCTGCGGAGTTACCCAAGTGGGACCCGTGGGTGAAGTTCTCCATTCCGATTCCGGAGGGGATGGTATGAGTCTGCGTAGACAGGCGGCAATCATTGAGTTCCTTCTCACTGAGGGAGATAAGTCATGACGAGTAAACGCAACCACATGATTCGTTCGCGCCGTAGCACTAACCGGCATGGCAAGCGTAACCGGAATAGTTATGGTGGATTTGGTGCGACTCAGCACGCACGGGCAGGCTTTGACTGGTCTGGGATAATGGTAGCGATGGCACGTCGGATGCGCCGACTCGGAGTGAGGGGAAGCTGATGTTTAGAGTCCCCGTATTCCCCCTCCCCATTCTTGTCAAAGTGATAGGACATGTAATGAACTTCATGCTAGGAGTCACCGTGTCCGGCTTTGTATGGCTCATCCTATCCCCCGAATCTTTTGAGCGCACCTTGCGTTGGTGGGGAATTCTTTGAGCGCGTACTCAGTACTGAACCCCAAGCCCTTCCGGGTCGAGGTCAAGGACTCCAAGCATGGGATCAATATGTACCTGGAGTACTTCGTATTCGAGGACTTGATCTTCGACGGAGTCCACCAGGACCGAGTGCTGCCCGATGATAGGCGCGCCCACGGTTGCATGTATTACTACCTCCTCGCTATGAAGCAGCTTGAGAAGGTGGGTGACTCGATCGACGATCAGATCATACTCGAAGGCGAGCCGTGGCAAGCCCCCAACACCCGCAACATTCGAATCAGCGTGGCGCTGTTGTATGGCTGCCCGCCCGAGGACTTCGATAAGTTCTGGGACGTGGTGGATATCCAGTGCCGGATCCTCGGACTCCCTGTTGCCCCGGACAAGGTGAAGATGAACCGGGCGCCTGAGATTCGGAGTCGTTGATGGAGTGGTGGCAGATAGATCACGACGCAATTTCGCGTGCGGCAATACAGGGGCAGATTGACTCCCAGATAACCATGCTAAAGCATGGAGGCAAGGGGAGTCTGTCGATTACTTATATTCACCCTGACCGCCGCCAGCCTTTGCAGGATTTGGTGGACGAATCCCTTAGACAGTTCGCGCTTATGACTCCAGAAGCACAGCGCGAACACCGCAGGGTACAAGCCGAGTCATGGGCAAGACAGGATATGGATTGATGACTGACGACACAGTAGCCGTCATCCCTAAGAGTCCCCGAGCGAAGTGGACCGTGGCATTTCTCCAGTCCAAGGGACTCGGAGTCGTGTTCACAATGAAGGAGTTTCTAGCTGCCGCCGAAGCCGACCACCCCGGCAAGTGGACGGAGAAGGAACTCCATAACTCGCTGACTCATTACCGCCGCAACCATGTGATCGAATTGCAAGCCCGTGGAGTCTATTGGCGAGTCCGCTACATGACAGTCTATACATCACACTGGGACCGCCCCAGCTGGATGATTCAGAAGCAACGAACTCGGAGTAAGAAAGCCTATGTCTAGCGATTTCTCACAGCTCCCCAATGCAGCTCGCCTCGCCCGTGTGGGTGTGATTGGTCCCGCCAAGATAGGGAAGACTCACTGGGCTATGATGGCCGCCGAAGCTGGGTTCAACGTGCTGTACCTGGATGGCGATGTGTCGATGGGGACTCTCACCAAGTTGAGTCCCGCCGCACAGAAGCGTATGTTCTACATGAACTGCAAGGATACGATGCACACTCCGCGATTCAATCGCATCCTGGCCCGGTTAGTGACGAAGAACAAGGTCATATGGGACTTCGATGCCCAGCGGTTCTGGGATTCCAGCATGGGTGAGGTTGATGAGACTCATAGGTATTGGGAGATTACTCTCGGGGCCATGACGAGCAACGACGTCATCGTGTGTGACTCGTACTCCACCTACGTCCGGGCCATTCAGTGGGAGTGGGCGCTGGAGAATGAAATGGAGATCAGTGAGTGTACTGTCCCGGAGTTGCGTCCGATGTACCAGAAGACTGCGCTCCAAGCCACCGCTATGCTCAGCTCTTTGACTCATGCTCCCTGCCACGTGATTGTAATTTTCCACGCGGATGAGTATGAGAAGCTGGCGAATCCACGAGGGGTTAAAGTCGGTAACGTGAAAGAGAAGGACAAGACGATCCTGTTCTCCATGACGACTCCGCTCAGTACCAGCAAGCCGCATGGTATGCAGATCGCGAAGAACTTCGAGGACGTACTATGGATGGAGGTGGACGCTATGAGAGAGCGAGTCATCGACGCCCGTCCCGACCAGAATCGGCAAGGCTCAGGGAGTGTGTGGAATGACAAGCGCCCCACCTCTGAGTACTCCTTGCCCAACCTCTTGAAGCAACTGGGAGTCACCCCTGACTTGGATAAACCTATCGGGGGAATCCGGTTCTTCGAGCCTGGCGAGTTCAAATGGGAACCCGTTGGGAATGTACCGTTAGTCCCACCGAAAGGGAAGGCCGACATTGGTAGCGGAAAAGGACTCTCCGCACTCATCAACAAAGAGAAGTGAGGCTACCCCATGCGACAGATTACAGTGCTTGAGTTGATTCGTAGACTCACCATGATGGACCCAGCCGCTCCCGTTGTTATCGAGGGACCGGATGGGGACGAACTCGCCGTCGGAGCCGTGATTCAAGAAGGTGGAACGTCCGACGAAGACGATGCGACCGCCGACGAACCTGTGACGGTTACGATTAAGTCGTCGTAATTCACGGGACTACCTGATGGGACACGAGTCACATCATCACAGAGTAACACACTGAATTGGAAAACAGAATGAATGCACCACTATCTCTAGCCGACCTGGCTGGAATCGACATGGGTGCCGTCGAAGCTGTGAGGTTTTCGAATCTCCCGGTTGGCGGGTACACCTTTGAAGTCACGCAGGCTGAACTCTCGGAGCGCGCGGGTACGAAGCCCGACGATCCGGAGACAGTTCCGGTCATCACCTACCAAGTCAAGGTACTCGAAGTGTTTGGACTCCAAGGTCTGGCTGAGGGAGATTCCGAAGCAAGCTACATCGGGAAAACCCACTCCGAGACTTTCTGGATTCGTGACATCGACGGCCTTGGACGCGCGAAAGCGTTCATGGAGGATTCAGCCATGCCCGACTTGACTGGCAATGTGTCCGACATGCTTGGGAAGTTCGTTACCCACCGATTCAAAGCGAACATCAAGCACCGGAAGAACCCGCAAGACAAGTCGAACCCTTACGCGAACATTCAGTTCGTCAAGGTCGGCGCCGCTGGAGTCGCGGCCGCAGATAAGGCAGCCTAGCTCCAACCTCGAAGCTGCCTTGTGAGGGGTGGGGGGAGTCACATTGGGGCTCCCCCTACTCATTCACAGGAAGGAGATATCTAGCATGAGCCGCACACGACTACCTAACCGTAGGAGTCAGGTTACTGAGATAGTAACCTACGTCCGCCCTGACGGTATCGAGATTAGATATCCCATTTCCCTGGGGCTTGACGATGAGGGGCGAGTCAAAGAAGTATTCGCCGCCGGAGCCAAACAGGGCACAGACATTGAGTTCATTCTGGATGATGCGTGCGTGGTTATCAGCATCGCTCTCCAGCATGGAGTGCCGCCCGAAGCCTTCACGAAAAGCATCGCGCGGATTCCTGAGAATGCAGATGAGACTAAGTTCCGGCCTGCGAGTTGGATCGGGGCTATCATTGAACACGTTGTGAGGGAGTCACATGACTGATCCGGTGAAGGAAGAACTGCGCGCCACGCTAATCGCGGCTGAGGCGGTGCTGAGGGATGGAGCCAGATGGCTTGAGGAAGCCAGCCTCATCAAAAGCGATTCGTCCTACCTAGAGGACATGGCAACGGTCATTCGAAGAACCCTCGACCGCGTTAGCCCTTCTTGGCCTGAGTTCGAAGAGCGGGTTCGTCCAGATGTGACGGGGAGGCAATACCTGTACGATCCCGAAGCCTGCCCCGGCCATGTAGCGAGCGAGGACCCCAAGGTGTGTACTCGTTGCGGAACTCACATTGATGAGTTGCGTCCACCCGCATGAAGATCAGGTACAAACAGTGGCGCGGCACCTTCGTTTCCACCTTCACCCCTGGGGGATTCAGACGAGTCGTAGTCTGGGTGTGGCCCATTAAGATCACCTACTTCACGGTCCCCCGTGGTGTGTACCGAGAGGACTCAATACGTTGAAGGGTAACATTCTCTATTTCCTCGACGCGCGTGGGATGACTCAAGCCTACCGCAGCCAGTGGGCACTCGTAGTACAGGCAGCGGGACTCCGCCCCAGCAGCGTACTCCCCGTCACGATTTACCGGGAGTGCCCGAAGCCCTTGGTGCAGCACAGCACCTACACATGGAAGTTGAATCCCGCACACTTCGACACAGTGCGGGCCTCCATGGACAAACTCATTCACGCCACCCACAGCGAGTTGATCGTCACCTGCGATCCCGCTGTCCTGGGAGTGGTGACAGGACTCCAGCAACATAGCATTGATAAGGTGCGCGGCAGCGTGTACGAGTACACTACCGAGGATGAGCGAATCACCTGCAAGGTAGTCGTGACTTACCCCATCAATGTCCTCCACACATTCGCCAGTAAGAAGCAACGTGGCTGGCTGGATGATGAGGAGGGGGATGAGTCCACTAATAATACATACACAGTGAAGGCCGGGAGGTGGATTCTCTTGCATGACTGGTCGAAAGCCGGTCGTGTGTTTAGGGGGGAGACTCGCCCCGAGCCTGAGTTCAAACACTTTGTTGTGAAGAAGCTGGAGGACGCGGAGATAGCCGCCGAATACCTTATGTCCTGCCAGTTCATGAGTCACGACATTGAGACAAAGGGTGCCAAGCATTGCTTCATGACCTGTGTAGGGTACACTGGAGTCCATGCAGACGGTAGAATTATCTCCTTTGTGTTCCCCTTCTACGACCAGTTTATTCCTGGCGGTATGATGTGGACTCATGATGAGTTGGTAAAGCTTTGGAAGATAGTCCAGAGAATCAATGCCAGCCCTGTCCCCAAGGGTATGCAGAACGGGACGTATGATTCGTCTCATGGAGTGAAGTGGCGTGCGCCCTGTGATGGGTACTACCTAGACTCCATGCACCTGTGGCATTCGCTGTACCCAGAGTTACCCAAGAGTCTCGACTTCATCACGAGTCTCACGGTGGACACATATCAGTACTGGAAGTCTGATATAAAAGGGATTGAGGACAAGGACGAGACTCGCAGAGATACCGACATGGAGCGGTACTGGGAGTACAACGCGAAGGACTGTCATTACACCGCACTCGCTATTAAGTGGGTGCTGGATACAGTGGTCAGTAATGAGTGGGCTCTGCGGAACTACATGGAAGAGTTCATGCTCGCGATCATTGCGTGGAATATGTCCATGCGAGGATTCGCTACTGATGAGGATAGGAGACTGGTGCATGAGAAGCACCTGAACGATTCGAGGGCCGCCCAAATCCAGAGGCTCCGTGTGCTGACTGGGCAGCCTGAGTTCAACCCTGAGTCCGTGCCGCAGAAGCAATGGCTCATCTACGATGTGCTGGGCTGCCGCGATTACAAGATCAAGCGGAAGAACCGCAGCACCGCAGCGGCTTCTCTGAATCTTATGCGGCTGGACCACCCCATCTTCCGCAGATACATCGACGCCCTTCGTAACACGATGCGCCCCCGCAAACGAATCAGCGACTTCATTGACGTGAAGATCTGGGGCAATCGGTACCGCACGAAACTCGCGCCGGTCACAGAGACATGGCGATTTACCAGCAAGTCAAGCGACTTCTGGGACGGGCGGAATCAACAGAACATCCCCACCGATTTGCGTGACTGGATGATAGCGAGTCCTGGTCATGTGCTGGTGAACCTCGATTACTCTCAGAGCGATGCCGTGTGGATTGCGTTCGAGAGTGAGGATGAGAAGTACATGGCGACCATGACGAGTGGGAAGGATACCCATGCGATTCATGCCGCCCACTTCTTCCAGCTTGATGTTGATGAGATTCTTGCCGGGGTTAAGAAAGAGAAGGCGTCCGGTGAGTACGGTGAGTACATGCACCCACAGAAGGGTATCCGCCCCATCACTAAGCGAGTCGTGCATGGTGCGAACTTCCAGATGATGGGTAAGACTCTGTACTATACGATGGGCCGCGAAGCTGTCATGGCAGCCGCGATTCACCTGGGCCATGTCGATGCGTTGAGTTGGAAGGAGGAGCAGCTATGGCGTTTCTGCCAGCGGATTCTCGACAGCTTCCGGCAGCTATATCCGCGACTATCACAGAAGGAGTGGTACGGTGAAATTGCAGCGTCACTCAAAACCGCGCCCGCCTTGGCTAATGCGTTTGGAATGGTCCGGACGTTCTTCGGGGACGTTGGTGACTCGGATACGCAGAGGGAAGCCACCGCATTCTATGGGCAATCCGATACAGCGGGGAACATCAATAGATCTCTACTGGAATACTACTTCGGATGGGTGCCTAAGTCATTTAGAGACGGGCCAAACGATTTCAATTTTACTGAGCCAGACAATCGAGTGTTGGCTGCGAGTCGATTCGGTTCACAATCATTGGATGGAAGGCATCAGCTTGAAAGGGACGGTTTTAGGCTACTGCTACAAGTTCACGACTCCATTATTGCCGAGGTTCCTTTGGCGCGGTATGTCGAGTTAATAAATAAGGCATTGACAGTAATGGAGCGAAAGTGCATAGTACATGGACGCAAGATGTATGTGCCTGCCGAGGCGCTTGTTGGATTCAGATGGGGCGACGATGCTAACATGCTCAAGTTTGATCCTAAACAACCGCCTAGCCTCGCGCAGCTTCAAGCTACCTGGGACACGAGTCCCTTGAAACTCATTGCATAGGAGGCCCTAGTGGTCGAAGCAACTCCCGGCACCGCATTCGGTACTTATGCCGACGTGGCCACGACAATCATCTCGTCGAGTCAAGCAGCCATTGCTGTCATGGTTGACAGTTTGACTGCACTGATCCCCGACCCGGACACAGCACCGGCGAATCGCAGTACCACAGTTGGTATCGGAGGCAACTTCGACTTGATTGCCCCCGTCACGGCGATTCAGCTGCGTTACGAGTTGAACACCATGTCCGCCGCGATGGCCGCTGCGCCCGTTTAAGTCGGCGGATACACCAAAGGGCCGGGGGTTGAAAGACTCCCGGCCTATTGTTTGAGGGAAATCTATGACTAACCGAGTCGCTGTCTTACTACCCGTCTACAACGAAGTCGAGACTGTCACCGCGGCAGTCGAGTCAATCCTAGCGCAAGAAGAATGCGAGGACTTTGACCTGGTACTGTCGGATCACCAGTCTACCGACGGGACTCTTGCCATCCTCCGCGAGTATCGAGAGACTTACAAGGGGCGCCACACGATCAAGCTTGGCCATTGTCCCCGCGAAGTCAATGAGGACTCAGTTCGTGGAGTCCACCAGCATTTGAATTGGCTGATGAAACAGTGCGATAATGAGTTCTTTATCATGTCCACTGGCGATGATATTGAGTATCCCCTACGAGTCGGTACTACGATGCAGTACTACGAGTCACAGGGTAAGCCTGGTTTCATCAGTAGTAACCAAGATATCAAGAAGAACGATGGAACGATCAGCCAGCGCACTGTGTCGATGGGTGTGTTCCGTAAGATTCCGATTGAGGACTTCGCGAACTTCGACGGATCGGGCGCCTGGATCAATGGCAGCACCGCATGGAGTCGCGCGCTTTGGGATCGCTTCGGTCCCCTCCCCTCCCACTATGCCAACGATATTGTGATGCCGTTCTGGGCTGCTTTGGCAGAAGACCTGGGCGGATTCCATATCGGCAAACCTCTTCGACTCTTCCACATGACCGGGGATCAAACGGGTTTGGGCGCCCGATACATGGTGTCCAAAGATGCGCCGACTCAGCTTCAGTTGATGGAGTTGATGGCGTATGAGCGGTATGCGATTGGCCGCTATTTCCGTAAGATGCTTGAGTCCGAGTTGGACAGCTATACTGTGTGGCTTAGCTACATGGATCAAGAATCTGCAAAGCGCAGGAAGGGGCGGTTAGAATACGTACATCGTAGACTGACTCAGGACCTCCTCCGCTCTGCTGATAACTGGGTGCATGCCCGCGAAGGTATGATTACCAAAGGCATTGCTCCCATTCATTATCCAAATTGAGGGTGACTCATGACTGTGAACGCAGAAGACCTAACACCGCAAGTATTCCCACCTGACCCAAAGACCCGGAGTGCGGTACTCCCGGCCCAGGCGCAGCTAACCGTTGGCGCCCGCGCAGTGACTCATGGAGAACCCAACCGGAGTTTTCAGTATGCCGCCGATAGGTGGAACCTGTACTTGCACCACTCCCTCGGACTCCCCCTCAACACGCTCTCAGCGTACGACGTGGCTCGCATGATGGCTGACTTGAAGCAGGCGCGTGCCGACGCAGGCGATCGAACGAATCATGAGCACCTTGCCGATACAGTCGGCTACCTAGGTCTGGCTATTGACCTAGAAGGCTTCACCCCGCCAGAAGTTTAAGTCCCCTGACGGAATCGAAACGACCGGTATTCCGCAACGAGTTCCTGAACAAGTATCTCGAACTCGTTGAAGATACCGAGTCACCTCGACTGTTCCATGTTTGGAGTGCGCTCGCCGGAGTAGGTGCAGCGATGGGGAGGCGTGTGTGGCTGCCGTTTGGTAGCGATCCCCTCTATCCGAATCTGTATGTCGTATTGGTCGGGACTCCTGGTAGCAGGAAGTCAACCGCCATGAAGGTCGTTGTGCGTCTGATGCGGGACGGCACTGGTATACGATTCGCACCCAAGGATACAGCGGGACAAAGACAGGGGCTGATCTTGTCCATCGAAGGCGAACACGCGATGGACGAGGAGTTGAACGATCAGCTAGGGCAAGACCAGAAGCTGGTGGACTTGACGTTAGATCAGCTCGGGAGTCTTACCTTATCCTCAGTGGCAGATCCGCGAGACAGGCATACAATGTTCGTCGCGGCCACGGAGTTGACAGGGTTTATCGGGCAGAACTCTAGCGGGATGTTGGAGTTCCTGTGTCAGATGTATGACGGCGAGGACTACGATTACCGAATTTCCCAGGGTGGGAAGGGTAGGAGTCATCTGCTGAAGGAGCCCTTACTGAGTCTTATTGGGTGTACTACGTCCGCGAGTATTGCGAAGAATATGCCCGCCGAAGCATCAGGTCAGGGCTTCCTGAGTCGTGTCATTCTAGTGCATGGGAGTAAGAAGTACAAGCTAGTCCCACGCCCGAAGCCGCCCCCGCAGCAACTCGTGGAGGAAGTGCGGCAGATCTACCAGGAGATTTACTACGAGTTCAACGGCGCCATGAAGGAAACGCCAGAAGCTATTGAGTACACGGCGAATCTTTATGGTAGGCCCGGAACGATTACGGATAGCCGCTTCGTGTATTACCAGGAGCGGAGGTTCGTGAATCTGTTGAAGTTGGGCATGTGCTTTGCCGCCGCCAGGAAGAGTCAGCTGATCGAGTTGCAAGACTACGAGGAAGCGCAAGTGTTGTTGCAGGCAACAGAGGACACTATGCCCGACGCGCTTGGTGAGTTCGGCATGAGTAAGATTGCCGCCGCGAAGCAGTTAATTGTGGAGTACCTGGCGAATCAGGAGGTCCCAACTACCCTGCCGATGCTGCGTGCATTGACTCACCGAGACCTGACGCACCACGAGTTGAACCCCGCGCTGGAGGATTTAGTCACAGCCGGGTCGATCATTCGTGATGAGTCGTCGGGGAGTGTGCTGTATCTAGGGAAGAAGCGCGTGAAGCAAGGAGATCGGCTGGTTGAGTTGTTAGCTTCGCAGGTAGCAGAGTGAGGATAAGATGAGCGGAATGGAATGGTATAGAGCGCGAGTAGGCGCCGCGATTAAACGAGCTGAGTTGATTTACGTTGATCCGGAGTGGGTTCCTGCCACTAACTGTGACTCCACGCAAGCAGCCGAAGTTTCGCATAGATTGGCGCTAGAGTTCCGCTTTGCTATTGCGTATCAGATGAGCGGCGCGCGGATGACTCTGTGCTTCCGGAGCAACCGGAAAAATCCGGAGGCTTCCGATGCCGCCAAAATTGCCAGAGGATTCGGAAGTAACGTCACCCACTTCAACGATATAGGCGTAGGCTATTGTTCGCTTTACTACTGGGTGAATCTAGTAGAGAAGAGTACGGTACTCAAGCCGCCCGAACTACTCGTCGCCCGCCTGGAAGAACTCAAAAAGAAGCCCCTGAAGTGGTGAGTCAAACCACCCCAGGGGCCCCTCCAATGACCGATACCGAAGCACCAGCCACCCCACTCTATGCTGTTTAGGGTCGTATTCCTACTCTGGATCATCGCCATGCTAACGGCGATGGGGACTCTCGCGTACCGGACTATTCCAGCCGCGTTCCAGCCTGCATTATACGACTCACAGCATCCATATCGGGAGAACCTTTTAACGCTTCCAGCAGCTGATTCTGCATTCGACTAGAGCGTGCTCCCATAATCGTGTCTCGTATCCAAGTTCCTGCCTGGGCAGGATTCCCGCCAATAGAAAGGTACTCCTTCAATGCCCCAGTTGCCTGAGACAGATCACCTGACCGCGCCGCAGCCCGAGTCCCTAATCTTAAACGCTCTCTCTTCGATAACTCAATCGACTGAATCTGACGCTGACGGTAGTACGCGTCGATTTCTTTCCCCTCCTGCATTGGTCGAAATCCTGCGATTCTTGCAATCACACTTAGAGTATCAAGGGTATTCTCCGATATCACATTCCCTTGTCGATCTACCGAGTACCCGGCCGCCATTTCCATCCATCCCCGAAACGGACGATTCACAGAGAATGTACCCATTATTTCAAGCATTTCTTGAGCAGTTACACCTGGGTGCCCTTCTCGAAACATATCGACTCCACGACCGATTGCTTGGAGTGTTGTCCGTGCAACATTCAACGCGGGGATCTGACTCGGATTCATCACTGCTAATCGCGGAGTTGTGTCTGCCCTTGTGTACAAATTTACTCCGTCAACACCAAAGAGTTTTGGAAGCGATGATAGAGTTCCATGCAGAACTGCGTCAGCACCAGGACCTAGACGCTCTTGTAGACTCCTTACAGGATCCAAAGTTCCGTCGCCCTGTCCATGGGCTAGCAGAGCGGTATACTGACCCCATCCAGGCAGAGTCGACGCTCCGTAGAGAGACGCCTGCATCGCAGCCTGAGTTGTGAGGGCTCGCTTATTCCCCGTCTCCACATAGCGGAAGATTCGCTGGAAGTAGTTCCACATGTAGGTTTGGAAGAGTCCTAGTGGCAGCCCAACCGCACCTTGGAACATCTGTGGACGGTTGCCCGAGCGATAATCTCCGATCACCTGATTCGCAAAGTTGTGTGCGAAGTTGTGAACGTCCACATCGTCCGTCATCTTCATGATATCGCGGGCTACGTGGACTCCGGACATGTGGCTCCAGGCCCGCGAAAACTCCTCAGACTTATCACTGAGTCCGCCCACCCACTTGTCCGCATTTCGCTGGAAGTTGTGCCAGGTATCGTTGACGTTACGAGGCTGGCCCATCGTCATGTGGATTTCCGCCACCTGCTGGTCCAGGAGTCCCATCTCCTTGGCAATCTTATAGTCGTGTCCGCCCCGCTTGCCGCCTCTCCACGAGTGCATCATGCCCCGCATCATGATTTTAGCGGAGTCAGGGTATGACAGCGAGCCGCCTTCGGTGGGCACCGTGTGTCCCCAAGTCTGCGTCCGCTGTAAGTAAGCCGCTTCAGACTCACCAGGAATCCGCCGGAAGTGCGCGAGCACCGCTGGCATTGTATTCACGACTCCAGTCACATTGAGGATAGGATGCGCAATTTCTCCCCATCTGAGGACCAACGCACTAGTTATTCTGTTTATCTCCGCCGTGAGTCCCTGCAACTCGGGGGGTGGTTTGATGTTAAACCTGTTAGCCGCAAACTCTACCGCGGTTTCGAAGGGAAGGTGCTCCCCCATGTCTCCCTTGAGTCGGTTGAAAAGGCGCTCATCCGCCGTCTGACGTCCCAGCGTCTCCGCGACCTTACCAGCTATGTGCTTCCTAATGCCGAGTCCTTGAGTCTTCTCATGAAGCGCCCGAAGCAGTACGTTCGCGGAGTCTTCAGCCCAGATGTAGCCAGCCCCCAGGCGTGTATCGTGACTGAGTATTCGGTTGCCGAGCATCGTATCTACGTATCGGTCGAACACGTTTTTGGATCGCGTGCCGGTGGAATCGCGTGCACTCTTTGGAGCCCGAATGGAGCGACTCTGCGCTTTCGCGTAATCAATCTCCGATGCAAATACAACCTTAGTGACGTCCCGACCCAATCGGTTGATTTGATTGTTAATCGACGTTATGAATCCTTCAATGTTGCCCGCTTCGACGAGGGGGGAGGCGCTCGATCCCTTGGTAGCCTTACCGAGTTGAACGGTTGGGATGGACGCATCAGCGATTTCAAACCAATGAAGGTCCCAGACTCGTGCGTGTTCCCGGACTTCGTCCAGAGTCAGGCTTACCGCCTGTTTTTCAGTTAGCATCTGCTGGACTACCGGCGAGTTCTTCATCCGAGTCAGCTCTGCCGGAGTATCAGCAACAAGAGAGTGCATTATCGTTGAGCCGTCAGCCGATGAGACTACGAACTCAACATGTTTGCCCGTGTAATCCCGAGGGGGAATATGCCACGTTTTATTACCGACCTCACTGAAGCCTTTGGCGCGCATTATAGCGTTAGTCTCCCCCCGGAGTCGTTGGCCGACGGCGTTCAAAGCTTGTATGCCCTCGTACGCGGGTCCATCGAGTACCGCGGGCAGCTTGGGATTCCCCCCGATGGAAGGCATCAAAGCCTCCTGTGGGAGACTCTCCCCAAAGAGTTGCCGCCACTTCTGCTTATTGAATTGATCTTTTGTATCCAGAGCGAAGCCGAACACGACTTTACCCTCGTGTTCTATTTCAACCGGCGCCTGCTTAAGAGTCCAGCCGTGGCGTCTGGCATTGACCCACTGGTCAAAGAATGCGCGAGACGTCTCACCTTTGCTGCTTTGCAAGTGACCAAAGACCTCACTCAACTTGAGGCCACCGACTTCTTCCAGCGGTTCATTGAAGATTCGAGTAGTGTACTGACGCGTGAGTTTTTCCGCCGCCATGCGAATGTCCCCAGCGGCGATAAGTACCGAAGAGTCCCGATTGGCAAAATGCTGATATACGGTCGCCCCTTGAACCATACGATTCCCGCGACCTGGCAGCGCGCCCTGAAGGAGCCCGTCGGAAAGTTCTTCCATGTTCGAGGCGAGTTGGTGGCTTTTACTCCCAACGATTTTACCGAACATGGAGCTCACGAATCGGGATTTGGCTGGATCAGCAAGTTCTGCAAATTGCAGCGCGCGCGTCGTAGCTTGGTGTAGCGCGAAAACTTCCTGAGTGTAGTCCAGAGGAGTCAGGTTTTGCTTCCAGAGAAACAGCGTCTGAAGTGGCTGGCCTGCCTCATTATGCCCCATTTTGAAACTGGAGCCCAGCAGGTCAACAGAGGAGTCCGCGAAGTCGACTTCCTCAAGCGCGTTCCGAAGTTTGGAAATCTCCTGAGTCATAGTGGCGTGGGTGTAGTTGTCGAGGTCCCCGGTGGCCCGTCGAGCCTGGAGGAACAACTCAATCGACGAGTCGTCCTGGTCAGTAGCCCGCTCCCACGCTTTAGCCCGTGGGAAGTTAAGAGTCTCCCGCTGCTGGGTCTTATTAAACGGGAAGCGCGTATCGACAGCACTCGCCTTGTCTCGGGCTTGATTCCATAGCGTCGCCTTCTCCTTGAACGAGAGAGCGATACTGTCTTCCCGACTCATGTCATCAATCCAATGAACCTCAATGTCGGGTTTGCGCCGTAGGATTTCCTCCGCGATATCACGCTGGAAGAAGTTGCGGTTAGCCCCAACTGTCAGACTCTTTTGAGTCGTAGGAGCTGCATAATGGTTTACCATCTTGGCACCGAGCGCCCAGAGTCCACTCTGCTGGTACGGGGTGAGATTCGCGAAGGTTTGATTGAAGTCGGTCTGTTTACCATTGACGAAAAGATTCAAGTCGTCATCAATAGTGAAGGCGAACGCCCCTCCGCCTTGTGGATCAGACCCCTTCATATCCACGGTAAACTTCCCGGACTTCAGGTCCTGAGTCGCCTTGATGGGCGCATTCTCAGGTGCGTCGGAGTACCGCACGAAGTTGCCAGACAAGTCAGAAATCGGGATCGTCTCACCATCACGCACCGCCTGAGGAATCCAAGATTCCATATCAGAGGCTTGGACCCGGAGCGCTCCCAGCTGTTCATATGCCTCGTCAAAAGTCAGCCGGAGTTTGTTAAACTTTATGTTCGGGACTGGCTGACCGCGCGCAACCGCGGCCTCAGCGCGCGTGATCTGAGCCTCTAACTTACTCGCATCGCTTCGTAGACTCGTAACCTGGCTGGTCCGGGCGGCCAAGATACCAGTCAGTTCCTCATGACTCTTGGGTCCTGCCCGCATTGTGTGAGTCCCGAAGAACGTAGTCGGGTCCATCCCCACCGCGTGGCGAATCTGTGCCGCTGCGCCAGGACTCTGCGACAGAGGCCCCTGCCCCACAGTGATGCCCGCAAATCCCCGCCTCCATAGAGTCTCGACTCTTGCCAAGCCCTCGTCGAGATACTGCGTGGCCACCGCCATGAGGGAGCCCTTGTGTCGAGCATTAGTCGACTCCAACCGTGCTGCCTGCATATTTGCGTCAGCTGCTAGGAAGTAATTCGTGGCGTCCACATCGTGACTGCCATTACGGGGGCCCAGCGGAGTGATTCCACCCGACTCCGCCATACCCGCAGCCTTCTTTTGCGTGAGGTCGATTCCGCCGACGTTGCGTGCAGCCGCCGCGCGCGGGTTGTTGAGTACGAACATCTTGCGCGAGATATAGTTAGTACTGATTGTGTTGACGATTGGGCCGATGGCCGCTCCAATCGCACCCAGAGCAATATGAGTCGTGGCTTTCATCTCTTCAGGGTAGAGGAAATCACTCTCATTGTAAGCGGCGGCCAGGAGCAACTCAGTGCCCACGCCCAGCTTGAACCCATTGATGGCGCCGATTCGACGCGCTGTGTTTGCGGCAGCCATGCGAAGCGGATCACGAAGTGTAGCCGCTTCTGAGACGAGTCCGTCAGCGGCCTGCTGCTTCGTGATATTGCGCAAGTTCACGAGTGCGCGCTTGTACTTCCCTTCCTTGATGAAGAGGTTGCTGGCGCCGGGAATCCCGCGGGTCATGGCCGCCACTCGGCTGGTGCTGGTCATCAGCTTTGCCGCGAGCGAGGGTGCGGAGAATAGAGTCGCCACGGTACTGATGGCCTCAAATCCCCCGGCGTTCCGCTGGCGGTACTGTTCCACACTGTCCGGACCAAGACTCGTAACGAACTTGTTGATCTGGTCCCGATCGGTGATTCCTACAGAGGAGGAGACAATGTCAAGGGTCTCCGCCACGACTCCCACTGGAGCCGCTACGAGGAATTGGAGGGCCTTCGCGGCAGTCGGGCGTTCCGGGGCTACGAGGGGATCAACCGGAGTCTGGTCGAGTCGTGTTGGATTCCCGCCCCCGATGCTGCTCGGGTCCGTGAAGTCAAGACTGCGCGAGACTTTCGAAGTAAGGAGTGGTTCGCTAGCCATTAGTTGACTATCTTTCTGCCGCCCGGATCAAGGACGGCTTGAATACCTGTGGGGTTTGCAGGGCTGGCGTCTGTGAGTCCGGCTGCGTCGCGAATACGGTCGATCGAGGTCTGGCCCGATGCGCGTCCTGCCGTTGCTTGTTGTGCGTGTTCGGAACTCATGAGTCCCAGGAACTTCAGTATCCCTTGCACCATCTTATCCGATTTCGCTGAGGATTCCGTGATTTTGAGTGCGGCTTGCACGTCGAGGGGAGGAAGATTGGCAATCTTGTCCATGTCCGCGTCGCTAAGAGTCTCAGGACTATTAAGCATCTGACGGATAAACAGCTGAGTCCGCATGGAACCCGCAAATCCTGGCTTGACTGCGGTGTCGTTCACTTCTTTCCAGTAGACCTGCGCGGAATAACTCCGGTTCAGCACGTTCTGCTGGATTCCATCAACCAGTTCTGGAAGCGCAATCAGCGGATCATTCCCGACAATCGCCGCATCAAAGGCCGACGAATCCATGGTGTCTGCCTTCATCCGCTCGGCTAGAGAAGACCGGAACACAGGACTCTTTGCCATCAAGGACCAGATAGTCGCGTCCATTGTCTGGCCCGTGAGTGGATCGACGAGATTACTCAGCCGCTCCAGAGTTCCCGCGGGGCTGAATCGCATTCCAATCACATCGCCAGTTTGCGCGTCGAAGTCCATGTTACGGAGGCTGAACCCAGCGAGCGGGTTCGGAGTGGTGATGCCGTCAGGAGTCTTGTGGTGGGCGCGGACTTCATTGAATACATTAATCGCAGTCTCGAAGGCTCTCTCCTGCATCTGCCCGTTGAACTCGATGGCCGCCGCTTGCATGTAGACCGCTTGCATGGCCGGGTCGTCGAGTGAGACCTTGGTGCCGCCCGCGAGAGTCTTACCCAGAGTCTGCTGAATGAAGGACGCCATCTGCGCCGGATTCTCTAAGTCAATATTCTCAATGTCAGCGGCAAACGCGGCATCTTTCTCCGTGATGTATCCGATGACCGCACGGACTCCAGCGCGATGACCGGCATTCCGCGGGCCCCCAGCAGGGAGTCCCTGAAGGCTCGCCATTATCATGCGCTTGGACAGGTAAGTCAGCGACGCGCGCTGGTCGGGGTCGATATCCTGTAGGAAGGCTCTCGCAACCTTCTGTTCGGACTCGCCGTCGAACTGGCCTACGGCTTCTTCGATCGACTCCGATTGGATTGTGTTGAGGCGCTTCTGTGCGCCCTGGGCAAACTCCGCTGAGATGGCGCCGCCACCCATAAGGACTCCATTAATATGAGTCAAGTAGGTTCCGGCTGCGTGCATCTTATCCAGCACCTTGATGGGGACTTTCCCATTAAACATAGCATGAGTCTGGGTCGCGAGAGAGTTGATGCTGTTGTTGTGCGTGTCGATCGCAACGGTGAGATCCAGGAGACTCAGATCCTGTCCCGCTACAGAGGCTGCGATCCTGCCCCGCGCATCGAGTTTCGCGGCCAACTGCGCCTCAAGAAGGGCGGGAGCGATCTGCATTTGCTGCGGCCCGTGCGGCGTGTTGAGTGTGAGGAAGCCGCCCGAACCGATTCCCCGCTTCAGCTGCGTGACCGAAAGATATCCCGAGATTGCTTTGTGATTCGCTGCGACTCGTTCCTCGGCTGCGTTAGTCAGGTTGAGGTTGGCGAGTTCGATGCCCTGTGCGCGTGCGATTGCCTCGTCCGCATCCTTGAATACCTCGCGGTCGCCCGCTGCAAGTTGCTGCTCTTTCAGGTCTATGTCGAGTCCCGCGGCCGTTTCTTTAAGACCCGCAGTTCTCCCCTGAATCTCTCCCAGAGCAAAGGTCTGTTCAAGGTTCTCCAGAGTCTGTTCGCCCGTCTCAATCCCCAGGAGGGCTTTCTTCTCCCTGAGTGGATCGAGCGTACCGGATTCGAACTCCGCGCGCTTCAAGTTGATCGCGAGCTGCTCCAACTCAATGCGGAGTTTGTCTCTCCGCTGGAACTCCGCCTTGAGCGCCTGATGACTCACAATCCGGCCACCGACATTAGTGAAGTCTTTGCCCGAAGCGCCCATCTGCTGCATGTTACGAGTCAGCAACGTCTGGTCCATGGTCGTAACGGCGAGGTCAGTCTGTTCTTGCTCGTGGAGAGTAGTCTTTCGCGCCTCCTCCCTGCGTTGGAGTAGCATGTTAGCAGCAGAGACTCCAAGCGAGTGGATATCCATTGCGGCGTCAATAACGCTTTCTTTATTCTCCGCGCTATACTCCAGGAGAGCTTCACCGGACTCAGCACGAGCCCTCAATGCCTCATGGCGCGCAGCCGTCGCAGCTTTTGCCGCGCTGATTTGTGAGGCAGTCGTGGAAACTTTACGAGCCGCTGCATCCCGCGCAGCCGTTGCGCGCCGGACAGAGAACTCCTCACCTTGCCCAAGCAGAGTCATGGCATTTGTGAGGAACGCAGGCTTACCCAGCAAGTCCGTCCGGTGGGCGTCCGCTTTAGTTAGGGCCGCCGTAGCCGGAGTCAGTTCCTGCATGAGTTGTTCGATTTCCGCGGCGCCAGATCGAGCATTGAGTTCCATGCCCTGAGTCGCACCAATCACGCCAGGAAGATGCGCGTCAACGACTTTCTGGTGAGCCCCGGTGGCTTCACCAATCACAGTCGCCGCCTTGGCGCCCTGAGTCTCTAGCGAGTTAAAGACGTCGTCGATTTCACTCATAGTCGCTGCCCTCCAGTAAGAGCGCCAATCAAGTCAAAAATCGAGCCAGTGTCGCCGATGTTGGCGCTACCTGTCCCGGACTCTTCTGTCTCCACCAAGCTACGAACCAGCTTGAGGATTTCCTCTTGCTGTACTGTCTCCGTGACTTGTTCTGTTTCGCTTGTTTCCGACTGCGAGGCCTTGACAACCTGGCTGCCTTCGCCACCTTTAACCGCTGTCGTGAGTCGAGCAAGAGAGTCGCTGAGAACTCCCGCGGCCTGCAACTTCGATTGCGCCACGGTGCCTGCGATCGTCTTAGCCAAGTCCTCACCTGCGTAGCGTTCCAGTTCCCCTACAAGGGAGTTAGTCTTACTGGAGCCGCCGACTCGGTTTGCGGTAGATTGAATCCCTGGGAGGACCACCTTGTTGAACTCGCGGACTGCGGAGGTCGTTTGCGCGTCTGCCAGTTCTTCCGGATTGATGCCCGCCAAAGCCTTGGTGGTTGAGTCAGCGCTGCCGGTGATTGCGGCATTGAGCGACTTGATTACTTCCGGCCCAAGCTGTGATAGATCAGTGCGACTCGCAGTCTCTTGCGCGCCCGTGGCCTGTCCCGCCGTCGTGCCGACAGTCTTGGAACCTGTAACCTCCTCAGACGTATCCGCAGAGACTCGCTTACCGACAGAACTCGAACTCTCATCCTGGGTTTTCTCACTCCCAAAGATCGAGCCGAAAAGGTCCTTGAACGAAGCCATGTCTAACCCTTCAATCTTGCGAGAACGGATTCAATCGTGGGGAACTCAAAGAAGACCCCGTCGCGCTTGGAGTCGAATTCTTCCTGGATTTTCTCATACGGATCAAGTTCTTGCTCAGCCGCATTATCGGCGATCGCGGAGTCAACGGAACTCTCCGGCGCAACCGCATCAGAGTCCCCCGGAAGCGATAAGTCGTCAAGGTTGAGTCCGCCCTCTTCATTGGTACCCTTGACCCCACCCAGAATTCCATCCAACTCAACGGACTTGCTACCCAGGTCAAACGCATTAGCTGCTTTACCTACGATGAGTCCAGCCGCGGGACCTGCAACAAGTCCAGCAAGAATCCCAGGGAGGCTGACTTCAAGATTCATGTTAGTCTGTCCTGGGATCACGGTATCCATCGACTTGGTGATGCCGAAAAACCCGCCAACTTTGCCCCAGAAGGAGTCGTTATATTCCTCAACAGCCTTAGCCGCTTCCTGATGCAGAATGTCTGTGAGTTCAGCATCATTAAGCAGGACATTCTCGTAGGGATTCGCCGTACTGACATTACTCGGCGTCTCGTTCTCGCTGATCGCCGCTTCAACGTCAGCTTCGCTGGCTCCGAGTCCCGGACCTAGCCCAATGTCCTCTGCACTAGCCTGGGGCATTAATCGTCATCCTGGTCTAGGCGGCGAAGGATCCGGTCAAGTGCCTTCTCGACTCGCACCTGGCTATTATAATCCGTTAACGCCTTGGCCTCAAATTGCGCTTGCATGACACGCTGCTGAGTCACGACCTCGGTGAGGACTTTATCAATCTCCTCAACTCTATCCGAGTTGCCCTCTGCGAGAGCCTGCACGGTAGACAGGCCGCCATCAAGACTCACCCACAGTCCGCCCGCTACGAATGCACCCGCTATTGCAGGAACAATCATGCGAAGCAAAGGCCGCAGATTCAAGAACGATTCAGTCTTTTCAAGCATTATACCCACAGGCGGTCACTCCGGTCACTCCGGTCCCCAGTTTCCAGGCCAGTAACCCAAACGAGTCTACGCTTTTACTTCTGCGATCGCGAGGGCTTCTTTCTGCGCTTTAATCACGGAGTCACAAAAGTCCACGACATCTTGAGAGACTGTGGCCCATGTAAGCGACTGAATAACTCCAACGACGAGCATCCATTCAGCTTCTTCGAGCAAGAGTGTATCGCCCTGCTTCAGCTGAGTCAGCTTGTCGAGCAGCCCCACGCGTTCGCGGATTCCCTCAATTTGAAGTCCTGCGGGCCCCGCGCTGCCAATCCCATCCAGGAGGAGTTGACGATAGTCGATCGCGGTAATCTCTTCGGTAGCTTCGCGGTAGAGTAGATGAATCTTACGTGCCATGTGACTCGTTCCTTATTTGGGGGTTTGGTGGCTAAGCGTTAAACGGTGCCGGTGCAAGGTCCGGCCTCACGATATTGGCGGGCACCGCTTCCGCCCAATCCAGAATCTGTTGTGGGAGTCCGCGAGCTGTGAACGCGGCCCGGATCTTCGTGTTGAACCCAGGGAGTTCCGCCGACAGCGTATCAAACAGCGCGTCCATCATCTCGTGATTCTGCCAGATAGCACCGAATGCGACTGCCATCTGCTTCCCGCCCTTGAGCATCGCACGATCCCCGGCATCCCACTCATCGTCGGGCACCACATCAATCAGCCGCGACTCGCCCAACTGATCTCGCGTATACACGTTGGTGTCGAATCGAGAAGGGAGGATTCTGTATGCGGTCTCTGGCGCTTCGAGTGACTGCCATATCATCTGCGACCGCACCAACGCTGCATCATCGTAGGAGTCAAAGAAGCTGCCGTCCGCGCCATCGTATGCGAAGTCACCATCCTCATCAATCAGGAACATGGCGCGCCGGTTGTTCGCATTATCGACTCGATGGAAGCCAAATAGAACACCGTTGGCATCCCAATTCGCGCGAGCGTTTGCACTGGTGACCTTCGCCGCTTTGAAGGTGTAAGGCCCGGTGCCGTTGATCGTCATGGTCGTTGCGGGCGAGTTGTTTTGCGCGACTACCGAGGTGAATCCCTCCGCCGTAGCCCCGGCAGTGATGTGAAGCAGGACTCCGCCATGCGTTGAGTTGCCCTTACGGATCGCCATGAACGTGTCGGTTTCGTTGTAAGTAGTGATGCCGTGGGCAACGTCCGACGACTTCAGCGAAATGATATCGTCGTCGAACCCGCCCTGATTGATCGTGAGTCCCCGACTAATATTCGCGTTATCCGTCTCCCCAATAAACAGCGCGCCGTCGCTATCGAGTCGCATCCGCTCGACGTCGGTCGCATCCTGCGCCGGGGAAAACACCATGTGCGAGTCATCTGCAGTGGTGCCACTGTAATCGCCCTTGCGAACCGACCTGATAGAGCCAGCCGGACTCCCATTATGCCGAAAACTCAACGATGAGGTTTCATCCGTCGAACCACTCGCCGCGCTGTTGTCGATGGTTAGCGCGGTGTCGCCGCCGTCATTCGCCTCGACTAGATGGAGTCGCGTCGCCGGAGTCGCGGTGCCCATCCCGATGCGATCGTTGCCCGCGTCGAGGTAGAATAGGTTCACGTCGGCATCCCCTTCGAATCGGAGATCGACATCGGCGCCTAGTTCATTAAAGACTCCAGTTGCCAGGTCCTGAAGAATCGTAGTACTGGCCAACGCAAGTAAGGCCCGACCTCCTGAGGTGGTGGTCAAAGCCGCGATCGCGGTAAGATCCGAGTCCTTCGCCTGATACGCAGCAGCGGCAAGTGTGGCACTCTGGAATAAATGCCCGCCCGCCGTCGACCCATCGTGGAGTCGCAGCGTATTCAGGTCAGAGTCCATAATGATCTGCCCCACGGGTCCCGTGTAGGCATCGGCGACTGCAGTAGTCTGCCGCGCGTTCTGAACGACTTTAGTCATGAGTCATTTCCTCTAAATCCGTCCTGTTAATGTGCCCGAAACCTCAAGTGATTGCAAGTGTAATGATTGCCCTACTGTGAGTGCCTCAAAACGAATCCGGTGACTCACGCCGTTATCATTCAAAGCGTAGAACCTCCCGTGAGGGAATCCACTATCTTGCAGTACTGGAGTTACGGTTAGGTAGGGAGTATGGCCATCGTTAGTTCCGATTACCGTGAGGTCGAAGTCCACGATTCCTGTCGTACCTTCGCCCCAGTCTTCCGTCCCGGAGAGAGCATTCCAGTCTTCGTCTTCTGTCCCGTCCGCGATTGTATTCCAATCAATAAACTCTGAGTCGATGTCATCGCTCTGTTGATGCCCGACCATCATATTCGTAATCGCGCTAGTCTCATCTGGGTACTGCTGCTCCTTGAATCGGAACAACCCAATCTCAATGAGTGCATTAAGACCCTGGAAAATGGCAGGCGGAAAGGAGATACTCTCGACTCGAAGATCATCCTTCATTACCATCGCATCGCCTAGCGTGATATCACTCCCGTCGTTCCAATCCTCACTCCCGAACAACGCATCCCAGTCCTCATCGGTGCTGGCGAACTGCCAGTCTATGTGCTCCTCAATGGACGAGTCAGGAAAGGAGGGAATGTTCTCCAGCGTATCCTCGTAGGTAACCCACGAGAATGTAACGTAACTAAGAGCTGTCCCCCGCGCGTATAGAGAGCGCATACTGTGGGCCGCCATTGCCTGCGACTGCGGGAAGTGGAAGACTCCATTAGAATCCTTCCACACATGCTCCGGCGGAAACTGGTTGAACTTGGACGCAAGCGAGTTACTGAAATTCGTCTCTCTCCGGGAGAGTCCGCTCCAGCGCATCAACTGACCCTTCTGGTTCACATAGCCCCAGAAGTATTGTTGGCTCGAAGTTGAGTCCAGTCTGATAGGGAAGATGCCGTAATGGCCTTCCGAGAACACGCCAAGCTTCTTCAACGAATCGTACATTACGTACGAAATGCTATATAGCGGGGCGAGTCCTGTGTACCCGAGGGAGATAAAGAACCGCTTCGTGTCCGTATCCCACTCAAGCCTCACCGAACTAGCCACAGTCTCGGAGGTTTTCTTATTGATCTCTTTGATGAGGAACTCGTTGAACACGGCGTCATACGGAGTCGGCAGCTCACCTTCTGTCTCGTAAATCCCCGTAGAAGTCGCGAACACCACTTTACGATCTTCATGATTCACCGCCGCGAAACTGCCAAGGAGTTTGTAGCTGTGAGTCAACGCGCGGTGTTCGTAGACCAGCGCGTCGCCTGTGAATAAGGCCCGAATTATCCCTTGGCTTGTGAAGACCAGGAATCCCTGTTGGAACTCAATCGCCATCAGCGGCGTGCCGCCCACCAAGGAAGTCGCCTGATTACCGGCGCCTGTGGTAAGACTCGTGGTCAGATCTGTCCCGTCATCCTGCGCGCTCCAGCTGTAACTTGTGGAGCCCAGCACAACGAGTCGGCCATTACTCAGGCAAACAGCGAACGCCCCATTGGGCAGCTGGCCACTCGGGTGAGTTTCAAACAACTCAGTCGCTGCGTCGTAGTAAAGCACACCCTGATCCGGGTGCCCTATGTATTGAATCGAGCCCACTACGGCACAGGTCCACCGATGGACGGTAGTCGTAGCAGTCGCGAACCGATGGAGAGTAACGATCCGTCCAGTTGTCGAGTCGAACAGAAAGATGCCCTTGGTGGTGAAGTACCACACATCGCCATTATCTGCCTGAATACTCTGGAATCCATCAGGATCCGAGATAATCATGTCCGAAAGAAACTCGGCTCCGAATCCTGTCTTCGGCCCGTCCGCATCAAAGACCACATTCCGCCCGTCAACAAGATGAGGCTCCGCCACCTTCCGCGAATCAATCGCGGGGAGCAGACCCTTAAAGTCTTGCTGTTCGTCGTTGAGGGGGTTTAATACAGGAATGCTTGATACTGGACTGGAAGGGTTTCAGAGTCGGTGATGGTCTTGGGGGCCGCCAAAGCCGCACCGATCGACAATAGAGTCCCACTGATCCCTGTCTGGGTATCCGCGAGAAAGAGCCGGGTAATCGCGGCATCAAAAGTACCGCCACTGTTCGCGGCGAATGTCAGAGTCTTACTCGTCATACTGACTTCGCCGTTCGTAGTGTCCAGAGTCGGCCAGCCGGTCGCATCCCGCGAGAGCCCTTGGCGTGCGTAGCCACTGACTCCGATCGTGGGTTCTGTCACGGCAGCCGCCGAAAGCGTGAGGGCGTCGTCTGGAGTCGCAGCGCAAAGCCCCATGTACCAGTTCGCGCCCGAGGCAATCAATGTCTCATCGGCCCGAAAGATCATCTTCAGGTACTCAGCTTCTCCAAGATTCGTCAGCGTATTGGGGAGCACCTCAGCCGGTGCATCCAACAGAGTCGGATCATGGATTAAGAATTGTCCTCGCATGGGTCCTCCAAACCTTGTCGCCTATCCAGGTTGCATCCGAGTTTTAGGATTCTACCCATCCACTCGTCTACTTGAATGTCGTTTAGCGCCTCAATCTTGTCCAGCACGTGGCTGTTCGGCCACTCCATCGGCGGACTCAGATTCTGTATCGGCGGGGGCGACACGGGTGTGCAAGCGGTTATACAGATCGCCACGACTAAATACTTTAGCGTCCGTTTTTGCATCTTCGCGGAGTCCTTTTAATCCCGCTGTCACGTTCTTCAGCGCTTGGTCCCGGCGACCCTCGTTACGCAACTCTTTGTCCCGCATAAGAGTCGCCAGGAATTGCGCGAACTGCACAACAGCAAATAGGAATCTACCCCAAGCAATCATGGTGCTAGGAGCTGTTATTGACGCCAGCGCGTAGAGTCATCAGACCCGCACCAGCCAGCATTTCGGGAACCTTGCTGAAGAACTCAGCGGTGGTGACGTCGCCAACCGCCCAGCCCACGAGGGCCTGAACAATGATGAGCATCCCCAAGATATAGGTTCGCTGCCCTTTCAGGAAGCCTCCCGTAATCAAGTTAAACAACCACATGACTCGTTTCCTTTTAGCTAAACCAGGGAGATGATACGTAAAATTCCCCGACAGCGTAACTCCCCGCCTTGCTGCCAGTAACTACTTTACGAGCGAAGGCTATATCAAACGTAACACTCGCGGAAGAGACCTCGTCGTCGTCTGTCCACGCAAGGGGTTCTTGTGCAGAATGAGATTCCGCGCCTTTGATTCCAACGGCTTGACGGTTGGCGCCTTGAACCAACACCCACCCATAGCTGCCGCTCGCTGGCACTGAGTCCTGAGGCAACAATCCACATGCGAGTCCAGCTGCCGAAGCGGAGAAGTCATTGGTTACAATCCAATTGAATGTGGCGGCGGCTGCAAGGAATCCAACAGGGCCGCCAACTCCGGCCACCATCGTGCTGAACTTGACATAACGAACAACGGACATACCGTAAGCACTACACCAAAACTTCCCTCTTGCCCCTAGCGGATACTCTTGAGTCGTGCGGACGACGGAGATATGCTCGATGCCAATTTGACTCACCCCAAGGGAGAGTTCGCGGAGATCGTGGCGGAGAAGCAGGAGAAACCGGTCGGAGATTCCTGGTTCGCGAGAAGGAGTATGAAGGAACTCGCGGCTCACATCGCACTCACTTGCACGAACGCCTCAGTCGTGTAGAGGGCCGGGCGCTGTCGCTGATACAGGGAGAAATGAGTCGCAGCTCTCTCCGTGTCAGCCTGCAACTTATACACCTTAGCCAGCGATCCCTCGCGGACCAGATCGTCCCAATCTTCCAGCAGCCAGTTGGTGCTGAGTCCCTCTGCGATCACCTTCTCTGCCGCCGTCGTGGCGGTAAGGTACGAGTAGGCCGCATCCCCGTCCGCTTCAGTCGTAGGGAGATCCCACGATGCGGGACGTAGGGCGGACTCGTAATAAGCGAGATGCTTCGGAAACTGGTAGTACGCAATATCAATCACATCTCCCGAGAGTCCATACCCAGAGAAGTAAACAACCTTGCCCGCGCGGTAGTAGAAGTGAGCCACGCGATTCTGTCCGACTCCAGGGCGCAACGCCTTCGCATACGCGCCCTGGGGATTCTCCCGATCGGCCTGGCCTTGGTATCTTACCGTCTGCATTCGCTGGAATCCCGCAGGAGTAGTCCACGAGAACCCGCTGTTCGCATCAGCGGTGAGTTGATCTTCAATCAAGTTCTTGTCGAAGAAGAACACTCCACCCTTCTCATCCGAATGCAACTCACGAATCGTCTGGTTGACGAATCGCTGAATCGCTACCGTGCGATCTGGTCGCGCCGACAGCGAGAGAATCTCATCAACCAGTTGTGAGTATGTGGTGGCCATAGAGTCGGTTACTCCGCAGAGGCTGATTGGTCGCCGACCAATTCCGCCAGAGTCCGGCCCTTCGAAGGATCGACAGAGGCGGCAGTCTCGCCAGGGGTAAGAATCTTGCGCTCCTTAGCTTCCGTCGCTTCCGTACGCGCGGGAGGAGGAGTCACCTCAGTGGGCATCGTAACCTTCTCCACCTGAACCGCATCTTCCTCAGGACCGTCGATCGCGTCGGTCATCGCTTTGACCCGGGCCTCCGCTTGAATCGGGTCCACGCCTTGGCGAATCAAATCCTCCACGGTGGAAATCGTATCATCCACCCGACGAACTCGCTGCGAGGCACCACTGTTTCCGAGTCCTGCCATCGCCTGTGGCTGCTGATGCGCTTTCGCGATTGCGTCGGCGACTGCGACAGACACGGTACGAATGTTCTGGCGGACGATCGGGTCGAGTCCGTCCAGGACTTCCTGAAACTCCGCGATATCTGCCTCACCTTCCAGCTTCAGCTGTCCGTTCAAGAACTGGAATCGGGCAACCTGAAATTTCTGAATCGGATGGCAGGTATAGTTCGCGGTAGAGATTGGGGTAGCGGTCGCTGTAGTATCGTTCATTGACTCATTCCTTCTGGTCTTGACTCTGTTTCAGTTACCGCCTAGAGCGAGCCATCGCCCGAGCCGGTTGCAACTCCACCGGAGATCGCGGTGTAAATGCCGGCCGTTTGTGCCGCCATCAACTCCATCGAAAGTTCCGAAGTGTAGATGCCTTCGTCGGCGTCGACTCCCGAGATGCGCTGGCCGTTCTTATCGTAGCCCTCGATCTGGGTTTTCCGCAACCAACGAGTCCGTAGTGCGCCCGGGTGAAGCGTGTACAACGCTTTCGTCCAGACCGGATTCTCGTTCATCAACGGATGAGTCATGAGCTTGATGGTACCCCAAGGGCAATAGACCTTGGTGACCGCGAGTCCAAACTCAGTCTCGCCGGGTTCCATGTTCTCGACGCCATCTTTCCGAGCCATCACGTTGATGGCCTGAACGACAGTGTTGCCGGTGAACACGATTCTCTCGTTGGGCTTGCCCTTGATGTTGCTTTCAAAGACTTGGCGCCAATGGTTCAAGAGATTCCCGTAGGAAGTCGCCGACGACTGAGCCGCCACCGTGGCACCGTGATTCGTTGCCTGGGTGATGATTCCGTCCATCAAACGCAGCGGCTGGGAGTTGAGATTGCCGATGTGCTTGCGGCCCCACATGAGGGAGCGTTCGATGTCTTCCGCGTGAATGAACGCGCAGTCCATCACACTCTTGCCCACTTGACTCCCGGTGTGGTACTTGATCGCTTTCGCGGTACCCGTCACACTCCAAGAGTTACGGAAAATCTGGGTGACGTTAAAGCGAACGTCGCCGAGATTCGTAACAGCGGTTGGTTTGCTGCTACCTTCCTCGTGAGCATTACCAACTCGCTGCAAGTTGTGCGAGGTGGTGATGGTGGTCTGAGTCGTGGCACCGATACCGCGCGTAACCGTGAGAACATTCGCGGCCACCGAAGAAACCAGGAGATACTCCGAAGTTTCCTCAACGAGCAGAATCGTACCGGCCACAAAGTCACTCGCATCGGCAACCGTAAATGCCGTTGAGTCACCATCGCCATTGACACTCGTAACCGCTTTCCGGCCCGTGAGTTTTACCTCTTCGAACCAGTGAACGATCGTGTCTTGAGCGGGCTTGGTTTGCATCCCGGAACTCAACGCGAGTAGCGGGGCCGAGCCTGTGGGCCAAATTCGCAAGAGTGAACCAGCATAGTCGCCGACTCTATTGCCGACAATTTGCTGGTCACTCGCAAAGACGCCTTTTACAGCCATTGCAGTCCTTCTTTCTTTGAGTCGGCTGACTGGTTACTTCTGCGGCGCGAGTGCCTTGAAGACCCCATTCATCCAATCAACATCTCCGGCAGAATCCCCAGCATCCCCGAGTTCGTTGTAGTCCTCAGAGCCGGGAGCGGGAGTCGGAGTTATCCGCTGACCTAAATCCTTGGCCGACAACTTGTTAGTTGCAGCTAGGAAATTCCGTACTTCCGTTATGGAAGCCGTCACGTTTCCCTTGTTCCGCCGAAGTGCTTGGGCGAAGATAGGAGTGACTACCGGGGCGACTCCCGGATTAGCTGCGAACGGTAGCGCCGCATGAAGAGCGGCAGTTGCCTCGTTCGATCGAATCTTAGTGGACATTGTCGAGGCCATTTTAGCCTCCAACTCAGTCCGCTGTGCCTGCATCGCCTGCGCCATAAACACCGCAGACTTCGCCATGACTCCCCGCAGCATACCACCGATCGCTTCATTCATCGCGATGGGGTCGCCCTGAGTCGCGGCTTGCAAGGCTTCTGGTGGAATCTCGCCAAACTCCATCTTGGCGAAGTGGGCGTCGAGTTGTTCAAGCGGATCAACTGCGGCCGGTGGAGTAGCTACGGCAGGTGGAGTCGCGGGACCACCGTCCGGGGTTTCCTCCGGCGCATTCCAGTAGTCTGCAACGTCATACTCGTTAGTTCCACCGTTATTTTCGGCATTTCCGGATTCGTCGGCGCCTCCGCCGCCTTCATCACCGCCCGGTGGATCTTCATTAGGCATCGAGGAATACAAGGGGTGGTTGAAGCCGCCCACGTATGGGCCGAATCCTACAGGGATAGGATTGAATCGTATGGTCATGTTAACTCGCTTTCTTGGCTTTCTTCAGCAGCGACAAGAGACTCGCAAGGAACAGATGCTCCGTGCGAATCTCATGCAACTCCTGCTTTATTTCCTCAGCTGTTTTGGTCTCGTCGATATTGGAGTACAGTCCGATCAGCTGTTGAATCGAAGCCTCCAGCAATTCAATGAATCCATCAGTCGCCAGGTGATGAAGGAGTAGGTCGCGGTAAGCAGCGGGTAGCTGCTTGAACACTGACTCAGGTGCTAGCTTCATAGTAGTCTACTGCGCGAGTACCGGGGGAGCGTTGGGGTCGGCTTCCGGAATCGCGCCTCCTGTTGCTTCGCTCGCCTGCTTCCGAAACTGAGTCAGGTCGATACGAAGATCCTTGAGTTGGGCCATCGCATTCAGAAGGCCAGGAACATCGAATTGCGTCGCAGCCTCCGGAGACTGTACGATTCGACCCACAAGGGAATCAAGTTCGGAAAGGATACTCGCCCGATCCAGCGTTTTCAGCCCAGCACCAATGGTGAGTCGGATGTCGGAGTCCCGGAACCTTGCCGGATCAACCTCAATCGACTCCCCTGTCTGCTGGTCAATCAGCGTGATCTTCTGCTGGAACTCCATGATGTTCCAATACATCATGAATCGCATCGGACGGAACGCTTGCTCGTCGATCATCTTCGCCATCTTCTGCATCCGGCGAGTGGAGCCTTGAGCGACCACAGACACCTGCTGAGTCACAGGACGATCGAGCCCTGCAATCTCACGCGGGTTGGCCTGAGTGGGAAAGAGCAGCTGGAACAACTCGATAACCATCTGGAGTTGCTGCATTGTCTCCTTCGTGTCCAGGATATTGCTGTTCTGCCAGATCAACTCATTGATGTTCCGGCCTTCGTAGGCAGGATTCAACGGTACCCGCGCAGCCGCTTCTCCCTCGGGAATCTCATCCAAAGGAATCGCAGCACGATTGTAGATGATGAAGTCCCAGATGTTCTTCCGGGTTGCTTCCACATGCGTATTCATCAGGAAGCTGCCGAAGGTCTGGAGGGGAGAGAGAATCTCCGCGATGGACTTCTGATTCGCCCCCAAGTTATCCTCGAATGGAGTGGTGAAGGCTGTGGGGAGTCGCCCATGCGCGTTGGGAATGTGTTCGGTGGCCACGATCCACTTGCCATTCGCGATCGAGATTCGCCAGATCTCCAGGCTATCTCGTCGCTTATCCGCATCCCGCGCGCGAGGCACAAGCCCAAACTGCATGGGATTCAAGTGGATGTACATGTGGACGATCTCGTTGCCGACTCCCCCACTCTGGTGCATCCCGTTGGACATGATCGCATTCCAGTCGTAGTTACTGGCGACCTCTCCGAGTGCTTGCACCAAATCGCCAGTAATGTCCGGCGGCGGCTGGTAGAACTTGTCAGGCCCGAAGGCCGTCTCTGTGGAGTCGAAGATCTCAAGCAACTCCTTCACGTTGAAGATTTTGCCTGCCGCAGCGAGTCGCTTGATACGAAACACCGTCATGGGTTCGACGGTCGCTACAAACTCGCCCTTCGTGTTCAAGTCCACCGGATGAACAGTGGGGTCCATGAGAGTGTTGTACATATCCATGGACTCAAGCGAGTTGCCTTCCCAGATAATCGCGGGCTCTAGGACTGGCTGATTTGCCGGACCATTCACAACCTTCTGCCCGTTCGTCTGGTCCCACTTAACCGTGAGTCCTCCGATATTGTACTTCAGCGCGTCGAAGCTGAATCGAACAAGCTGCCGGAAGTAACTCCGCTCGGCCGCGTGTGAGTTCATCAACTGCACAAACGCGTTAGCTTCGTTTTGATTATCCTTCGGAGCCACCGCAGAGAACATACCGGACTCAGGCGAGAACACCTGAACCAAGTACGTCAGCGCATCGTCCAAGTGAAGGAACACGAGTGGGATGTTGATTGCCGTGGGAGCGGGAGCCTCACCGTCGAGCTGGTGACTCCGGCGTGCACGATCTTCCTTATCCAGCTTCAAGTACGCGTAAACGTCCTTGTCGATCGCATTGTACCGAGGGATAAGGGAGTCCCGCTTCTGTTTCGCCACACGCAAGCGCGGGAGACAGTAATTGAGTAGCGCGTCATGCGCCTTTAGATTCTTAAACGGATGGCGCCCAGAGACACCTGACTCTGGGAGTTTAATCTGTAGTTCAACTGGATCGTCCATTTAATGCCTCGCTAAGCTGATTCCGTAACGGGGTTTCCCGCCACGAATCTCATTTGGCCCTAGGGGCTTTGCGGACGCCATTATGAGGAACAAATACTTGTCTATCATCTGGAGTCCGTATGCAGCCGCATCAAGCAAATCATCCTCATTATCCGTCCGAGTCTTATCAAACGCCATGATCTGATTGGCTAGAGTAAGGTCAAACAGAGGAATCGCGTAATTCTTCCTTGCCATTGACTCGATAAAAGGCGTGATCCGCGCCAGTTTAGACGCATTCCCAGTGGAGAGTGGGGCGATCTCGTAGTCTAAGTACGGGTATTCGATAGCCATAGCCAGCTTGAAGTAGGCGTGAAAGGAACTGTTAGCCCCACCTGTCTCCAACCCAACGACTCGTACGTTCCATTCAACCATCTTCTCCGCTATCCGGTCAACGAGGATTCCTTCCTTAGCCTTCCCCATCCAGTAGTCCGCGACTATAGGACACGCGTCCTCACGAATCACATGTACCGCGATCGCAGTCTTATTACTGTATGTCTGTTGAGTGAATGCGGCATCCACGCAGATAAACGCGGCCTTCGCTTCCTCTGGAATAGGAGGATGGTCATAGAAGATTGACTCCTCACTGAACCCATTACCCCCACTGACTGGCATATTCATCATTTCGGCCATCCAGATGTGAGCTAATCCTAGACTCGCCTCCTCCTGGTAATCCTCCATCAGCAACTTCAGAGGCCAACGATCAGGCCAGAGCGGAACGAGTCCTTCCTCTGACCTGACCAACGCACCATACACGACGGGATTCCACCGCTTCTTCGCACTGAGGCGGGACAGGAGACTCGTTCGGGCCAGCATATTGCCGATCCAGATGATCTTGATTCGCCGACCGAGCGCTTTTAGAAGCGTACCATACACCCACTCGTCGAGTGCCTTCTGTAGCGCCTCGGTCTTAGTGTTCTCCCTGTCCTCCAGATCATCGCTGACCAGGAGATCGGGACGTTGGTTGTCGATGTTGAGTCCGCGAACCTGCTGCCCTGCACCCATCGCGCGGAGGATACACCGCTTACCCACTTCCCCATTGATTCCAGGGATGCGAAATATCCATAACCCCTCAGTCTCCGACTCTTTCTCGAAGGTGATGGAGCCATAGATGGTCTTGAAGTTCTCCGATTGTAGGAACGCGATGATATCCCTACACGCATTCTTTGCGATAGGACTCGTGTTACTGAGATACACGCAGAATCGGAACTTGGTAAACAGGAAGTACCAGATAACCCCGAGTTTCGCTAGGGTGGTCTTAGCGTGATCTCGGGGAATCGCGAGTAAGAGTCGTTGGCGTTCAAGGTCCTTGATCTTCGAAAACACCTCATGGTGAATCTCAGGAACCTCGAACTCCAACTGCTGGTGCAGGAAGAACTCTAGGAGGAACTCTGTGTCAGAGTAGAGGAGTCGCTTGGTATCCTCCACATCAGCCTGCGCGAGGCCCAACTGATGTTCAAGAACCTTAGTGGCTGACTCTAAGTCTGACTCAAGGATATCCTCTGGGAGCCGTTTCAACGCGCAACACCCCCGAGCGCATCCTCGAAGAATCCCCGGACGTCACCCTCACTGAGGGCATTCCGGGAAGGCTCCTTGGACTCCACTTCCTGAGTCACTGTCACGGTAGTCTCAACCTGGCGCTCGGGCTCGGCCCCATTTACCCTAGGGATTTCGAGTCGCTGCTCCTCCTGCTTACTAGCGCCTAGCTTCTGAATCATGCGCTGAGACAAAGTGATAACGGCCCGGGAACCTGAGCTCCCAGGATCAAGTGGCACATTGCCACGAGTCCGTCTCTGTGCTTTGTTAGCCAACACGGCAACCTTCAAGTTAAATTCCGGATCACTGGACATCTTCAAATATGTGTCCAGCTTCTGAACTGCCTGATTCTCCAATGAATCCCACGAAGCGTCCGTCTCCACTGCCTGCCCGACGATCGCGCTAGTACTCCTCGCAAGTATCTCCTTAAATGCGGGGTCCTCAAGTATCGCCAGATAAACAGCGCTGTCAATTCCAAGGCTGTCCATGATGGATGAGTCACTGACACCGTACCCCTGGTAAGTCGCGATCTTCCCATACTCCGCAACCACCGCTGCCGGAATCATGACTCCTTCGACGGGCGCCAAGACCTCTGCCTCGGCCGCCACTATCTCCGGCCCTTCGTCCTGGTGAGTCAAGTCTGACATGCGTGAAATTTTTTTCTGATTTACTTTGAGTGAGCTATATTTACAGTCCCCGGCCCTACTCCAGGATGGGGGGTACCGCCCGGTGCTTTGTTGTTTTTTGTTGTTGTGTTGTGTTTGGTTTGTGGTTGAGTTGTTGTGTGGTGTTTCATCTTAATAAGTCAGGCGACTAGCCTGTCCTTTCCTGCCCTCAATGAGTCGAGCGACTAGCGAGTCTATGTTGCTTGCTTAACCACTTACCTTGTAATGCTTCGTGAGCCCTGCGAACTCATTGAACGAGCGAAGCGAGAAATTTTTGATTCAATCCGCAGCGCTGGCGAGTCGGTACCAGCGCTGCGGGGTTGCGGAGCTACGGGGTTGAGTTAGGCGGCCACGTTGTGCCGTCGAGTCGGCTG
>Ga0222634_1000135_pt1 | contig 43362 bp, 73 predicted proteins | sample AntAcemetageno50_FD_179807 | JGI IMG/M metagenome (GOLD analysis project Ga0222634, IMG submission 179807) | Saline water microbial communities from Ace Lake, Antarctica - #50 | ecosystem: Environmental > Aquatic > Non-marine Saline and Alkaline > Saline | place: Antarctica: Ace Lake | collected... | reverse complement strand
TCTGACGACCCCCCCCCCGATTTCTGACGACCCCCCCCCCGATTTCTGACGACCCCTATATTATTTTCTTTGTTTTGTGACTTTCCTGCAAACTTGTTGGAAAGCAGGGTCATGTTTTCATTCCAAATATCTACAATTTCAATAAGCACAGGAAGGTCTTGGTTTTTGCTACCTCTTCTTTTCTTGACGATGATTAAAGGCTTTCCGTCTAACATATCAAAGGGTTGGGATAAAACCCTGTTCCTGTCCTTTATTGTGGTAGGACTCATCTTTAGATTTTCTTCAAGAGTTGACTTTGATTCGTAGCAAGAACCGCCATCCCCTGCTACTTTTTTGTAATGGGCGTATAGTCTGAATGCGTAGGGGTCTAGACCTAATTCTTCGATTATGTTAGGAAGTTCGGTTCTGTATTTGTGAAGGGAGTTTTGCTCTCTGACTTGAAATTCTTGATTTTCCATTTGTTCTCCTTATTAAAGAGACTAGTACAAAATCTTTCAGCTTTATTTCTAACAGTTTATCGTGTATATTATAGTCGATTTTTGTTAGAATCATCACCGAAAGCGGAACTTGCTATGGTTCTCTTGCTTTTTGGTGGAGCCGATATTGACATTGTAGTGTCTCTATTGTTTAAGTTTATATTAAAGGGAGTTAGGTTATTCTAACTCCAATTAGATATCCACAAGATATCTTAGGAACAGCCCAGAGATTTATCTGGGCTTTCTTTTTGCCTAAAATTATACACTTTTTTGGAGTATAAAAAAAGGCTTTACAGGTCTTGTACATATCATTTTTTTAGATCATCTTCTCTGTAAGACTTATCACTGCATGTTTTTGGAGTTGGGTTCACTTTAAACCTAGCAAAAGCATCGCTAAGGGTTAGATTCCAAGAATCTAACTTGCCAATTTTGAATTCGTTTTCATTCACCGTTTTAGACAGGAACTCATTTTCTGCTTTTAACAGATCGATATCCACCAACGCACATTCAAGGCTGATGCAAATTTTATCAATCCTTTCCTCCATACATACTAATTTCTTTTTATCTGAAAACACACCCATTTCTCATCCTTTTTTTTTAAATATTTCATACTGTTTTGGCATAGGAGCCTGCTCTTGCAGGATCAATTTTTTCCTTTTTTATATATTCTGTTAAACTTGCACATGAAATCTTGACCTGACGCTTTACTTTTCCAAGAAGAAATCAGGTTCCCGTTTTTTTTTGCTAAATGAAACGGTTCAATATCACATTTAATCAGTATTGCTGAAAAAGTATCATTGATTTTTTGAATATCTAAACTATTATCGTTTTCATTATTCATAAACTAACTTTTATTTAGTTTTAAATATTTCTAATTGTGTAGGCATAGGAGCCTGCTCTTGCAGGATCAATTTTATCAGTTCGGAGCAGGAAACTGGCTCCCCCACTTGCCTGCTTTTCTCTATTGCTTGCCTTTGCAGAAACTCAAAATACCCTTGCTCCACTGTGATAACAATTCTTTTTGGATGCTTGTATCGCTTTACAGCCGACCTATTTTTTTGGTTCGGCATATCCTTTAGCTCTCTGCGATTCTTCGGGTTGACCCATTTGCAGTTGTATTTGCTGTAGTCTGCGTTTATGTCGATTATCTCGATTCCTGTACAACCTTCTGGAGCTTCTCCCATATCTTTGTAGAATTGAGAAAAATTATCCTTCCACTCAGGGCAAACCCTAATCCCTCTTTTTCCGTATGTTTTGTAGGAGGCATGCTTTTCGTTGTAGCAAACACTTTTCATCCTAAGCCAAGCTCTGTATTCCCTTGTTCCATGCATTCTATGCTTTGTCATTTTAACACCTTAACTTTGTTCTTCTTACGTTTTAAGTTTCACGTTCCATATTCCATTAAAACATAAAACAATTATCCATTGTGGAAATGTTCATTACTTTTAGGCTGTAACTCTTTTTTGCCTTCCTCTTGACCTAGAAGGAGGATTAACGCAACCGCCTGTTACAAAATGGACTTTCTCTGCTGTCTCTGGATCGACATGCTTTCCATGTTTTATTTTCCAAATAACTTGTCGAGAAACACCGATTATTCTTGCGAGTTCTGACGTTTCCATTTGATTTTTTGCTAGCCAATTTTCGAGATTCATATATACCTTTATCTTCTACTTTTTTGATTATTTATGTTAAAAACCAGTATAAAGGTTTTCGGTTTTTCTGTAAATATTTGATTGTGTTAAATGTTAACATAAGGCATAATTTAACTTCACAAGGTCTGTGTGTGATTAAAAAAAGGAAATGAAATTTAAATGGGGTGTAGTTATGATAGTCCGATTAAGGGGTGCAGATTGCCCTTACAGAAACTGTGAGGCTTTAGAGAAAAGAGCCTGGAGATATAGTGGCGAGGCATGGAGTGATACGACTGACAGGAAGAGCACTCCACACCTTTGCGTTGGTAAGAAAGTCAATTTATCAATTTGCTTTCTTTTATTTTCAGGGTTTTCGACTGGAATGGGAATGATTTTATGGTCAATAGACCTATAAAGCAATACTTTCGATAAAAAATAACTATTTTTGAGGAAATATGGACACTAAATTAATTGAAACTATGAACGAGGTTTCTTCTGAAATCGATGCGATTAAGGTTGAGCTTGCAAAGTCTAACGAGAAAAAATTAAAAGGGACTACTTTCAACTGTGCCGCTTTAAGAAGGGCAAGAAAGCACCTTTTAAATCTTGAAAAGATTGGATTTAAATTCAGAAGGGATTCTGTTTCTTATGAAAAATCTTTAAAAACTGATTCTTAATTTGAGAAATTAAAAGGAGAACTTAGACTCAACCAATCCAAGTTCCCCTTTTTTCTATTATTATAACCCTAGAGGAGCTAATGAAAAAACAAAAAAATGGAGACTCTTTTGAAGGCTACACGAGAGTTACTTCTATACTAAATCCCTTTACAGATTTTAGCCAAATTCACCCTGACGTGCTAGCAAATGCGGCTGACAGGGGAACGAGGGTTCATCGCTTCTGTGAGCTGTACGTCAAAAATTTACTTATAGAACCGATAGATGAGGATTGCAAGCCTTATTTTGAATCGTTTGTTCAGTGGTTTGATACCGTTGTTGACGAGGTTGTCAAGGCAGAGCAAAGGTTATTTTGCGATCATTGGAAGATCACAGGACAGATTGATCTTGTTCTTCGATTAAAAGATTCTGATTCTGTTCATATCGTTGACATAAAGACTCCTCAAACTTGTAGTAAATTGTGGGCTTTGCAGACTGCGGCGTATATGCACTTGGTAGAGTCTAACTCTGATATCAAAGTATCCCACAGGGGTTGCTTAATGCTCAGTAGGAGCGGAGAGCTTCCAACGATGGTTGGTTACTCGAACCATGACAGAGATAAAGATTTATTCTTTTCTGCTTGTAAGCTTCACCAGTTTGTAGGTCTTAAATAAGGGCTTAAGGATGGCAGGAAGGACGTTCACATCAAATGATTTTTATAGAAAAATAAGAGGTAAGCAGGATTACCCACAAAATGGTGCGGATTTTGCAGATTTTATAGATTTCGAGTTAGCAGAAAAAAGACCCCACTGGGGAATTTTTGAAGAAATGACCGATCAGAACACTCCTAGAGATGCTTATGAGTGTGTTTTGATGGAGGATTTTATATTAAACCTCCTCGAAACTCTCACAGACAGAGAGCAGAAGGTTATTTATTGTAGGTTTTGGTTGAATTTTACCTTAAAGCAGACAGGTGATCTTTTTGAGGTTAGTCGTGAAAGGATTCGATCAATAGAGGCAAAAGGATTAAGAAAACTTCGACACCCTTCTCGCAAGGATACTATTCCCGATCAAGATATTTGGTCTTGGGTTTCTCTTAAAGAGAAGGAGAAACGGAGAAAGAAAAAAGAGCTAGAAGATGTTGAATGGGGAATTAGGGATCAGGAATACAAGAAACAAGAAGTGATTAGAAAAGAGGAAAATAGAATATTTGCTCATGAGCAGGAAGAACGCAGGCGTTTAAAAAGGTTAACTTACTATAGGAAGCTTAAAGAGAATGACTTCTTCCCCTTGGAAGATGAAGTAATTAAAGAGGCAACCGCCTGTGTTGCTGTAGAAAAAAGGGGTTCTTATTGGAATCCCTATAACTTATAGAGAGGAAACATGGTTAAAAAATCTATTGTACAGACAATTTTCCGAGAGGAGAATTCAATCGAACGCCTTCAAGATTGGGCAAATGAATTTTTAAAAACACACGAGGCTGTCAACTTACAGGTATGCAAGAACGAAAGCGACTTGTTACAAATGATGATCGTTTATAAAACAGAAATAGAGGTGGAAGATGATAAATCTAATATTGATGATCGAGCAGGAACTTGCGAAACGCAAAGGTTACAAGAAAACCACTGAGGATGAGGTCAGAACAGCTTTGAAAAGACTAAAGTCCGCAGAGCAGGAATTGTCCCTTATCAACCTAGGAATTAAAGAGTGTGAAGATGCTCTTGATAAGTTAAAGAAGTAACCCACTGGCTAGTCGGTTCTCGTCTAGCCTTTTTTCATAAGTCACTAAAAACCTACGTGTAAAGCTTGAGCCTTTCTTTTTTTTCTTATGTTAATATTAAAAGCTTGTGTTAAATATTAACATAAGGCATAATAGTATCATAACAACACAGCAAAGGAGCTAAAAATGTTAAACGTAGCAATCACAATGATGAATGAAGAGTTGGAAGTTTTAGAGGAAATGAATGTTCAGATTATCAGTGGAGTTGAGCAAGCCAAGGATCACATGTTAGATGCAATGTACCAGTGGTTAGATTCCAGACAAATATTAGTTAAAGAGTTTGGAGAGTATGAAGAAAATCCTGTCCTTTTCGTACAAGTGAAAAGTGGAGCAACCTTCACTATCGGTGCAAATATGCAGGAAGCTGAAACAATTTAATAATCGGGGACTACGGTCCCCTTACCAAAGGATGCAAGGATGAACAGAATGAAAAGCGAACCAAATGCAAGTATAGCAGGAACTAGTCGTGTTGGAAACTTTAGAGCAACATACAAAGAGCTTTTTGATCTCTTTGGTGAGCCTGTTGAGTCTGATGGTTATAAGGTTTCAACTGAGTGGAAAGTTAGATATTTTGAAAAAATCTATACAATATATGATTACAAGGAAACTAACCTTTACAGTGATGAGCTTCCTAGCGTTGAAGAGTTCAGATCAGACAAAAACCCAAAACTATGGGGTGTTGGAGGATTCGCATACAGCGAACTTTTCATACTTGAATTACACCGACAGTTAACACTAATAAAATAGACCAATAACAAGGGGACTACGGTCCCCTCAAAAAAGGATTAATAAAATGAAAGAATACGAAAAAATACCTCCTGAAATGATGGCAAAAATAAATGAATATGTCAAAAATGGAGTTAGTCCAGGAATCCTTTTGAGTTCTGTAATTTGTAATAGTTTATCTCGATCAATGAGGCATTCAAATGATATTGAGGTTTTGAGACTCTGCACGTTTTACATTTACTATCATACACCTAGTGAATGTCATGGTAGTGAAGAAAAATTCCATCAATGGAGAAAAAAGGGAGGGCTTGGCGATAAAGTTTATCAGCCTCACTATGATGAATGGAAAAAATTCGAGAATAGAGTATTTGAACATATGAAAAAAAGTCCGGAGGAATACAGAAAAGTCAAAACGGTTGATGAGTTTATCTATCACGAAGAAAGAAAAGCCAATTGTAAGCTGTTTTGGGCAGACAAAAACGGTTGGGAAGGGAATTAAATATGAGCAGAGAGAAGGATTTTAGTTTCTGGAAAGAAGAAATTGCAGATATGCCGACTCAGGATGATAAAGGAAATTGGTACGATATGGAGACTGGCATTCCTTATAGCCCTTCTCCCAAGTCAAGATCAGCCCTCAGCACAGAGTCTATTGAAGCTCGAAAATACTCAAAAGGTTTTGGAGCCAAGTCTGTCACAGGAACGTTAAAGCAGAAAAATTGGGTGGAGAAAATCAGAGCTTCAAAATTGCGTTCGCTTGGAACTGATGAAGCGATCTTCATTGCTAAGCACGATTTTTCAACTCATCCGAAATTTTGGATCAACTGTAAAAACAAAACAGGAACCGAAATTTATGAGGTTCTGAAAAATTTGAGGAGGATCAAAGAGCTGTACGATGAGTATCGTGAAAAGGGCGATTTGGAATTGGTAAGAAAGTATTCCCGAGAATACAATAATATAACATTCAAATTTGGTTTTTAATTAAAAAAGGGAAACACATGAAAATATACCCAATAACACTAGTTGAAACTTCTTCAACGGATATTCTTGAGTCGGAAAATGCTTATCTTCGAATTGGCGAAGACCCTAAGCACGTCATGATTTCAAAAATGCTCGATTGGATCGACACAGGAAAAATAAAACAAATGGTTTTCAGTATTGAGGCAGGATGCCCAATCGTCTACATACAAATGGAAAATGAAAGGGATTATCACATCATGATCGACATGAGTTCAAAATAATGAACGAAGATGATTTTCTAGAAATACTTTATGCAAACTCATATAAAACTCCACACGAATATTGTTCTGTGGAGTTGTTTGATGCTTATCTTGAGAGACAATTAGAAGATAAGGAACAGCCGACACTGACAATTGAGGACTTTAAGAAGGCTGTTGAGCGTGCAGTTTTCGAATATGAAAATAGTTGCCATAGTTGTTCTGGATTAGGTTGCAATCACTGTTTGGGGGGGAACCAATGAAGGTTGAAGATTTTTGGTTTTATGTGATTGTAAGCCTTTTAGCTTGCACGATCTTTCAAGGATGGCATTGCGTTTTGATGTTTTTTATCATTATGTCAATATTTGATTTGAACTGCACTAATAACAAAAAATAGAAGGAGATTAAAAATGCACGATTACAAATCTTTAAAGGAATTGATTATTAAAAATGAAAAGTCCTTGAGTTACTATCAAGAGGTCAAAAGGTGTACGGAAAAACACATCTTCTTTATTGAGAATGATCTGAACTTCTACGGTAAGATGATAAAAAAATACGTTACAGACAAAGAGAAGGTTTAATTTTTATTATGTTAACATTTATACCTTGTGTTAAATGTTAACATAAGGCATAATAGAGGCATAACAAAACAAAAAATACAAAGGGATAAAATGAAAGAATTAGTAACGATAGTTAGAACAAGCACATACAAAATTGAAGTTCATTATGACTATGAAAGAATGAAAACAATCAGTGATGTTCAAGATCAAATTATTGAAAAACTGGATGAAATAGAATCCATAGGTACTCTTCATAAATTTTTGGATAATGAAGAAACTGAAATTATCACAATCATAAAGGAGGTTTAAGGTGAATAGAGGAGGGTTCAGTTGGAAAAGATTCTTTGGAATCTCTGCACAGAAATCAAGAATTAGCAGAGCTATTGGTATACCGCTAACCAAAAGCGGTCGCCAACGAAAAGCAGGAAGTGGAAACTTTTTAGCGATTTTAGCTACTTTACTTTTCGACAAGAGGAAATAATGAATAACAAAAAATTGCGTGTGGATTGTGGAAAATACAATATCGGTGACATTGTTGATGGCTATCGAATAACTGGTTTCAGCAAATTCTGGTACTCAAGAGAGATGGAGCAGGGAGAACTCCAAACGCATGTTTGGGAGGATTGTCGTTGCGGAAAACAACCCATGTATTTATCTCACGGATTATGCACAGTTTGTGCTGATAAAATTCATGGAACGGAAAAACAGTACTGTTACGCCTACCTAGAAGATAAAAAAATTATACACCCATCAGTTTTTAAGGAGGGATAATGAAAAAAATAACAACCACATCGCTTTTAATATTAAGTGCATTTTTTGGAAATTTGTATGGAGTTGAAGAGTACTACGAGCCTGTTCTTCATTGTTTACAAGGCGATCTTCGTTTTGACGTAAATGACATGAAGTCTTCTTACAATGAAAAAATAGATCCTTTAATTAAATGTTTTATGGAAAGCAATCTTGAAACATTTAAAGGAGAATCATTTGAATTGTTTCCGAACGACAGAGAGCAACGACTTTTTTATGTATTGCATAAATTCTCTGCATTTTCAGAAATAGTTCAAAAAAAATTAGATAAAGAAAACAAAAAAAATGGATTTTAAAAATGGATTTTGAAGCGATGAGCGATCAGCTCAATAAAACTAAAGTAATGAATGTCGAGGTAGGAGGGGTTTCTGTTTATGAAGCAACGCAGAAACTTCGCAACGATCTTAACATCGAACCCTTGATTGAAGTTTCCCAAAGTCATAAGATAACGAGTGAGCAGGATGCTAAACAGGCGTTATCTATGAGTATGCAAGCTAGAAAGCTAAGGAAAACATTAGAGGAGAGTCGCATGAAGATCGTAAGGCCTCACCTTGATTTTCAACGATCCATCAATTCTGTTGTTAAAGACTACACCGCAAAGCTAGAAGAAATTGAAAAAAGCTTAAAGTTCAAGCTTGATTCTTGGCTTGAAGTGCAGTCGACTTTTGAGCCGAATTTCTCCGAGATGATGCTTGAGGTTGATGATGGAAAAATTACAACGAAAGTTGAGTGGGATTACTGTATTGAAGATTTTGATTCAGTACCGCCTTCATATTACATCATAGACGAAAAGAAGGTAAAGAAGGCTATTAAAATGGGAATCAGAGATATTCCTGGAATCAAGATTTTTGAGAAAAAACATACAACAATGAGGATCAAGAATGGATAATAAAAAACAGTTAATACAAAGAACCTTTAGCATGCCTAGAGGTCAAGAATTTCAGGATCTTATCTCGTTTTGCAAAGTAATGGCTGACTCCCCTTTTTACAAAAAGCTTGGTCCCGGTGGAGTTATGTCAATCGTTCTTACCGCTAAAGAACTAAACTTGCCGATGATGCCCTGTTTGAACGGAGGTATGTATAATATCGAGGGATGCGTAACCCTTTCAGCTCAACTAATGAATGCCATGCTCATCATGCAAGGTCATAAAATTAGCATGTTAAGTCTTGATGAAACTGGTTGTACCATACAATTTCAAAGATCAAACTCCAAGGTCACAAACAAATACTCCTACACCTATGAAGATGCTAAAAAAGCAGGGTACTTGAATAAGAATAACTGGAAAAACCATCTCAAGGATATGCTTTATTGCAGAGCTTTATCTGGTGGTGCTCGGAAGTTTATGCCTGATGCTCTGATGGGGTGTTACATTCACGGAGAAATTATTACACCTGACGTTCAAATCCTTCCTGAAGAGGTTAATCGTCCTGTTCCTGATCTGTCAACTTCACAGATTAAAGACGAAAAAAAGGTTGAGCCTGAATCATTAGATTTTGTTAAGGCTGATGGATTTGATGCGTTCACAAAGGAGCATGATCTTTTAGGAAAATCAAAAAAAGCTGATTACATATTGGAGATTGCAGAGACTTCTGAAAAGACACCTGAGGAAATCATAAATTTTGCTGTTAGCAATCAAGAGCGATTTTATTCAGGTTTTGAAAAATGGGATAACACTGGAAAGCCTAAGAAGGATCAGGTGAAAGCTGACCCTAAAGAGGAAACTTCTCAGTAATTACTTCCGGTGTGAGTTCGACATCAACACCGGTCCACGCTTTGATAACCCACTCGACTGCTTGTTCGAGTGGGTTATCATATCCTAGAAATGGCAAACTTATGTAAGTTATAAAAATTAAGTAGGATAAGAGCAAAAATTTTACCTTATTCACCCCAAAAAAATCAATGAATTTATCCATCATTAGAGCCCTTCATATTATCCAAACCTGAGGGGTTACCCCTCATATACCACTCCCCACATTTACTCCTTACATAAGGGGTTACCCCTTACATTGACTCCTTACATTGCTTTTACAGAACAGGAACAGAGCCAGTCAAGTCAAGTTCTCCATCCTGTTTTTGCTCTTGATCTATCAAATCGGTTGCCGAACCTTCAACGCTTACATTTGTTAAACTTAACGTGAAGCATGAGGTTAGAGAAAATACTGCTAATAAACATAAAATCTTATTCATCTGGATTCCTGTGTTGTAATTTTTTAATCTCTATATTTTTCTGCATCTCTACAAAAACTTGCTTTGTCTGATTAGCTAGGTTAACCAGAATCATCTCCAAATTTTCAACCTTGTCTCTCAAAACTTGAACTGAGCCTTGAGTCGCTGAAAAATTGTTGATCATTCTTTGTTGTTCTATCAGCATTCGTTTTGGAGAGCAGTCTCTAACGGTTTTTACATTACCGGAGTTACCTTCTTCCCAGAGAGTTTCTGTGTAGTTTGGGCATCCTGTATCTTTTTCACAAAAACCAGACTTAACGAAACAACAGTTCTCACCGCACCTAGTGTCTTCCACGATTACTCCAGAGTAAAAATACTACCATTGAGATCAGTGCGAGTTGTATTCCGCACACAATACCGAATAGTAACGTGATTTCTAATTGCATCAAATAATTAATTTTTCCTACAAATGATTCCAACATTAGCTTTTGGTCTCCACGTATCTCCGTGGTCGTGAGGATCACCACCACCTGTATTTTGTATCCCGCTTACCGAACCGCTTTTGATAGAAGTTCCTGATAGATTGTCTGTGAATGCATAAAATTGATTCGATGAACTGCTTGTTGATCCTGGTCTTTGCCTTGATATTGATCTCGATTGGTGAGTATGTGACGGAATCTGACTAACTGACAGTCCTTGTCCTGGAACCCCACCGACATCATCCTGTTGCCATACACCGCTCTCAATACCGCCAACAGAATATGTCCCTGCACCCTTCACAGCTAGAAGGCTGTCCCCTGCTGAAACAAGACTCCAACCTCCGATCTGCGTGAAAACATTATGGTAAAACCACATCTTCGTCCCTGATCTAAAGGAAACTTGATCGTGTCTTATCTGATAGTTTATACCACCCCTAGCAATAATAAACAGATCGGAGTCTTCTGCTGTTGTTGGGGAGACTAAAGTCGGTAATCCTGCCACGTTAACCTTCCTGACTTCCGATACTTGAATACTCTTATCAGTACCTAATGCTCCTCCTGGCTGTCTCATGAGCATTTCATCACTGTCATTTGCAACGGTTGCTATTGGTAAGTCTGGTATTGTTGGACTGCTCATGCTGTTCTCCTATGGAATAGTTTTCATTTGACCGTTTATAATATAATTTCCTGAACCGCCTGCAACGGTCATAATACCAACAGCCGATATAGTAGAAACTGTCAAAGTTATACCGCCAATTTTTGTGATTGTAATCGGTCCTCCTGGACTCGGTGGGACATATGCAATCCCCACGTATGAGTTTGCAGGGGTTGTTGTATCAATTATATTTATCTTGCAGAGACCGCCTGTGGTCGTATCGCAAACTGCATCTGCCCCTGTATTGTCTACGGTTCTCGATTGCGATTCTTGTTGATCTAACCATTGTAGCCAACGGTATGTGAATCTTGCCAACCAATTAAACCAGTTGCGAGGAGGAAACTCTAGTCTAGCCCATCCAGAAAGCTGTTTTTCTGGAGGAGGTTCTATCACGTTATACTGACCGCTCACAGGGTCTTGAACGTCATTTTCTGCCCATTTGGGCAATGTTGTTGGTTTACTTACCATTTTATTCTCCTATGGTGCAGTTGGAACGCTACCGTTATAATAAATCACTTCTGCCATCTGCCCTGCATCTGTATTATCATAATCATATATTACAGGTGTAGCAGGGTAATTTGTCCAGATAGCTTCTGCGAAGCCACCGCCCTCATCACTTATTGTTGATACTGCCCTGTTAACGTAGAGGAGATCTGCTGTGTCTAATTCTAAATTCACAAGCTCTGTTGGATCGCTCGGATCAGTAACCCAAAGTAGTTCAATTTCTGAATCTTCTCCGAAAACAAAAGGGACTTCCACTCCATAGGTTGCTGTTATTGGCACATATTGAACGGAGGCAGGGCTTGCCTCCTGCAATGCTGTTACCAATTCCTCTGGTGGGACTGGAAATGTCAGTCCGTCAGTGGACATCTGATATGACGCAGGATAGTATTCTATGTATCTGATTTTATTTGCATCAGTCAAGAATTTAAGAACAGCAATCACTTCTTCTGGTGTTCCTGTTCCTTCGTTTATGAAAACTTGAAACTTAAGCCTCTCACGGTAATCCTCATCGCTCTCACCGTCCTTTCTTTCTAAATCTAGTATTTGACCTAGACCGTCAAGTTGCACGCCCACAGCAGTGAATAGATTCCTTTGCGTTAATAACTGATTATTTGCGTCTTCTAAATCCTGAATTGAAAGCGCAAAAGACTTAATAAACTTTTGAAACTTTGTCAGGTTTCCTTGTGCGTCTGTGCCTTTAAATTGCGAGGCTAAAACCGATAACGATCTCTGAACGACATTAGGAATGTACGACATTAGATAACCTCTGCTGATGTTCTGGTTAGTGCAAAAACAGCAATCTCATTTTCTCCGATTGTTATATTAGATTCCAAGTATGTTCCTGGACTGTCATTCTCTCCTAACGTACTGATTATTTCTACGACACCGCTTGCGATCCCTGAGACTGTGAAAATTTGGCATAGAACTTTTTGCCACAGGACGTCTTGTCCAATACCGAGAGTTTCTCCGTATGTTACAAAATCTTGCTCTACAAGATCGATTCCGTTGCTTGGAAATTCTTCTTCTGCATTAAGAGTTAAGTCAGCATCCACCCAAATGTAAATTGGTGTAGGACGACTAAAATTCATAACCTGTGAATCTCCTTGAGAGTCTGTTATGGTAAAGCTTGTATTCCCGAAAGTTTGAATCCCTGCGGGTTTTGTCTCCCAAATTTTATTTGCCACATCCTCGTCAGTACCACCTAAGACAACAGCTTCAAATGATTTTGGAAATCTACCACCTTCAATTGTTGTTGTCGTTTTGCTTGCTCCGTTTACAATTTGAACTCCTGTTACTGTTATTTCAAATCCTTGAGTCATTTCTATTGTTAGAGTTCTGTTTCCTGCACCACCAACAGTCACCAATGATATCCCCACAACTGCTTCCAGTTGAACTTTTAGAAGGTTCATTGTGTTAAGATGAGTTGAGGTAAAAGTTACGGTCGGTATTGATGTTCCGTTTACCGTTATTGTTATCTCATTACCAGTGACTAAATCAGAGGCAAATATAATCTCAATATCCTCTTCGGTCATTGTTCTATTTTCAAAGACGAAAGCTTGCGTAACCCCTGAAACCTGTTGCAGTATCCTCGCTCTGATCGCCTCGACTGTTGCGGCTCCTAGTACTCTAACGGAGTTTTGTCTTCTCAGTCTAAGCTCTGCATCTGATTCAATTTCTCTTCCTGTAACTCCTGCCTTTAGATTTGTTATTGATATCCAACCTGATATTGGCGTTAGAATTTCAGTCAATGAACCTATAGGAGCAGGCAGAGTTCCGAAGTTGCTTGCTAGAAAAATTACTGCGGAGGAAACTTCTTGAACTGTCATGTTCACTGAAACGCTTAAACTAAAGGAAACTTCTGTGTCATCTGATAAAATAGACAATGTCTGATCAGAGTTGTCTGTTGCTGTCACAGGGTCGCTCCCTGCGTTTATTACAGTAACTAGTTTAGCAACCACAACATCTAAGGTTGATGGCTTCCTAAAGGTTGTTGCTTGATTAGGTGCCAATCCTCCAGTTGTGGTTACAAAGTCTACTGTTACTGAAAATCCGTCCGCAGGAACAATGTCTATTGACTGGTCAATTGGAACTGGTTGCCCAATCCCTCCTGTTGTCACTATTGAATCCATGTTAAAACTTGAGGCGTCCACAGGAACGATTGTTATTTGTCTCGCACCTGTTACCGTACAAGTTGTAACGCTTGAGTAATTGTTAATTTCTAAAGCCAACAGAGCAATTGTTGTTGCCTGATCGGTCAAGAACACGACAGGCGTCAGACCTACGGTGTTTATCGTTGCTAATATCGAGTTGGTTGTTACGAAGTCTAAATCAAAATTTATCTCTAATCCAAGGACTGGCGTTGCTGTTTCTACTTCTGGCAGAGCTTGAACTGCTGTGGCTAGATCGTTTATTGTCGTTTGTGAGTCTGTATTAAATGGAACTGCGGATAATTCCACCCCATTTATTGAAGCTACGGATGAGTCGCCTGTTCCAAAAAGACGATCAAAATTCATTCTCGGTAAACTAAAAAAATAACTATTACTGTTGATCAGGCAATTGTATATTTGTCCTGCCAACGCATCCACAGACACCTTCGTTAACACTGCGTTTGTTCTTGTGATTATGGTATCTTCAAAAGCATAAAATGTCTCATTGGATTCTGGTTGCCTTGCAAGGGAACCTTGAGTTATCAATGTGGACTCGAAAGCTTGGCAGACACCTATAACCCTAGTCCTCTCGGCAGGCAATCGAACTATACCGTTCAATGCTACAACGTAGTCTAAGGACACACCTTCGGCTGAGTTCGGGTATTGAGAGAAGTATACTGCTTCCATATTCTCCCAAATGTCTGTTATAATCTTTGACATAGCACCGATAAACTGTCCAAACCCTGATTGAGGTTGAACATTTATGTCTCCGAATTCAGCGATCAAAGCATTCTCTTCGCTTGCTTTTTCGTCTGGAAGTCTCTTTCTGTTAAAGCCCTGAGGCGTTAGTCCGAATGTCATGGTATTTCGATCTCCAAAGTGAATAAACCTTCATCTGTCATAGCACTGAAAATAACAGAAAATTTTCTTAATTCGGGATTAAATTCGGATGCAAATTTAGTCAAATCATTAACCCCTTCCGTCTCTACTATCTCTTGTTTGAGAATACTTTCAATCCTTATTTGATTAGGAGCTTTTATAAAAAGTTCTTGGTAGTACGGAATACCTTCTTCAATATCTAAATACCATTCCCCTAAAAAGAACCGGAGACGGAAGGCGACATTTTGAATAATCTGATCAATTCCTTCCAAAAAAGAAATGTCATAGTCCTCTATAAGTAGGTCACCTTCTGTATCAAAAGCTAGATCAATCATTAGCAATCCCCTTTGAGTGTGTCAAATCTTGTTCTTAATGCTGATATGGCTACAGAATTATCTATCGCAAAAGGGACTCCCGGTGAAGGTATTCCTCCTGTTGGAGGAACAATAACGGTTGTTGTAATTGCTGATATTAAAGAAAATAGCTCGTCTATAATATTCATTAATTCCTCTGAAACACCATGAAAACAAAATGTACCGCTTGGGTCTAACTTTAACTTTGTACTTCCAATCTGTATTGTAAAAGATGTGTTATCCTCCGCAGGACTAGCTTCCGAAAATGGATATAATCCTGGAATTGCAATCGCATCTGAAAGGTCAAATTTACGAGGGTCGTTTGGAGTTACCTGACCGCCTGTAGTAAGCCATTGATCAATTGATCTCTCTGAAAACATAATCATCACATTATCGCCTGCATTTAGGGGATAATGCATTGAAAAGTTTCCTGTTCTTGGGAAGATCACAGGAACATTTGTTATCTCTGGAAGTGGCTGAATGTCCCCCTGAGGAGTACCGTCCTTATATCTTCGATTTAACAAAGGCTGAACAGTAGCTTTCTGTACTGTGTAATCGTAGGTCACAATTGTAGCAGGAAGGCACGTATGTATCCCACAAAGCTCGGAGGATATCGCTTGTCTTATGATATCAGTCGGTGTCGTCATCTGTATCTCCTGATGCTACTGCGAAAATATTCCATAACTCATCTTTAAAATATCTAATATTATCGTGAAGATCTTCAAGGTTTTTTTCTTTACCATAAAATTCAATAAATGAGTCTATTGAATGCTTGCTTGAAGCTCTATCTAAAAAGTCATTATACTCCAAAATCTTTGATAGCTTCTCTTTTATCACACCTAAATATTCTACACGATCCCTCATACCCTTATCACCTCCCATTGGCTCGTCCATGCACTACCGAATGTATCTCCTGAATGCTTGGCACTATCGACAAAAAAAACATCGTCCAGGTCTATCTGTTGAGATATTATTCTCACCTTGTCTCCTGGTAGTATGTCTGGTCTCAACAGGGTTTTTACTTTATAACCCTGCTTCGGTCCTGCTCTAAAAAGATCCCTTCTCTTGTAAGTATATCGTTCTGGAACACCCACCATTCCTGAATTTTGACTGATTACCGCAGGGGGTTTTGTTGTCGAACCACCATCTTTTAGAATATACAGATTTTTATTCTGTATACTCCAATTTAGTTTAAGGAATTTCACTGCCTTGTCTAAAATATTCTTTGCTAAGCCATCCCCCTGAAAACCTTGCTCATACACCAAATCGTCAGAAGGAGCAAAAAAAGCAATAGTAACCCCCATCTTTTGGGCGATTTGTTCAATGACTGTCCTTGCTGATATCCTCTCCCCGAACGATGCAGAAATAAGTCGTTGGTTAAGAATTCGCTCTCCGTCTCCACATTCAAGTGATGTGATGATTTCGGGTTGTTCAAAGATGTGTGCCACCTTCGTTGTGTCTCCAACGAAAAGCAATTGTGGTCCCGAGTCTTCTGAATATCCTGCATTGATCGTAACTTCATCGCCATAATCCTTCAATTGGGCTCTTTTGGTAGAGCTTATATTATAGATTTGGATACTAGCTGTGTTTGTTGACCATGACAACGATTTTGTTATCTGAAATGATATCCTCAGATTCGATATATTCAAAGAGCCTATGTAGCCATCGAAGTTTTCCTTTCTTAGTCTTATGTCTAAATTAGCAACACGATTAAACTTCGTCATGCAGTAAGCTCTCCTTCTGCATAGTATATGAGTTCGTTTGTTTGACCCATGTCGTTTCGTTCTATCTTCTCAAAAAAACCTACAATGTTTTGACAAAGGATATCTCCTAGAGGCATATTCACCTGTACTAACTGCTGTGTCAAATTGAACTGAGTAACAATCTTAATCCCTAAGACAATCGGATTTAAGTCTCCATCATAAATCCCCACCGACCAGAACTCGTTTAAGGCGTTCCACGAGAATATAAGTATGAAGTTCGTCCCATCTAATTCTATATCTTCTCTGTATTGCGAATTCTGTTTTGATGGGATGATTTGCATTATGAAAGTCCTTTGATAAGTAACAAACTTACGTTTATCTTTGTTAGGATATTTGCAGGGGGAGTTAAAAGGCTTTGGATACCGAAGTCTGTTCCGCTTGTAGCTTGGTCTTTTAATGAGTCAACAGGGTCGTTTTGAATCAATGGAATGTCTTCACCACTGCTTACTATTTCTCGGGGGATTTTTGATTGGACACCTCCAAAAAGATTTTCCTCGTTTATCTGTAATCTTACTGAGGTATCTAATAATACATTTTGCAGTTCAATTGTAAATCTCAGGCTTTGCCCTGTGGTAAGATCTCTTGGGATATCAAGAACGGTTATCGCCATATTTTGATAAACTTTAATTCCTGTTACAACGGTAACAAGCTCTCGGTTCTCATGAATCTCTATTAGTCTATTAAAGGCGTCAACAGAGCGATTAAAAAAGGTAAGTATAGCTAAGGGGGTATCTGTCACGATCCCTTCAAGAGTCACCACTGGAGGCTCATTAATTATATGGTCGGAAAGGGATGATCCATCTTCAACAGGATAGTTTGTGACTCTTGAAGAATACCGATGATCTTCTCTCATTGTCACATCAAGTTCAACGGAACCTACTTTCCCTTTTTTATATTTCTTACCGAATAGTAACGAAAGAGCCATTTTTACTCCGTTTCAGGGTTATTGTTCCCAATTTTTTCCATCTCATTATTAAAGTTTTCAGTGAAGGCTTCTTTTGCGGCTTCAACAAAAAATTGCTTCTGACTCTCTTCGGAACCGGCAGGGGGTTGAATCTCAATCCGAGTATTAATATCTATTCTTCGATTAAATTCCTTATTATCAGCATCCACTTCCCTTTTTATAAATTCAGGAACACCATCACCAAACCCGAAAAGACTCTTAAAGCCTGAACCTACTGTATCTACCAAGTCCACCCCTGCTTCTAAAAAACCTTTTTTCTGAAAGTCTTCTACAATTAGATTTGCTCCTTCCACCATCTTTGCAGAGGCATCTATTAACGGAGGAAAAACATTAAAAGCGAGTTCCTTCCCAGTTTCCACAAGCCTATTCAAGCTTCTATCAAATTTTAAAGCATTTTGCTCTGCTTTTTCAAACTGCTCTCCTAGACCTGAAAAACTTTGAGTTATATTTCTAAAATTTTTAATTCCATCTTTTGCTATGTCTGCAAATTTACCGTCTCCGAATATTCTTTTTGCGATGTCTATTCTTAACGATTCGTCCTGAATCCTTCCTAGAGCTTCTATTATGCTTTCGAAAATATCATCTGTATCTTTTAAAGCACCGTTGTCTTTTCTGATTTCAATTTCGAGTTGGTTTGCTATATCAAATAAAGCTCCGAAACCAAACTCAGCATCCCTCACGCCTTGGTTCAATTGTGAAAAAGCGGAGTTAAACTGCTCAGGTTTTATCCTGAATTGTCCTGCCGCTTTTTGAAGTGCAATGAATTTTCCCGTTGCTAGCCCTGCTGACCTTGCAAGCTCGTTCGTGTCTAATATTGTATCTGCTACTGATGAAACAGCCTTTACCACACCTGTCACAAACCCTGCGACAGCAGATGCGGCTAAAGCGAACTTGGTTTTGAAACCTACAATCGAGCGATTGAAATTTTCTATCCCTCTCTTGTCTACTTGAAAAGACAGCTTTGTGACAAGTTCTCTTACTACAGTCATTTATGTCCCTTTTTAGAGTTGTTTGTTTGGATATCCGCTTTTAGTTCTAGCAAAGCCAAAGCTCTCATCACATCATCCAAACTCCAATGAGTTTCAATTTCTTGTAGGGTTGCTATCTTATCAAATATCAACCTCCACACCGGCATCTCATCTTTTATTTCCTGACTGAGTTGCGTTTCATAGTTGTTGTTTTGAGCGGATCTTCTTCTTTGAATAGGGTTCCAATACCGCTCTCCCCGAAAAAAGAGCTAAAGTTTACCTCAAGCACGAACCAAACAACCTTAAATAGTATCGCAAGGTCTCCTGCAAATTCCATATCTATGATTTGCTCTGTTAACTCTACGCCATCCTTTCTCACATACCTTAAAAGGTCTACAATAAGCATCTCAAATGTTTCATCATCCAAACCAATAGCCAAAGATTGTAACGCTTTTACCGCTTCATCTTTTGAGAATGACATTCCGCTAATTGGTTTTTCATTACTAGGAAGAAATATTTGAGCCAAGGAAGCACCGAATATTTTCATTAATTTAGCTTTCATTCTCAAAGCTTTCCTGGCAGTCATTTGAGTGACTGAATAGTTGGCTCCGTCTATACGTTTTTCTTTCGTTTCTATCATTTGTGTCCACTCTGCCTTATGCAAATTAAGTTGTGTCTCATATTTTTCATTTCACTGTATACAAACATCGGTTCCTTCTCCTGTCACCGAAAACTCGGAGGTTGTTTTACTTTGGCAACCAACCGCCACAATGTATTTATAGTCCAGTGCTTCCTCGGACTTTTACCATTTTCTTGACTGCACGAAAATGCTCTACACGTTCTCTGCGTTGCTTCCAACGAACATGTCCACATCTACTAAATCTAAAATCCAATCTCGGTTATTTATCTCCTTCCCAAACTCGCTAGAAGGGAACTTCTGAATCCATCCTGTTGCTGAGAAAAATAGAGAATTACCACTCAAATCTTTAATCAAAATAGGAACCACACCTGAGTTTGCCAACTCATCTAAAGTTGCAAATCCGCTTAAAACATCGTTGCTTGGTGAGCTTTGCTTTAATGTCAGGGTCATTGTTCCTGATCGATTGTTCGATTTTACTCTCGTTGTAGTCCCATCAGCTCCGGTCACTTTACTGAAAGAATTTTCATCCCTGTCAACCACAAGGAAGGTTCCGTCTGCATAACCAGACATCGGAACACCGCCTATTGTTACTACTACGCTCTTAGGGTCATAGGTACGCACTGCCATTTAATTTCTCCTTGTTATAGCCATGTAAAGCCGCTTTACAACGACACTGTTCCTGTAATTTCAACTGCATGTATGGCACCTGATAGTGTCGCATTAAACACGACATCTTGTAACAATCGAGCTGCTTTATTAGCAGGCGAAACGCTTGAAGCTAGTGGTACCGTTACTGTGTATTTTGGGTCTGGTGAAATGAAGTCATTAGACACTGCCAAGTCTAATGCTCTTCTCACTTCTGCTTCAACTGAGGCGATCCCTGCATCTGTGTACGGCACTTTAGGAGAATTTACCAGTAGGCTATAAACGAACTCTTGAATCCTTGCAGTTAGCCAATCAATCCCTCTGATTATGTCAATGAACTCACCTGATGCCATTGTTCCTTCTCTCGTAACTCCAACACCACCGATAAACTCGTAAGTATCGGCTTGCTTTCCTCTTGCGTTAGAGGATTGTGTCGTTGTTAGATCGCTATAAGAAATGCTAGCCAATGTTTTAAACTTCCATGTAATTGATCCTGGAGTCGTCGGAAGTGTTTTACCAAACCATGCACACTCTGGGAAGTCGCTGTCAGCATCATCGTGATACATTACAAAGCTACGTGTGTATCCTGATTGATTTAATACTGCCGCAATTGATGTGATGTCTGATCCTGGAGCGGAGTTAATTATTACTGGATCATCCGAAGCTGTTCCAAAAATTTTAACCTGAGTTTCCACCCACAACGCAATCTCTTCAACGTCTGATTGTGTTCTTCCTGTGTATGAAAGGGCATACCAGTCGTTATTTTCATTCACAATCGCATCTAAATCTTCTGTAACGGTATCTAATGCTGTAAAAGCACCCATAGCCAACCCAAACTCTGCATTTAGTATTACAGGGCTTACAGAGATGGAGAATGTTGATAGGGAGTTTAATGTAAATGTTCCGTCTGTGTTATCTGTGGCAACAACCGAAACATTAGGATTTAAATTTATCGCTGTAACCAACCCTAAAGCGATTGTTTCGTTATCTGTTACGTTTACAGAACTTGTATAGCTTGACACGACCCCTGCAATCGTCACCTGATATGTTGTTGACGGTTTTGCTTGAGTTACTGTTACCTTTGCTTCGTTCGGGTTGATTATGTTAGTTGAAACGCCAACTGTGTAGGGAACACCTGAAACCAACGCACTAAGAGTAAATGTACCATCAAGGTTGTCTGTTGCTGTTACACCTGTTACCCCTGAATCTCCTACTATTTTTACAACGAGAGATTCTGCGATTGAAAGTTTACTTACTGGTTGTAGTGCAGTAACTATTGTTACTACTGCCTGAGAAGCACCACCATTCACTGTGAAGGCATTGACAACTCCAGGGTCATTTGGATCAGCACTTACAAATAAAGTCCTTTCATTATCACCACCAACGGTCACCTCGTCTATACCAGTTTCAGCAGTCATAGCTACAGCAATGTTATTCATTGTAGTGTCATGGTCTGTATCAAATAGGAATTGTGACCCGAAAATAGTTGCCACTGGTTGAGTAGGTGCACCACCAACAACAACACTATCAATAACATTTGCTCCGACTAATGCAAAAATAACTGTAATCTCTCTTGCTCCTGTTTGAGTTGCAGTAGTAACACTTGCATCCCCTTGGATCGCTGTTGCTACATCATCTAAAGTATCAGATTGATTTGCGTTCCAAACTACCGCACCTAGTGGGGTACCGTTGATAGTTGAAACGACCGAACTATTAGCATCAAAATCAATATCAAAAGTGATTACAGAATTAACCGTTTCAACAACGCTTGCGTTAAGGGTCACACCCACATAATTATCAGTTACTAAGTCGGCGTCTAGTACCACGTTTGATTGCTGAGAGGTTGGTGCTGTAGGAACGGTTTCGTCTGTTCCGTTGATCGTTACAGTGTAGTTAAAGGGAGCTTGACCTGTTACAACGCTTATCGTTACATCATCGGAGGCACGCCGACCGATAGCCAACCGAACTGGTCTTGGTGATTGTGCAAAGACGTCTTGAGCGGAGATGTATTCTAGAGATGAGGAGTTAAAGTCCGCTCCCACTTCTGTTATGTTTGAATAATATTTGATTCTTTCATTGAAAGATTTATGTGTTCCTAAGATCATCAATGTGCCAAACCCAGCCTGAGATACTGTCTGGGTCTCTCTTGTGATCTGAACATTTACAATATCGCTGATTGGCATATTCCCCCCTAGGGATCTGGTATTGTTACTGTTTCATTATATACGACCCCTAAAGAGTCGCTTATGATTTCTTCTATCTCTACTGTTTCTATTAGACCAGATATGTCTTCGTCAAACTGAGCTATCCTAAAAAGTATGTCCATTGATGCTCTTGTTTCAAATTCCGTGTCTAGCAGAGCTGTTATGTCGTTTATTGGAAAGTGGTTTACGAATACTATCCCATCTTCCCTAAGAGTATCTAAAACGGTTTGCTTTTGCAAAGAGGTTCTCATATTCTCTAGTAGCGTCATGGGGTCTCCCCCATAGCTTTGCACTTGCAGAGTAAACTCTCTGTCTCCTATTAAATCCACCCCACCAATGACGTCTGGTGTGGTTGTGTAGTCTTCCCCTATAGCTAATAAGCTTTGTAGGTAAAGGGTAATGTATGGAAGTGAGGGTCTTGGAGCGTTTTGATTGTAAAAAATAACTGGTATTCCTGGAGCAACACTGACCGCCCAATCGTACAGGTTTGTCTTTACTGTCTCAAAATTAAGAGCCATCAGTTATTTATCCTCAATATGAAATACCTATAGTGATTCACTATTGTGAAATTTGTGTTGTTTTGCCAAGGTCTGACTTGGTGAACTTCAAACTCCTTACCAAAGAATAAAACCCTATCTGCGTTTTGATTACTTCCTGCTTCTTGCACTGTCCTGACCTGTGTGGAGGTGTACATGTTATACCCTTCACTTTCCCTTCTAGCTTCTGGGAGTTCCTGCATATCCTCACCAGTTAGTGGTTGGATCGATGCTGTAATTTCTGAATCCACATACGCACCTTCAACCCACCTACCATTTACAAGGGTTCCTGGGTTTGGTCTTCGTAAAGTTATTGGTGTTCTGAAAAATTCAAACGGAGTACTCATCCTAAAACCACCTTTTCCCTTACCGATTGTCTCATCTGTCCGAAATCAATAAGAGGCTTAGATGAACCTTTAATTTCAATCGTTCTTGGACTATTTGGAGGCGATACAATGGAGTTTATCTTTTGCTGAATTAAACCAACCATTACCACACCAACAGCAGTTAGTGCTTGCTCTGCATTTTTTTTACCGTCTTGAACTTGCATGTATTGAAGATTAACTAGCCTGTTTATTTTGGAAATATTCTCATCAAAGGAAGTCCTCATGAATGGTCTTGCAGGGATGTTTTTAGTTCCAAACTCATTGCTTGAAGCTATTTCAGGCATACTAAAACCACCCTTTTTTTCCCTCTGACCTTTCACTTGTGTTTTGGTTTTAGACCCCTCTTGGAATCCCACTAAAACAAAGGAGCCTTTGAAAGATTGCACTTCCTTCTCAATAGACTTCCAACCTATATCTATGTCTTCAACATCCGCACGAGCCATACAACGCCAAAGGGTTAAAGTTTTCAGGTACATTTGTCACAAAGGGAGCGAAAACTGTTCTTTTTATCAAATCTTGATAGGCTTTCCCCCACGGAGTTGAGTTTAAAAAATCAGAGTCCGCACTAACAACGTAGCTAATCGAAAGATTCCCTTCCGACATTGAAGAGACAACGCCTAAATTGGCGTTGCCCTGCAATGTTAGTAAGTGTGCCATTAGGTATACATAGGCAAAAACTGAACAACAGCCAATCAACCCTGCGTTTACTTGACAGCGTAGTGCGTCAATTATTGTGTTATAGCACACTAGTTCTGGATCGGTTGGATTTGCGAACGTAGGAGCTAGGCAATATAGCAGGTTAAGAATTTCTTCATTTGATGGTGACGCCAACCTCTACCTCTTTGTTTACTTCTACATCTTCGATTTTCTTCAATTGCTTTTTAGCTTTCTTAACGACTTCCTTGTCATCACTGCTTGCGATGTACTTCCTAAGAAGTTTTACATCGTAAATTTCTGGCATGAGCTTTGCAAGTTGCTTTGGGTCTTGTTTTTTAGATTCCCCATTTTTATTCTCGATAATTTCTATCAAGCCAGTTTCCACTCTAAACATGAACAAAGGATGATCGAGAGCGGACTTTAACAGTCCGTCCTCGATCTGATTAACTCCTGGAATTAACCTGACTCCTGAACAAGAATAGACGTTTTTTGCGTTATACTTGACTAGAGTCATTAGATACCTTCCCCAATTGAAATTGAAAGAGGGTAGTACACTAAAAGACCACCGTATCGGCTTTCGCATGGAATCTCGAAGTTTAGATTTCTTTCCTGCGGAGAGTACTGTCGGAATGGCATTGGAAGTTGAATCTCCAATTTATCTGGGTTTCTCTCGTATGCAATAAAGATATCCACTCCAAGTGGTCCTGCACCCTTCAACTCTGGAACCCAGTCAACAACGTCAATGTATGGGTTGTTAAGGATAAAGTATTGAAGGATCGTTGTATCGCTTGTAGAGCTTCTAGGAGTAGAAGCAATATAAGTGTACTGCTCAATTGGCATAATCAACGTGTTTGGTTGCTCTACACCTTTGGTCAGGTCTACAATTCCATTAGTAATCAGGTTCATATCACGAATGATTTGATCTGGTGTTTTTGTAGTCCAAAGGGTACTCGGTCCTGTACCGTCGTTTGGAACGGAGGCTGATGGGATATTAGGACTATTTAATAAACCAATAAGTCCGTGATCTACATCACCGAACCATGCAAGTTGGTTAACTTTCTGATCGTTTGCACGTCTTGCCGCACTCGCTTGCATTGTTGTTAGAGGTCGGTTTGCTAAATTAGCTGATCTAATTTCTTGGTGTGAGTAACCGTAAGAAGTTCCGATTCCTCTCACTGGAGAAATGAACTCTTTACCACGAACGTCCGCTCTTGGAAGGTCATCTGCGTAGGAAGAAATGATTCTTGCCATGCCTGTTTCTTCAAAAGAACGGTAGACGATTGATTCCGCACCCTCTCCTGCATCACTTGACACAGGCATAAGGCTTAGAGCTTTCATTGGAGCGAATTTAATATCGTATGTTTTTGCTTTGATTGCTTCTAGCTGTCTTGCAAAGAATACGGTTTCTGAACTATCCAAGTTTACTGAATGAATTTTTTCCATAATTAAAATTTCCCCCTATTATGGCATGTTGATTTCTAATACAGCTAGACCACCGTCAGAAGCACCGACAGTGTATCTTGCATCAGGAACTAGGAACGCTTCACCTGTATCAGCATCCTTACGGAATCTTCCGATTAAGGAATCACCTGTTCCTGCTACGAATCTGACGTAAACAGGATCGTCACTAGTCACGTCCTGATCGACGTAAACATAAACTCGACCTTTAGTGAGAAGGGAAACTGTATCCGTAGCATAATAAGGAGCGGAACCGTTAGAGCCTGTAGCTGTAAGTAGATTCGCCTTGTTTTGAATACGCAGAGCGACACCATAAAAGCTGTCCTGTGTACCATTGGTGATTGTTGCTGTCGCTTGTCCTGCACCTAGTGTGACAACGAATGAGTTAACAATAGCGACCTCGCCTTGGTCTGCGATTACTGTAATCGTTCTGTTGTTCGCATCACTCACGACTGAACTTGCGATGTTTGGCTCGGCTAAAATTGCAGCTGCAATCACGCCCATAGTCGTGTCGTGGTCTACTGCAAAAACAATCGGAGTCAACGCAATGCCGTTAACGCTTACAGCGACTGAGTTTGACGTGACTAAGTCCCCATCTAAAACAATAACTGATTGATTCTGTGCAAACATTCTTACTGCGTAGTCTTCACCAACAACCTTTGCAACACCTCTTCCTACTGGAATCTCTGCATAAGCTCTTGGAGAAAGGCAATTTTTAAATCCGCAATCTGCTAGTAATCCTTCACTAGCAATATCCATTAGGAATCCGTATGTTAATTGAGCCATTACTTACCTCCCAGTTTGTAGCTATTTTTCATATTTTCGATCATTTTTGATCTTGAACTTTCGGAGCATGGAGCATCTGAATCGACGGTTTGCTTTCCTTTAGTTCCTCTTACGATAACTTGGTTTTTTGGAAGGTCTTCGAGGACTGCATCAAAACGTGCATTTATGTACACTTCGGACTTTCCATCTAAATTTGCTGTTTTGCTTTTTGACTTAATGACCATCGTTTTGATCTCTAGGTCTGTAGCGGAGTCTACCCTTTCTAGATCTTCTGAACTTAAAACTTTTTCTGATGTTTTAATAAGGGAAAGCCTTTCTCTCACTCTTTTTTCTACTTCTTTAGAATCCATCTTTTCTTCTGATCCTTCTTCTTTTTCGCTTAGAAGCTTTTCGGCTTCCTCTTTAGCATTGTCTCTCTCTGCTAAAGCTTTCTCTAAGCTTTCTTTTGTAGAACCTAGTTCCGACTCAACTCTTTCTTTTTCTTCTGATAGATTTTTCATATTTTCTAAAAGACCTTCTACAGATTCAGCCACTTCTGGCTCAACCATAAACTCATCTTCGTCTATTTTTACTTTTCTTTTTGCCATTTTTGGCTCCTCTGTTTGAGAAATTTCAAATGCATCATTTTCATCCAAAGCAATTCTCGCCTCGCTTCCTGCTCTTGCTGATGCCACAATCGAAAGATGATTGTATTTTATGTTAGTTTGCCTAAAGTCGTACTCTTCGCCTTCAAAATCACCTTTTTCTTCAATTAAATCAACTGTATAACCTAGTGAAAGCTGGTTTTTACCATTATTTACAATTTCAGAAATAGTTTCTTTATCTGTTATTACAAGATTTGAATAAATGAATGAACCTTCTGGTCTTATATTTTCACCTGTATAACCAACGGAGAGCCTTTTTGCATTGTCTGCTGTTACTAATCTTTCAACTGGATGATTATTCGTTATTGGTATCATCTTCATAGAGAGCAGGCTCTCGGAAATTAAAACATCATCTGGATGCCTAAGCTCTCTCCTTACTGTTCCGTCTAAGTTTTTATAAAAGAAAACACCTGTCCTTGTGACTATAGCATCAGCCTTAAGGAACCCTTCTTCTGTAAATTCAGATTGAGATTTTATCTCTCCGTTATCGTACCTTGCAGAATTTATCATTCTAATATCCCCTCCATGACTGGTATAGCAACACACCGACAATTAATATCTGTTCCTGGATGACCTGTAACCTTTGGAGGATCGTCCCATTTAAATTTTTTGCCATTGTTTGCCTTGTGCGTAGGTCTAACCCTTTCGTCTCCTGCTGTAGACCATATGTACTCTGTAATTCCTGCACTTTCCTGCCTGAGCTTGGTTAAACTTGCGTTTAATTTTGTCGTTTGATCCCTTGAGATCAGGTTAGCACGTCTTCTAGTAATACCAAATCTTTTTTGGATATCCTTTGCTACTTCTGTGAACCTTTGTCCTTCCTGTAGCCCTCTCTCTACGATTCCAGATACTTGCAAAAGGTCTTGCTCTGGTATTGATGTAATCAATTGAGCGTTTTGCCTAGAGAATAATTCTAGTTGATCTCTTAGAAATGGTTGGTCTACAAATATGTCTATGCCAAAGACGGACTGGTTCACCTTTTCAAACTGAACTTGATTGAAATTTGATATCTCCGTTGCAATCACTTCCATTTCAGTGATTGTTTCTTTAATTTTCGGATTTATAAACTCCTGAATTGATATGAATATTCCTCTTAACATACTTAGGAAATCGTCGTTTCTCATCAAGCTATCATTGTTAGGATAGTTAGCCGAAACTTCCTCTAAAAGCTGAGGGTACACTGGAACTAGTCTTTCTCTTATTTCTAAAGAAAGCTCCCTAGCAAGTTTATGCAGGAGCCTTCTATATTTCCTTTCTGCGTTGTAGGGGAAGAGCCATTTTGCAGGTTTTTTTAATCGCTTGTTTTTGGCGTTTTGCCTAATTTGTAACTTTTGATTGAAAGAGACCATCACTAAAAGTTCCTATTTTTTTCCATTCGTTTCCATTCGTTTCCATTCGTTTCCATTCGTTCCCATTCGTTCCCAATACCCATCACACACCTAGTGTGTGACTGGTGTGTTTAACCAGTGTGTTTAGTCTGTGACTGGTGTGTTTGGATCATCGTCTCCAAATTCAGATTTTTTTTTCTCTTCTTCGAGTTGAGAAACTTCTTCCTCATCAAAACCGTTTTTACGGTCTTTGAGGTCGATCTCTGTATTCATTGACCACACAGACCCACCGAACCTAGAAACGGCAACCTCGGTTGGATCAAGCACTCCTCTGTCGATGTAAATAGCATCTGTTTCCGCAACCGTTCTTCTTATTGCCACTTCTTCTTCTTCTGTGTTTTGCCATAGCGGAACAAATTCAATCTTCCAGTCTATTGGCTCAACACCTTTGAAATATCCGTCTTTGGCTACAAATATTAGTTCTATCACACGATTAAGCATGGGTTTTAGTTTCCCTTCTTGCTTATGCTTTATCATGTCGTAGAAATTTCTAATGTCCGCTTCTCCTGTCGCATTGAGTCCTGATGGAGCTCGACCGAAAAGAAGGGTTATAGGTATGCCAGTGACAGCACTAAGTGACAGCATGAAGCGATCTAGTAGGTCGCTGATTCCTGAAATGTTCGTGCTTACCTTTGTGTATTCTTCTTCACCATCAATTATCATAGTGTTTAATGAGGACTTAGCGAGATTAAGAATGTTGGCTCTGTTTTGAACTTGGTTACTGCAACCGTCACTGCCAATTAGGTTTGCTAATCCTGGGATTTTTAAAACATAATTCACGAAATCGTGAATTATCACACCGCAGTTTGCGAATGCTGTGCTGTAGTTTTTTAGCTCTTCATAGATGGTTTGCATAAGAGGGTCACCCCACGTATCATTGTCTCTAACCCACCTAGGAGACAGCTCGTTCCAATCACATCTTATCGTCCTTGAGTGATGCACTGGAAAGGTTGATCCTGTTCTTGAGTCTGTAACCATGTATGAGTTCGGCTTTCCGTAGTTTGCGGAGTTCATGTCTTGATCTATCATTCCGTCTGCACTAGAAACGCTAAATCTATCAAAGACGTGAATCCATTTTATTTCTCTAACAGCATTCATGTTAACTGGTTCATCAAGAGGTCTTCCGTCAACAATTCCCATCACACCTAGACTTCCACCGTACAGTCTAGACCACCTAATCATGTCCATCATGACTTTGTTAATATTCATCTCGTCTAATTTTATTTGTATCATCCCTTTAGGGTCATTCTCGATGTCCCAACCTTGACGAACCATCTCCTCTGCTACTATGTCGATCACCCTTCTTGTCATACCGTCTGATCTATAAATCTGATCTAGTTCAGAAGGTCCGAACTTGTAGTCCATGCAAAAAACTGTCGCTTTATTTTTATCACGACCTCTTTGACCTAGTCCTGTGAGTATGTTTGACCAACCGTCATTTGCTACGATTCCTACACTTCCTTTTGAGTCATCCAATCGAGCGGAGTTGTTCATTTTTTTAATTTTCTTTAGACTTACTTTATTCATTACCACCTCGTTAAGTTGTGGAGGTTGTATTTTTCCTCTACAAGCATGTTAAAAGCTCCTGATAGGGCATCTATCTGATCGTCGTGACCTCCTTCTGGAAAGTTTTCCGCTTCCCTTAAAAAGTCTTCGTTCCATCTGGCTTCTAATATTTTAATGTTATTCGCTTCTGCCTGACTGCTCACAGGTAAAGCCCTAGTCACTTTATCTTTCTGGACTTTATTTGTTGAGACTTGAAAACCTGACAATTGCCTCACAAGGTAGTCGGCTTCACTTACTCCTGCCTGTCCTGGGTCTTGCTCGATTCCTATTTTTACCTCGTACCCATCTTGAGTAGCTGTGTTCTTTATTACTCTTTGAACTCCTAGAGGAGTATCTCTCAACCGTACAATATCGGAGATGTAAAAAATACCATTTTTATCTTTTTCTAATTTAAGCCCCACAGTCCAGTCTGGGTCATTACTTCCTGTTTCCTTAGTTGCGGCTCTATCCCAATATCTTACTGCTGTGTTTCTTCCTTTAGGAATAGCCATGACTTTCTCAAAATAACCTCTTTGAAAAAACATCCCTGCTGTAGGGCGAATATTCCAATTTCCCATAAGGAGCTGTTCTCTCTCAAACTTTGGCATAGCATTTAGGTTTGAGATATATCCTGGATCTTTTGAAAGCAAAATTTGATTATCGTGAACTGTTGATGCTATGAATGTAACACTTTTCGGCATGCAGTCGGGCTGCATCTTCATTAGAGCTTCCTTCGACTCTGACCAATAAGTTTGGTCATTAACAACAATAAACCAACGTATCACCCCTGATCTCTTCTGAATGGGGTATCCTGTTTCAGGATTTATCCACCAATCAATAAACAGTCTTACCCATGAGTCTGGGTCTGGATTTGTCGTTGCTCTAATATAAGGCTTAACACCGCACAAAGAACGATTCCTCGACAGCATGTACACGAACTGACTCCATGAAAAGTGTGTCAATTCATCAAATGCTATTAAGGGAATCTGGCTTCCTTGCCAAGAAAAACGATCTTTATCGTATTCCATACTTGCGAATTTTATCTTTGAGTCTGGAAAAAACTTCCATTCAAGGCTTGATTCCCTTGGAGTGCCTCCTGCATATGGGAATAGATCATTGCTTGTATCCCAAAGTCCTCCTGGATTCCTCACCTGAGTTGCTTGTCTTCTAAAAATAACTGCTGAAAATCCTGGCTTATCTTTATGCCTTAAACATTCAAGAAGTAGTCCGTAGGTTTTTCCACCGCCTGCGGCTCCTCCGTATATTACGATATCTGCTGTTGAGGTTAAAAAACTCTCCTGTTGTCCTGGCTGAGGTCTAAAACTCATTTTTTACCCTTCTTGATCTCCGCATCTCCCCTACCGTTATCGGGTATGTATATCTGCACGTTCTCTGTCACTTGTACGTTCTCTGTCACTTGCACTTCTTTGTATCCACATCGAGTTTTCGCTAAGAAAATCAACGCAGTTAGGTTTGGTCTTTGACCTCCCTCATGGTCATCACCCACAGCGAACCTATAGAGTCTCTGACCTATTTTTGCCTTGGCATCGATCCGACCCTTTGTAAGCTCTTCTCTGAAATGTGTTTTAAGAGTCCAGTCAGACATCTCCATGACCAGAGCTATGTCATCATCTGATGCACCGTACAGGGCATAGGAATAAGCATGGTTTCTATCTTGATCTGTAGGTGGTCCTTTCCAACGCTTTCTATCTTTCGGAAGTTTTGGAGCAGGGAGCTTTGGGTCTTTATTCTCGAAACCTTTTAAACTCTCTTTCTTTTTTGACTTTCCTAATTCTTTTGACTTCTTCGTTGACACTATCGCACTTCCACATTTGTTCAAGGGAATAGTACACGACCGAATATCGGTATGTGTCCTCTCCTTCGGGTTTATAAATAGGTGTTACTCCGTGTAGGATTCTTGCTCCATCGAAAATTACTACATGGTTATCATCACATTCAAATTTTATACCAAATTCAGGACAGGAAAGTCTTCCTCCTGATACTCCTCTTTTTAAGACGATCATATTGCTAAGCACGTTTTTAAAATTACCAGAGTCGTGGTGATACTTTAGAGGGTTGTTCTTATTAACAATCCCACTGGTGAATGGTGTACCTTCCATTTTCCATTCCGATCTTACTTTTTTGTCTGCTAGTTCGTAGTGATATTTTATCGTTTCTGGGAAAAACTCTTCATAGAGCTTTGTCAGCTCTTTTGAGAAATTACATATAATATAATGTGGCTTGGGATTGGCTTTTGACATGGCTGTAGCGGAGCAGAAGTCTTTACGAAGTACGTTCCTTGGGGAGAATCCAAATATGGCTGAGGTTGTCTTTAATCCGTCTGTCCTTGTGCTTGTTCCGTATTTAATATTCTTCACAGCCCACCTTAAAGGAGTTGTATCTACATCAATTTGCTTATAAAGAATCCTAGGCTTACCCCCCACAGTTATTATGCAGTCAAAATCAATTATTCTTGAGCAATCTTCCTCGCTTGCTCTTCTTTTTTTAAAATTTGAAATCTCTAATTCCACAGGTTCAACTTCAACGACCCTCATCATTACTCCATTTTTTCACGTCAATCTTCTCTTTTTTTATAAATTTCAAAACTGCCTCTCTTTGTTTGTCAGATATATTATTTCTAAAAATAAAATAGTTCCAGACACCTTTAAAAAACTCTTCATTCAATTGATCTTTTCCTTCACAGTATCTCACGCAAGCCCACATAATTTCGCTGTCTTCAAAAATATTTTTCATAGTTTATATTTTCTCCAATTGATTTTTACGTCATGCCTGTTCTTTTTATAAACAGCCTCCACAAGTCCTGGATATTTCTTACATAACTTTCTTACTTCTTCTTTCTCAAAGTCTTCGTTATACCATTGTTCCATTCCTCCTGACTGTGATTTCATGTCAGCTATACCATAGTAGTATTTGGCAGTTTTTATCGTACCCTGAGCTTTAAAGATGGATTGAAGGCTTATATCGTAATCTTCACGAATCTTTATATTTTTGTCATAGTTTATGTTTTTGCATCTTGGGACGTTAAACATAACGCACTGCATGACTGACCTGTTTCTTTTTAGTTCTGCTGACGACCATGCGAACTGCCTGAGTTCCATTGAGTAAAGAGAGGATTTATACCTTTTCAATATCGCAGTTGCGTTGAACAAGATGCTAGCATCCATTCTTTGTGTTTTTCCTTTAAACACCTTTCCGAACTCGTTAATATCGTCATCCATCATCCAGAACCATTCATAATTCATCGTTCTTGCTAGGTCTAAGATGTATTGCCTTGAGAATGTTATTCCTTGGTTATTGTTTGGAAGTGTGAAAACACCGCAGGAGTAAGATTCTACGTATGACTTTTCATCTTGAGGCTCTACCACAAAGGAATATGGAATGTTAAATTTATCAAGAAGTTTAGTCGTCTTTGTGCTTCCTGCTCTCCCCTTGCTCGGTATGAAAATCGGTGGAATTTTCTCCATCATTATGCTCCCAAAAGTTTAAAAGTCTAAGAATGACCTCGCTGTTATCATCGCAGTCTAAGTCCTTGCTGATATCGTCTAGGCACTGACACACCCTTTCATATATACCGTCTTGATAGTATAGGACTATTTGCTTTATTGAGTTTTTTTGAAAAGATTCAGACTCATTTTCCACTAGACCATCGTCTATGTCTGGTTCTGGAATATCTTCTGATGGAAGGGATTCTCTAGGGGTTTCTCCTATTTGATTATCTTCTCTCTTGATAATTTCCACCTTTTCAACACCTAGACGGAGCAGTTCTACAATTTCGTACCCTGCTCTTTTAAGCAAGTCTAAGTCCCATTTACCATAATCGGCGTTGTCTGCGATTATGAATGATCTTTGTTCAAGGTCTGTGATGTCATCTACGTTTATAATCCAAACCGAATCGAACCCTGCTTTTTGGCACGCTTTGAATCTTTGGTTTCCCCCTAGGATTATCATGTCGGAATTGACTATTATTGGTCTTATTTTCAAATAATACTTTTCTGACTGAACAGCATTAACCAACAGATCGAATCTTTCATCCTCGATTAATCTTGGATTCATCGGATTTATTTTTACCTTATCTATGGAAATACGGTAGCTTGTATACCCTTCTTCTAAAACTTCAAATGATACTTTCTTAGTCTTCGCCATTATTTTGTTCCTCTTTTGCTATAAATTCGGAAGGAGGTTTTCCGTTATTTCTTTCCCAATAAGTTATCAGTTTAAGAACGATCTCGCTGTTATCCTCTCCACCTAATTTTTGACTGGCTGTGTAGAAGGACTGGCACACCTTTTCGTATATTTCGTTTGGAAAATACAGGACTACTTGCTTTATAGTATTATTTTGATATGTTTCGTACCGTTTATCAATATCGCTTTCGTCTACATCGCTTCCTGAATTTAAATCTTCATTTTTTGATTCTGGAAGTGAGGCCTCCCCCCCTTTCACATCAACAGCACGAACTCCAAGCCTTTCCAGTTCTACCGCCTTATACCCTGCTTTAGCTAGTATTTCAGTATCCCATTTACCGAAATCGGCGTTGTCTGAAATAACGAATGATCGTTGCTCTTTATCGTTTATATCGTCTGCATTAAGAATCCAGACGGAGTCAAGGCCTGCCTCTCTGCAAGCTTTTAGTCTTTGATTTCCACCTAGTGCAGTCATTTCATTGTTAACCACAATCGGTCTTATCTTGAGTATGTGTGGCTCGTCTTTAATCGACTGCACCAACACTTTAAACCTTTCATCCTCAATAACCCTAGGATTCATCGGATTAAGCTTTACGCTGTCGATCTTTACCCTATAGCTTGTGTATCCCTGCTCTAAAATCTTAAACTTTGCTTTCGATTTCTTTGTCATTACCTAACGCCTTTTCAATATGATTTTGAACCTGTTCATCTAACACTAAAAGATAAACGATCTCCCTTTCGTTTCTCGTCCATTCAGCTCCATTTTTCGCATTGAGAAGTTCACGATATAAAGCAAGCTTGCAACGGAGTAAATTATCTCTATTCATCATCTAATACCCCCTCTTTCTAATACAAAAAATGTCATTACGCAAATTGCTAGCGGAGTGCTGTCCATTACTACAGACAGCATCACCATTAGTACATACATCCAATTTTCCATTTAAACCTTCTTCACAATTTTAATTTCTACAGGATATAGGTCTTCCACCATTTTTCTTTTTGCGGAACTGATTGTTGTGTCCCTTCCTTTGGTGTCTACAAAATCCACTGTACCGTCTGCCCAGAACACTAAAAAATCAGCGAAGTAGCGAACTCCCCCTGCAATATCAAAAGCAGGCTGACGGAGGAAAAACAACACTTCTCCCGATTTTATAAGCAAATTTAAGTGATCGTAATACCGCCTCTCTAGTTTGCTTGGGAATTTTATACCTTTCCTTTCGCATCTTACAGCACCGAATTTATGCCTGAGAACTTTCTTCTTCTTCATTTTTTTTATGTCTTCAATGGAAATAGCCATAACGAACACCTTAATTTTAATTTTGAGTGTATCAAGTTTCAAATGAAAAATCTATATATTTTCGGTTTTCTTGTTTTTTTACTTGTAAACAAGAAACCTTTATGTTAATATTTAGGTATAACAAAAACGCAAAGGAGCAAAAGATGAACAACATAACTATTCAGAACGTAGAAGATTGGGTAAGTGATGAACACAGAATTATTACACAGATAAGAGAGGTTAAGAGGTTACTGAAATCAGAAGCTTGTGAGAGAAGGGTAAAAAGATTTAAATGGATGATAGTTAAGTTAGAAGAAAAACTTGATGACCATAGAGAAAAACAACCCATTTTTTAAGAAAAAAAAGGTTTTCGATAAATAAAACTTGTAAACAAGAAACCTTTATGTTAATATTTAGGTATAACAAAAACGCAAAGGAGCAAAAGATGACAAAGATGACAAAGATGACTCTAAAAGAAGCAAAGAAGTTCTTAGTAACACAATCAAGAAAGTACGGAAGCGACCTTTGCGAAATTAAAACTCTAGCAGATATCCTCGGGGTTTCCGAGTATGAAGCAGGAAATCACCTTGCTTTCGATTTTTTAGAAGATGCAATCGAGAAGCATTGTAATTAAAAAAAAAAAGCGAGGACTCGTGGTTGAGTTCTCGCTTAAAAAACATCACATTTATAGCTAAGGATTTTACCATGACAATATTTTTAAATCAAGATCAAATCGCCCGAAAAGCACCGTCAGTCTTTACGAGTGGGTCATATGAAAAAACAGGAAGCAAATACGCACCTATCTCGACTTATAGCGTCCTAGAGGGTTTATTCGACCTAGGATTCGGCGTCACCCACGCATCGGAATCAAGATGCAGAACTAAAGAGCGATTCGGATTCGGTCGTCACATGCTTAGGTTAAGACGTCATAACGAGCAAGAAATAAACGGAAACTTTCCTGAACTTGTTTTAGTTAACGCTCATGACGGAAGCTCTTCATATCAGCTAAGAGCAGGCGTTTATCGCCTTGTTTGCTCTAACGGAATGGTTGTTGGGAACGACTTATTCTGTCAGAGAGTTCGCCACCAAGGTGATGTGGTCGGAAGGGTTGCCGATGCAGGTGGTGAGATTATCGAGGTCTTTCCTACGGTTATAGATAAAGCGGAGGAATGGTCAAAGATTGAACTTAACCCACTGCAACAGGGATTTTTTGCGGACTCTGCAAAGCTTTTAAAGTGGGATGAGGATGGAGACTCCGAAGTTTATTCCCCTGACCTATTGCGTTCTAGGCGTTACGCTGATAATAAGAGCGACCTTTGGACAACCTTTAATGTTGTGCAGGAAAACATTATCAAGGGTGGAGTGAGAACAATTAATAAAGAGTCTAGACAGAGACGAAGATCAAGAGAAGTTAAGTCCCCTTACGAAAACAACCGACTTAACACAGCTTTGTGGAGACTAACAGAAAAAATGGCATCCTTAGCAGTCTAGCCAATCGGGAGGAGGACTGGACTCCTCCTCCCTTTTTAACAGGATAACCCTAAAAAAAGGAAAAAAGGAAATTACAATGAAAAAAATAATATTTGCATGCTTGATGACAATATCTGCTCAAGGATTTTGCTTCCCTCATCTTGCCGATTATAATGTTAAAACTCAAATTACATTACAGGAAAATAAACAGCAGAAAATAATCTCTTTTGATAGCGACTTAGAAGGCTACATTTTTAAAATGTATTTTATTGTAAAAAACGGTGTTAGCGTTAGATGTAACCAATGCCCTATTACTGGATATTGTGTCTGGATTCGTGGAGAAGGAAAAGAAACAACCGTTACAATCCAAAAGTCTGGTGGAGAAAAGGAGAAGCAAAAGTTCATTCAAATTACTGGCGAGGCATTTCTTTCATATTTTGACGGAGGATATCTCACTATAATAAAATATGAAGGTGATTACTATTGTTCTTGGGTAGAGTACACAAAATAAAACGAGATCTTAAGGGAGGGTTAACGCCTTCCCTGGTTTTTACTTTACAAGCACAATCAAAACAAAAAGGATAAGGTATGGATATTAGGCACACGGACTATAAGGTTGGAGAGAATTTGATTAGAAAAGTTTTGAAGGATGTCGATGTTACCACAGTTGATTCTTTCATGATGTCTCTCACTGGCTACACCTTTATGAAAGGGTTTTTCAAAGATGAAATTTTTAGAAAGGAAATTATGGTTAAAGAATTAGAGAATTTACCTGAAAAGTTAAGAAATCAAATTTTGCTGTCTATTGAATTTATGGATAGTGTAGAGAAACTTTATTTTAAAGAATTAAAAAAACATATGGAAAAACAAAAGGAAAGCAATGCTGACGAATAAATTTTTTGAAACAATGAGTGGAAGTATTTTAAATTTACAACAGACATTAAGCTTTAGGATTGAATTCAGGGAAACCAAAAGAGGTGACCAATACTATTCTTACGTAAAAACAATAGATGGAATCGAGCATGACCTTATAGAAATTTCAAATTGTTGGCAGTTCGAAGGTGACATAAAAAAATTAACTTTTAAACAATGTCAAAGATATCTTCTTATTACTGTTGGAATATTGTCCTACGAAAAATTTTGCACAATATCATACTCAAGATTATTAAGAATGGCTGATGAAGAGTTTAATCAATTTATTACAGACAAAAAAGAGGATACCGATGAAGCAGGAACTTAGAAAAAAGTATGAAGATATCCTTCCTGATGAAGCGATTGAGACAATTAGAATTTACATAGAGGACGGTTGTCCTATGGGTAGTTTTTTAACTGCTGTATTCTCAAATGATCTTTTTGAGGCATACGGAAGGGCTGACCATATAAATAAAGGCCTCATCTATACTTACTGCAAATACGTCTGCAATTGCCTTCCTATGGACTGTTGGGGTAGTAGTAAGATTGTTGAGAAATGGATTTCAATCGGGGGGTTGAATGGAAATAAATAATCATGAAAATAATGAGGATGTAAAGTTTAACAGACCTAAATTTATACAGAATGAGTGGATACCTTTAGAAAAATTGAAGCCACCGCAAAATGCTTTGGTTCTTGTTTCTGTCCACAATTTTAAAGAGTCTGTATTTATGAGCCATGTAGAGATAGCTTTTAGGATGGGTAACGAGTGGTTTGATTCTGGAGATGATAGTAAAATAGAGTGGAAGTCTTCTTATGTCACTCATTGGCAACCTTTACCAGATTCTATGATTATAGAGAGGAGGAAATAATGAGCCTTGATAAATCTGAAAAAGAGAGAAGGATATTCGAAGATAAAGAAAAGGAGAATAACGATGGATGAAAGACATGTAGGTCTTGAGGTAGACGGAGAGAGAGTCACAAAAGTAAAAGAATCGAGTTGTTGCTCAAAAAAACACGATAGCGAACAACCGACTGTTCCAGAGCTTTGTTCTGATCTGTCTAGTCTGTGTTGTGGTGTACGGATTAACATTATGGTGGAGGCGATTGCGTTTTTCTTAGGTAAATTATTTAACGAGCAAGCGGACAAGATTAAAGGGATTGACGATCCTATATCATGCGAGATTGAACTTTTCACAGAAATGCTGACACACCACTGCAACGAAATACAAAAACAATATAAGGAGCAGGATTAATGCAATTTTACTCCTACCAATTCACTAGGAACTGGTAGGAATTAGTAGGTTTTAAATCTTTAAATATTCTTTCTCATAAGCTTTTTCCTCGTCTAAAGTTAAGCCTGCAATTCTTGAAATCTTTTTTAAAGCGGAGGATAAAACAGCATTATCCTGCTCCAATTTCAATTTTCTATTGGCTATCTTTTCTTCATTAACAACCCATGAAGCCTCTACGTTTGCTTTTTCTTTTTCTGTTAATTCAATAGTTTTTCCGTTAACAATTTTATGCATATACTCCTAGGATGGGTTAAGGCCGTAAAGTTTAAAAGTTCCTGATGTAAGAGTTGAAGAACTCATAAAAAATAAAATAGCATTTACTGCTGTAGTTGACTTTCTTACACCGACATTTGGCGGAGAAACTCCCCCATAAAATGCTCCAACTGGATATATATATGTCCATTTTGTTTCAGACGGATTTCCGATGTAAACATTGAATGAAGAACCGACACCCGCCGCACCTCCAAGGCTTTCTGCGATTGTTATTTCTGAATCGACAGAATCACCGTCCCACGCATAATCTGACGAACCTGAATCGTATGAAGATCCGTTGTTTGAGGATGTCCTCATATTAAGATTTGTTCCTGTATTTGGAGTATCTAGTCCATCAATTGCTACCATATATTTTATATAGTCTGAGGAAAGATCTGTAAAAGCTATTGAGCTAGAAGCTGATGCCTCGGCTGATGAAATGAACTCCCACGCACCACCACCCCCACCTGTCGCAATTTTAGGATAGCGATTAACACCATGCTCTGCTGTTAATGCCGATACTGTCCAATCGTCCGAGGTATCCTTGCTCATCTCAATTGATCCGATCATGACACAAGGCTGTTCTGCGTAATCAGCTTCTGTGATGCTTGAGACAGCAAAAAAAGCATCAATTGTTATTGCGTTAGTTGGATCGTTAGTGTCCCCAATGTCTGCTGTAACTGGACTCTGATTAACATCTTTTTGCCTAGATAAAAAGATCACAAGATTATCTTCATCAGGATTTGAAATAGCATACACATAGAACGGAGTTGCTGACTCTGCCACCCCTGTGGTTGTACCGAACAAAGCACCGATGATTTCACTAGCACCACCACCGCCTGCATCAGTGAAACCTTGGTTGGCTCGAAACTCGATTTTTTCAGTAGAACCTTCGTTGACTCGACTTGGAAAAATCAAAAATGGCATATTGATTGATCCTGCATCACGACCGTCCGAACTTCGTACGACAAAGTCGTTTCCTGATTTTGCGAAACCTAAGTGATTAGTATATCCTGGATAATAAAAAAGTCTTTGCATTTTGTTCCTATAAATTATATGAAATTTGGCATCTCAAAACGTCTCTCGCTTCTAATTCAGAGTTCATAATGACGGAAGGCGTGCCGTCCACTTTACTTAAAACGAAGTTATTTGAATTTGCTTCAATTGCCACAAGATCACGATTCACTTGCAACCCTTCAATTTCCTCACCCAGAGTACCCACACACGTTAATGTTGTTCCAACAAAACCAACCAGAGGTCTAATCAGTTGAGCTTCCACGTCTCCTAAAGGAGTACCGCCAAGTCTAAACGAAAGATCCCAATGAAAACGCCCTGCTTTTTCAATCAAATAACTGAATTGATCCGTCAAATCCATTGTTGGAGCTGTGCCACCGTTATCTTTAAAATAGCTTCCTGCTCTAGCTCCAATCACTCCCCTTGGAAAGTTCCTTGGCTTTTCAGCAAACAGTCCCATTCCAATATCGCTTGAAGGCGTATAAATTGACTCAACCGTCCAATCATCTGTTCCATCTAAAGAACATTCTATTGTTCCCAATAATAGACATGATGAACTGTCATAATTTGCTGTTGTTACATTTGTTAGAGTTAAACCGCTTTGGTGAAAGTCTGCATTTCCAGAACCCTCATTAAAAATACTTGCATCCAAAAAAGTTTTATAATTAGGAAGTCTGCTTACAAAAAATACAGGATTTGCATCTGTGTTATCTAGTGCAACATAAATGAAGAAAGGTATCGGAGAACCACCCCCTGTCACAGTATCATCACCAGTTAAAAATCCGAATAAGCTATCAACAAAAACAGAGGAGGCACCAACAGCATCGTCAAAAGTAATATTTGAGGTGATTTCTGTTTTAATAAGTGTTCCATCTGTGACGTTTGATGGAACTGTGAAAACTGCGGGATTTGTAGAGGAAAGAGGATTTCCGTCTGCACCTTGAATCGTTGTAACCCCTAATGAATAGGCTAAACCGAAATTCCAAGCACTTATAGTTTCAGGTAACTCAGGGATTATAGTTCCACCAACGCCAGTTAAATCAAATTTTCTTGTGAAAATATTCCATCTATACATTTTAAACCTCAACTGTAAGTTGATTACGAAGATAAACATAGTCTAAATACATAACATTTTGTGATCCTGTGCTAGCTGATTTCATCGCTCTAATCATTTGTTGCATGTCGCCTGCGTAAATATTTGTCGTTGAAGTACCAATAGAGACTCCATTTACAAAGAATTCAATGGAGGTTCCTGCGGCATTTATTTCAATTCTAAGCTTTGTCCAGACTGTTGAAGTTGTTGGAACTGCAACAGAAGAATCAATTTCAGTTCTTGTGCTTGAATTTTCTGTAACACCAATAAAATTTACGCTGTTAGTTCTGTCATATTCAAAGTAAATTCCGTTTGAAATTGAGTCATTAGCACGACCATCTAACAAACCGAAAATAGAAACATACTCATCGCTTGCTGTTGATAGAGTCTCGAAATTTACTAGTGTCTCAAAAACCCATGATCCACAGCCTAAAACATAGTGCCTAGTTGCTGAGGCACTAGACTCTTGCAATACAGCCCTAGCACTAGCGGAGTTGTCCAGTCTAAAACGCCATTGTCCAGGATGTTTTGCTAGTTCTCCGCTTCTAGGATCAGTATTGACAATAGAACCGCTTGCGAGATTAACTTGATAGCTTACTAGAGGATCTTCAACACAATGCGTGTAGTATTCAAACCCTTTATTTAGTGATAATTTTGATAAACTTTCAATTACATCACCTCCACCACCAGATCCCACAATATCAAATTTTCGTGTAAAAACATTCCATGTGTAAGGCATTTTTTCTCCTATGAAAAATAAGTTAATCTGTCATCATAAGCATAGGTGAAGCTTGCCCCATCATCGGGTTGTTGAACTCGATTGATAAAACCATTCCCATCGTAGTACAATTTGATTATGAACCAGATTCTTGAAGCTGTTGAACCGTTTGGAGTAGGACAATAACCAACGTAAAGAGGGTTTCCGAGAGCATCGTTTTCAACTCTAATTTCATAAAAAGCATCAGCACCGATTGTCTGATCGCCGACCCTTAAAATATCGTTGATTGGATTTGTCATGAAGATTCCTTTTTTTAGTATCAATTATCCGAATGTTATTCTTTTTCTTTAAAATAATCTAGGGAATCCTCTCTATAATTTTCTCTACAATCCAAAGCTCTCTCACTAGAATGCTTTGGTCTTTCGGAATGAGACTCCCAGAGTTCACAATTAATTTTGTGAATAGACGTAGGAGACTCAATATTCGAATTGATCTTGGCTTCATTTAAAGCATCCTCATTCCTTATAAAATCATTACTTTTACTAGAAAGGAATGTTTTCATCTCCTCTCGAGGCTTGTGCGTACTGATTTTGGGTTTCCTGATGTGCCTGGTTAGCATTTAACTGCACTTGGCTAGTTTGGTCAGCTTGAGAATCAAAAACACTGCCTGATCCTTTAGAAGCCGATTTCTGTTTCATTTGCTTGTCTACATACATTCGGATCATATCCTGCACTTCTTCTGAAAAAACTTGTGAGTCTAGCATAAACCATTGAACCCACTTTTCTTTTCCGTCATCGTATTCTCTCTTGTAACTGGGAGGAGCAACGAAATAACCGCTAGCATCTTTATTCTCGATTAATTTGTATCTAAGCACGACTTGCTTAAAAAGTCTAACATGGGCAACGCCGATATGCTTTGATTCTGGTGTTTCTTCGAATTTTAAAATCTCGATTTGATCTTGCATATTCTTCCTTCTTTTATTGGGGTAGAGTTTTTGTTTTTCTTATTTACAGAATTACATTCATTCTTTTTTTAAAGTATTCTTTTAGATCAGTTATAAAATCTTTATCAGACACGCTAAAAAGGTCAACTCTTTGACCGCAGACAAATTCGACATAAATCCCATCAGACTTTTTACCTATTTTAACTTTGTGATTTTTTATCTCCATTTCATCTTTTAGGTTTATCTGCTTTAAGAAATCTTCATTTGATTTCACGGACTCTTCTTTTGTTGGGTTGTATTCCCATGTGTCCCAACGCTTTATAATTACATACATAGCTTTTAGGTCTGAGTCTCTGTTTTTCCATTGGCTTAGATAGCGTGGCATCTTTGCGACTTTATCGGGGTGCTGTGTCAAAAGCCATAGTTTTGCAAAGTCTGGTAGATCGGTTCCATCTAGAGCTTCCATTTCAACGGAGGAAACAACCACCGCCGAAGGCGTCTCTTTGTTATTCTCTTTAGGTTCTTCTTTAATAGGTTCTTCTTTGTAGGCGTCTGACGACCCCCCCCCCCAT